>ERZ772818.1865-NODE-1865-length-17454-cov-3.456750_pt1 | contig 17454 bp, 15 predicted proteins | sample MGYA00580837_ERZ772818 | MGnify/ENA primary metagenome ERZ772818 (study PRJEB29015, sample SAMEA2737671) | human gut metagenome | biome: human gut; feature: human-associated habitat; material: faeces | place: China | collected 2012 ...
TGATAATATATTTCTGACAGGTCAGATAAAATACAATGATCGGTAAAATTGCAAGTACAAGCATTGCCATCATTGCGCCCATATCAATGGATCCATAGCCACCGCGCAGATACTGAACTGCCATTGGAATGGTTGGCTTTTCACTGTCAAGTACCAGCGTCGGAAGCAGATAGTCGTTCCAGATCCACATTGCATTTAAGATTGCAACTGTGATCATAGTCGGGCGGAGCATCGGGACTATTACTTTAAAATAAGTCTGAACCGGTGTACAGCCATCGATCATTGCTGCTTCTTCCAGAGAAATCGGAATCGCCTTGATAAATCCACAGAACATAAACAGCGACAACCCGGCACCAAATCCCAGGTAAACCGGTATGATACCAAACATATTGCCAAGGTGAAGAAAATCTGTCACTTTAGACAGTGTAAACATAACCATCTGGAATGGAACGATCATTGCAAATACAAACAGATAATACAATACTGTGGATAATTTGCATGTAACTCTTGTAATCCACCATGCAGCCATGGAAGTCAAAAGCACGATCACGATTACAGAGCAGATGGTAATAAAAGCAGATCTTCCGGCTGCTACCAGCAGTCCTGTTTTCTGAATACCATTCACATAATTGTACATTCCGGAAAAAGTATCCGAATTTGGCAATGCGAACGGTGCATCACTGATATAAAGTTTGTTTTTAAAAGAATTCATCAATACAAGGAAAATCGGGAACAGGAAAGCCACAGCTAAAAGTGTCATCACAATCGTAATCACAATACCGGTACCTTTTGATACTGCTGGATTTTCAATGATCTCATTTTTGTTTTGTTTTCTCTTTTTCAGCATTAGTTCTCAACCTCCTTACGTCTTGTGAAGTATAACTGTGTCAGTGAGATTGCTGCTACGATAATAAAGAAAATAACCGCTTTTGCCTGACCGACACCTTCCCAGCCGTTCCTGTTGTAGAATGTCGTATAAATATCGTATGCCAGCATTGCGGTTTTCTTTGCCGGTCCGCCTGCTGTTAATGCTAGGTTCTGATCAAACAGTTTGAAGCAGTTCGTAAGACAGATGGTAACAGATGGCATTGTCATCGGAATAATAATCTTATACAATGTCTGAAATTTATTGGCACCATCAATTTCAGCTGCCTCAATCAATTCTGTCGGTATATTTTGAATACCGGCAATGTAAATGATCATCATATACCCAATCAACTGCCAGTTTGTCAGAATGACCATGCCCCAGAAACCATATTTCGGGTCTGCTGTGATCGTCACATTAAAATGTGCCAGCACGCCGTTGATCAGTAATTGCCAGATATAGCCAAGTACAATTCCTCCGATAAGGTTTGGCATAAAGAAAATGGTTCGAAAAATATTGGTTCCTTTTAATCCCCGTGTCAGTCCATATGCCAGGGCAAAGGAAATTACATTAATTGTAATTACAGATACAACCGTAAATTTCACGGTAAATAACAGTGCATTAATAAAATCTTTGTTTGAAAATGCCTTTACATAATTTGCGATTCCAACCCAGTGTGCATTTGTAACTGTCGTAAATTTACAGAATGAAAGCACGATTCCCATAATAAATGGAATGATGAAAAACAGGGTAAATGCAATCAATGTAGGTAATACAAAAAGAGCAAAATATTTTTTATATGTCTTTTGCATAAATCTCCCTCCCTACGGATACAAATGTTTTCTTCGTAAAACAGAAGAGGAGGCGGCCGATGACCGCCTCCTGCCCCTGAGAATTCTACTATCTAATACGACTACTCAGCTGTTGCTTCTTTCTCAGATGCCCACTCATCTACTGTATCTGATACCACAGCATCCCATTCTTTATTGCCATTTGCATACTCAAGAAGAGATGCGCCATAATCATCTTTGAATGTCTGGCTTGGGAATGTTGTAAAGTTCCACGGTACAGTTGTAAGGGAATCATCTTTCATGTATCTTACTACTTCCTGTGCTAACGGGTCAGAAGAAATCTCATCATCGCCAAATGTGCTGAACGGTGTGATAAACTGAAGATCATTTGTTACCATCTCTTTTCCTTCATCAGAACTGAACACCCATTTCAGAAAATCCAGGGATGCTTTCTGATCTGCCTCAGATGCATTGCTGTTTACACACATGTAGTTTTCTGTACCGATGCACAGTCCCTGTGTCTCTTCGCCTTCTACGCCTGTATAGATCGGCATAAATTTCACATTTTCTTCTTTTACTACGTTACCACTTACTTTGCTGATCTGAGACCATGCCCAGTTACCATTCTGAACCATAGCAGCTTTTCCTAATGCAAACTCTGACATAGAATCATCTACTGTCTTGGAACCAACCATTGTAGGCTCAACGGTTGAGTTGTTCAGATACAGGTCGAAGATGTTTTTATAGTTCTCATTATATTTGAAAGTAATCTCATCCTCATCTTTTACATTTGCATCTTTGTACTCATAGTAAATCGGAAGATTCATCAGATGTGTCTGCCATCTCCAGTCTTCACCCGGTGCAAAGGATGTGGATGCAAATACACCATCAATGCCAAGATCATCTTTGTGCGCTGTCATATCTTCTACAACTGCCTTTAATGTATCAAAGTTTTTGATATCATCCATGGATGTTGCTTTTGCGCCCGGAAGTGCAAAATACTTATCCATGATTTCTTTATTATAGATAATGCCGTATCCTTCTTCTGCAAACGGAATGCCGTATACACCATCACCTTCTGTGATCGCAAGGTCTTTATCTACCAGCATATTGTAAAAATCGGTATCCTTCAGATCTGCACAATACTCTTTCCAGGACTGATATCCAACCGGTCCGTTGATCTGGAATAAAGTAGGAGCATCACTTTTAGCCATCTCTGATTTCAGTGTCTGCTCATACTGATTGGATGCTGCTGTCTTTACTTTTACCGGAACACCTGTCTCCTCAGTATATTTTGCTGCAACTTCTTCCCACTGATCTGCAATCTCCGGTTTGAAATTCAGGTAATATACAGATCCTTCTGCACTGCTTCCTTTTTTCTCAGCTCCTGCGGAAGACGTATCTCCACCTTTCGCTCCACCGCAGCCTGCTAACATACCGGTTACTGTCAATGCGGACAGACACACTGCCAAAAATTTTTTCATTTTCATAAAAAATACCCTCTTTCCTTTTCATTATCGTATCAAGTGCATACCTCTTTGATACTTATAATTTTATAGAAAGAGAGTCATATTTAATACAAAAGATTTTCAAGAATCATGTTCTTTTTCCACGATTCTGTAAAAAAATCAAAATAGGATATTGGTTCTTCTCCTGTAATGATCTTCATAAAAGCCAGTGTCTCCATATCTGTCATATCCTGCGGTAACTCCCGATGTGAATACGGTACATAGTCTTCATTAACATAAGACACATCCGCCTCTTCAATCAGCCGTACTGCCTGAATCCGTGAAGCATAGGCAGCCCAGTAAACAGGATCTCTGTCTCCATCAAGGAATCTGCGGCAACTGTCATAATAAGCCGATTCCAGAGAATTCATGGAATCTGTCTGTCGCGGATAATGCAAAGCCAGCCAGATATGATCTGTTGTTGTAAACACAGCATTGCTGAAATCACAGTTTGCCACAAGCGGACGTGCCGTGGTATCAACCCCACGTTTCTGGTACAGGTCAATTTCTTCGCTCCCATCGTGACGGTATCGCGCATTGTCAAAAAGTGCGGTCATAATCTTCATGACGATCTCCGGATGCTCATATCCTTTTCGCACCACGATACAGGGAGATGTTTTTCCATATATGTAAGAATGAACTTCTCCATACTCATCAGCGATCACATATGGTTTCCACTCCGCCCCCGGATTTGCCTCCACCGCTTCTATCAGCGGATTATTCGGTGCCCACCACCAGCCAAAAAAAGCTCCACAGCGGTTATCACGTATCAGTTCTCCGATTTCTCCCGGTGTCCGCATCATATAATCCTGATCCAGAATACCATTTTCATACCATCCATGAAGATATTCCAGTGCCTGCCTAGTCTCTTCCGTTAATGATCCATAGACATAACCGTCATCACTATCCTGCAGCCATATCCCCGGATAGGCATGAAATACGGAAAAAACAGGATCCACAGAGAAATTCGAAGAACCGTTCCCATACAATGTTGCCATACATGGCAATCCGATATTTCCATTTTCTCCCGGATCATTTTCCCGGAATGCCTGGATGATCTGCTCCACATCAGCAAGCGTCGACGGTTCCGGAAGTCCCAGTTCTTTCCGCCAATCTTCCCTCACCCAGAACAGATTACATCCATAATAAACCTGCGTGGAAGGAAGTGCCATCAATTTTCCATCAATGGTCACAGATTCCAGTAATTCTTTTCCATAGCTGCTGTACATGGATTTGATCATACTGGAAGTTGCCTCCTGATAAGCATCTGATAAATCTTCAATCATGCCATACTCTGCCAGTTTCTCTACCTCATCCGGACCAGATACCAGCATCACATCCGGAAGACTATTTTCAGCAATCATTCGCTGAATATACAGATAATAATTTTCATCCTCCGACACTTCCAAAACATCTTCATTTTGTACGTTAAGTGTTTTTTTCAAATATCGTGTATAAGCATTATCCTCATAAGTATCGCCATCCGGCATACCGGAATTACCGGAAGCAGTCATTTTTGCCAGTGTATAGGTCACTGTCTCCGGATAGGGTATCAGTGGTGATTTCTCTGCCTTCTCCCACGAAGTGGCTGCCTTTTCATCCGCTTCCTGTTCTGCCACATCACAGTCAATTTCAAATGATATCACACCGAGAAGTACGCACATCATTCCCATAACGATAGCCTGTGCTCTTCTTTTGCTATGACTCATTGCTTTCTCCCTTCTGTACCTTTGGAAAATGCAGTAATACCTCCGTACCTTTTCCCTCTTCGCTTTTGATCTGAATGGTATAAGTTTCCCCGAAGCTCAGTTTCATTCTGTCGTTTACGTTTTTGACACCATATCCCAAAGCATGATATTCCAGAACATGTGCAAGCGTATCTGCATCCATCCCAACGCCATTATCACGAATGCTGACATAAATCACCCCGGAATCTGTCTCCTCCCAGATACGGAACCAGATCTGATGATCCGGATCCTCCTTAATATCAAGACCATGCTCTAACGCATTTTCTACGAACGGCTGGAAAATAAGTGAAGGAAGTTCATAATCCAGCAATTTTTCATCTACATCATAATGCACTTTAAAGTCATTATCATGCATCCAAAGTTGCAGCTGTACATAAGCCTGAATATTTTGAAGTGCCAGCCGCAGGCTGATCCAGGTTCTTCCTTTATTTAAAGTTGTCCGGTAAAATGCAGAAAGTGCAAGCGTCACCTGACTGATTTCATCTTCGCCGGCCTCAATTGCTTTCCAGTTGATCATCGACAGAGAATTATACAGGAAATGCGGATTGATCTGAGCCTGCAATGCTTTCATTTCAAATTCTTTCCGGGCAATCTGCGTTTCATAATTTTCCCTGATCAATTCCTAGATCCGCTGCATCATATGATTATAACTGTTGATCAGGATTCCCATCTCGTCTTCGCGGTTGCTGTGGACTGTTGCCTGAATGTTTGTTTCATCCATAGACTGGATTTCTTCTGTCAGTTCTTCCAATGGTCTGGATAAATATTTTGCAAATCTCCTTCCCAGCAGAATAATACAGACCAGACAGGCTCCTACCTGCACAGCGATCATAAGAAACGCTCTTCTGGAAAATGGACTTAAGTTGGATTTCTTTTGAAAATAAGTAACTGTCGCATCCATCTGATTCAGATCCTGCTGCACCCATAAATAATCCTTTTTATTCTCTCTAAAACTTACATATATGCCATTTTTATCTGTACATTTTTTCCCGGAAAAATTCCATATTTCATCGTTCTGCGTCTGCACATGAACACCATACTGATCCACTGCAAGCTGGTTTAATGATTCAAATAATGTCGGAATATCTGTGCGAACTGCCACATAACTTTCAATTCCGGAATAACTTGGAATTTTGTATATCGAAATCAGGTCTAATGTACTTTCATCAAATACCCATTCCTTATCCCTGATTCCATCTCGATACCAGGACTCTTTGTACAGATCCTCCAGTGGATGCGTTTCATTTCCGAAAGACTGCTGAATGCTCTCGGAGTAGATTGTAACAGATTCCATGATCAGATTCTGATACTTCAACGCACCGATGGTATTTGATACTTCCTGATACAGTTCATAACGCTGTGTCTTCTTTGTCGGATCGCACTCCAGAAAATTGATAACATCCTGATTGTATACGAAATAATTCATCATCTGCTGGCAGGTATACATCTGATAATCTACAATCCCACAGGCCTGCTGCAGTGTATTCGTCATATCTTTTTCCCTGTATTTCAGCACTGTGTGATAGGAATTGATTCCAAGTGAAATACCCAGTATCATAACCGGAAGCATACCGACCAGACACAGAATTGTCAGCATCTTTTTTCGAATGGATAGTTTATGAAAGAACTGTTTGAGTCTGCGCATCTGTCATTCCACCCTTTCGATACTGTTCCGGACTGCACCCACAATACTCACGGAAATTTTTACAAAAATAAGATACATTTGAAAAACCAGTTTCTTTACATATCTGCACAATCTTCATAGATGTATCGGAAAGCAGTTTTTTTGCCTGCTCCATCCGGTAATTCCGAATAAAACGGCTGACCGTATCTCCGGTTTCTTTCTTAAATATATAACTGAAATATCCCGGTGACAAATACACCAGTTCGGATAATTTTTCCACACTGATATCCTCACTGTAATGTTCATAAATATAACTTTTTGCCTGTGCAACTTCATTTCTGGCACCATCATTGTTGGCTGCCAGACGTTCTTCCATATTCTGAATGAGTGTTTCTACAAGACTTATCACTTCCTGGACAGACTGCATTTCGTATACCTTCTGAACCGCTGTTTCCAGTTTTTTCTGTCCTGATGCTGATGCGTAAAAAATTCTTTTACCAGATTGGAAAACAAAAATCTCGTATAAATCTGCGAATAACTGCTCAGATCTCCCATACCATTTTTCAAAATACGAAAATGTTCCCACAGATGAGTCATATCATCCATTCGGATATTTTCCATCATCCGGCTAATCGTTTCATCCAGGAACTGTTCACTCCCGGTATCTTCCGATACATGATCCGGTAAAAATACTCTTGTTTCCTTCTGATAAAATTTATTTTCTATCAGACTTTCAAGCATCTGAAAACGATCCGGCAGTTCACTTCGATCCGTAACCGGCTGACCGACTGCCACATAAAAACGATTTCCAAACGTGTGATTCATCCATTCAGCTAAATCTGTTGCAAAAACTTTCTGCTCACATACGCCAAAAAGGACACAGAGTTCCTGATTCTGTGCCAGATTTAAAAAAGATAATTTCTGCTTGCTATATTCTGTCAGTTTTTGAATAAAAACTTCTTCTGATTCTTCAAAAAAATTATCTTCACTCTCAATTAAAAGCAAACCTCTGATCTGATCCCAACGGTCAATATTGATCTTTCCACTGATTTTATTTAACAGATCGTCATTTCCCTGACAAAGGTATCTGAAAAGAAAATAATTTTCCAGAGAATCCTGATTCCACTGACTGCGCTGTGCTTCATTTCTCCGCTCGGTAATTCTCTCTACCAGAAAATTCAGCGTGTTTTCGAACTCAGCAGGATCCACCGGCTTCAGCACATAGTTTGAAACGCCGGAAGCCATTGCCTTTTTCGCATATTCAAACTCACCATATCCGGAAAAAATTACCATTTCCAGATTTGGCTGTAATTTGTGAGCCACAGAAACCAGCTCAATACCATCCATAAATGGCATTTTTATATCTGTCAGCATAATATCCACTGTCCGATGCTGCAAAATTTCGCAGGCCGCCTTTCCGTTGGCGGCCTCCAAAATTTCCATCTCTTCACTGCGCCGGTTCAGCAGAAAACGAATTCCCTTTCGCTCCAGTTTTTCATCATCTACTACCAGAATTGTCAGCATACATTACTCCCCCAATTTCCATATATCCTGATTGTATTCCCGGATGGTACGGTCAGAAGAAAAGAACCCTGCATTACTGATATTCACCAGCATTTTCTTTGCCCATGTTTTGCGGTCTGTATAATCTTCCAGTGCCCGTTCTTTTGTTCGGATATAATCTTCCAGATCCAGGAATGTCATAAACCAGTCTTTATTTTTCAGTTCACTGCTTAAACGCTCTAAATTTTCTTTCTTTCCAATCTCCATCATCTGTGGATCTGTAATAAATTCCACAGCCTTTTGGATCAACGGATTTTTTGTATAATAATCGGATGGTCTGTAATCACTTTTTTCATAATGTGCAATTACTTCATCACTCTTTGCACCAAAGATATAGATATTGTCATCTCCGACAAACTGATGGATTTCTACATTTGCACCATCTTCTGTTCCAAGTGTCACTGCTCCGTTCAGCATAAATTTCATGTTTCCGGTTCCGCTTGCCTCTTTGGATGCAAGTGAAATCTGTTCTGAAATATCACATGCCGGGATTAGTTTTTCTGCTAATGTAACGTTATAATTTTCTACCATAACCACATTCAGATAAGGACTTACTTCCGGATCCTGATTGATCAGTTCCTGCAGGCAGAGGATCAGATGAATGATATCTTTGGCAATTACATAAGCCGGTGCTGCTTTGGCGCCAAAAATCACCGTGATCGGAGTCTTTGGTAATTTTCCGCTTTTTATTTCCAGATATTTATAAATCACATACAATGCGTTCATCTGCTGTCGTTTATACTCATGAAGCCGTTTGATCTGAATGTCAAACACAGAATTCTCATTCAGTTCTATGCCCTGTGTCCGTTTCAGATACTCTGCCAGTTGATGTTTGTTTTCTTTTTTTATCTGCAGAAGATTCTGCAGTGACTGTTCATCCTCTACAAACTTCTCCAGCTTCTTTAACTCTGTTGCATCTTTTTTGTATCCATCACCAATCCACTCCGTGATCTGATCTGCAAGCATCGGATTGCAATGAAGCAGCCAGCGGCGAAACGTAATTCCGTTTGTCTTGTTGTTAAATTTCTCCGGGTAAAGCTGATAAAAATTATGAAGTTCTGTCTCTTTCAGGATTTCTGTATGCAAAGCTGCAACGCCATTTACGCTGAATCCGTAATGGATATCAATGTGCGCCATATGAACCACATCGTTACGGTCAATGACAGCCACACTTTCATCCGCATATTTTCGTCGTACTTTATCATCTAAAATTTCAATAATCGGCACCAGCTGTGGTACGATTTCCTGCAGATAATGCAATGGCCATTTTTCCAATGCTTCCGCTAAAATTGTATGATTGGTATATGCACAGGTGCGACTTACCACATCAATCGCATCATCTACAGAAAGTCCCCGGGCAATTAATAAACGGATCAGCTCCGGGATGATCATCGTCGGATGTGTATCATTGATCTGGATGACTGCATAATCCGGCAAATCATAGAGGTTACATCCCCGCGCTTCACATTCTTTCAAAATCAGCTGTGCACCATTACTTACCATGAAATACTGCTGATAAATACGAAGCTTTCGACCATCTTCATCACTGTCATCCGGATAAAGGAATAATGTCAGATTTTTGGCAATTTCTTTTTTATCGAAAGAAATCCCATCCTGTACAATGCTCTCATCCACAGAATCTATATCAAAAAGTTGTAATTTATTGGTACGGTTACCATATCCGGTTACCAGAATTTCGTACATGACAGACTGTAATGTCAGATTGCCGAAAGACACCGGAAAACCGACATCCGTACGTTTTAACCAGCCACTTCGATCCATCCACGGATTTTTTGTTTCTTTCTGCATGTGATCCGCAAATTTCTGCTGAAATAATCCAAGATGATAATTCAGTCCAATACCGGCCCCATTGTAACCAAGTGTTGCAATCGAATCCAAAAAACAGGCTGCCAGTCGGCCAAGTCCTCCGTTTCCAAGAGATGGCTCTGCCTCGATTTCCTCAATTTCACAGATATCTTTTCCATTTGCAGCAAGCATTTTGCGGACATCCTCATATATTCCGAGATTGATCATATTATTAGACAAAAGTTTTCCGATCAAAAACTCTGCAGATACATAATATACTTTCTTTTTTCCTTCATTAGATTCCTTCTGTTCTGCCATATCCTGCACAACAGCCATCAATGCCTGGTAAATCTCCTGATTACTGCTTTCTGAAATTGCTTTTCCTAATTTTTCCGATACTAACATTTCCAGCTTCATAATAAAATTCCTTCCCGACCTTATAGTCTGTGCTCTCAAAAGAATCTGATACGAAGAAACCATTTGATTCATTGTATCATACTTTTTCCTGTTCGTGTGTTTCTGCTTATATTTTATACGGCATTGTTATTTTTTTCTTGCAGCATAATATCCTTTTATAGTACAATTCTATCAAAAACAGAAAGGAGTCCAGCATGAAACAACCAAAACCAGAACAATACCACGAAAAAAAGCGTCATACGGAAGATCAGTTTCCGTATAACACTTATCTGTGCACGATACCGGATGATTTTACGGAAGTACCTGTTCACTGGCATGAAGAAGCAGAATTTATCGTCATTCAGAAGGGATCCGGCACAGTTTTTGTAGACCTGACACACTATCATGTGACAGCCGGAGATATCATCATTGTTCTTCCGGGACATCTGCATGCCATCAGAGAAATTTCAGGTCAGAAAATGGAATATGAAAATATCATTTTTCGTCCGGAATTACTATGCTCCGATAACCACGACGTCTGTTTTGAAAAATTTCTGTATCCATTGTTCTCAGGGCAAATTCACACAGTCGTCCACATTCACCCACGTCTGTCCTACTATCCGAAAATTCATGATCTGATCCGGACAATGGATCAATTATGCAGTAAAAAACCTGCCGGATATCAACTTGCTCTCAAAGGCTCTCTGTTTCTTTTCATGTTCCAGCTTCTTTCTCTGGACGAAAAAAAAGAATTATCCAACATACAGCAACGGTCACTGGACAAGTTGAAATTCATCATCACTTTCACGAATGAACACCTGGAAGAATCTATTTCCATTCGCCAGATTGCCTCTGCCTGCTATTTCAGTGAATCACACTTCATGAAATTTTTTAAGACACATATGGGTATCAGCTATATCCATTATCTGAATGATGTCCGACTGGCACATGCCAGAAATCTGCTGGTTTCATCAAATCTGTCTATTCTGGAAATCGCACAGAAATCCGGTTTTGAAAATGCTTCTTATTTCAATCGGAAGTTTAAAGACAAATATGGCATTACTCCACGCCAGGCAAGATAAAAAATCGCTTAAGACTCACGGTCTAAGCGATTTTTCTGTCAGGAAGGTTTTTTTACATCCCCGTCTTTATCTTCCAGTATTGATCTATACTCATATCGCGGAATAAAATTCCGCCTATCACATTTTTTATAATATTCCATAAAAATACGATCCATAACCATTGGAATCTGACTTTCATCCGGTTCAACGCATGCTACATCATGTAGTTTATTGCCACAAAATTTATATACACATGTGAATTTGTGTAAGTGCACGTCGTGCGGCACGCAGTGCAGGGTAGCGCAAAAATTTATCAAAAACACTGTGTAACTTAAGAACTCCTACCATTTTTCCTCAAGGAGCGATTGCTAGCGACTGAGGCAAAATGGTAGGAGTTCATTATAAAACCTAAATGGTAAATTTTAAGCTACCCAAAAAAATACAATTCCCGATAATGTTCATACCGATCCTGGAAATTCTCCGTATCTTCTTTTTTCACAGAATGCAGATACGCATGACGTCCCATATCCTCCTCACTGCTCTCCAGAATACTTACACCAATATTGGAACAATGATCCGCAATCCGCTCCAGGCTCGTTGTCATATCCGTCAGCACAAATCCCATCTCAATGGTACATTTGCCCTCTTTCAGACGGATAACATGACGCCGTTTCAGCTCATCGCTGAGGTCGTCAATAACCTCCTCCAACGGCTCGATCTCTCTGGCCAGTTCCTTATCGTTATTACTCAGTGCCTGAACGGTCAGATTTACCAGATCTGTTACCGCTCTGCGCAGATACATGATCTCGGAACTTCCCTCAAAGGACATTTTCAGACCTTTCTCCTTCATCTCCTGCGCGCTTTCCTTTAAGTTCACGGCATGATCGGAAATTCGCTCAAGATCGTTGATACTGTGCAGAATGACAGACATTTTTGCACTGTCGTTTTCCAGCATATTGCGGTTTGTGATCTGGATGACATAGGAACCGATCTTGTCCTCGAAATGATCAATTCTGTTTTCCAGTGTTTCCACAGTTGCTGCTTTTTCCTCATCGTACTGATCCATCAGACCAAGCGCATCTACTAATGCTGCCTCACTCATATGTGCCATATAAGCGGTTGCTTCCATACAGTGACTGATTGCCAGTCCCGGCTGCTCCAGGAAACGAACATCCAGTTTTTTTAGCTCTTCCTCAGACTCCTGTACACCATGCTTACGCTCTGTATGATCCTCTTTGATGGACATGTATGCCAGTTTTTCCAGTACTTTTGCAAACGGAAGCAGTACAAGAGTAGCTGCTATGTTGAAGATACTGTGTACAACGGCGATTCCTGCCGGTGTGGCTGCATCTCCAAGAAAATCAAAATGTACAAATGCATTTATGGAATAAAATACGATCATAAATAACGCTGTACCTATGATATTAAAATACAAATGCACTAACGCGGTTCGCTTTGCATTTTTGGATGCTCCAATAGAGGAAATAATTGCTGTTACACAGGTACCGATGTTCTGTCCCATGATGATTGGGATCGCACATCCAAAACTTACCGCTCCGGTGCTGCACAATGCCTGCAAAATACCGACGGATGCGGAAGAACTCTGAATGATCGCTGTCAAAATCAGACCTGCTAACATACCAAGGATCGGATTTGTAAACATGGTAAGAAGATGTGTAAACTGCGGAACATCTTTCAGTGGCTCTACCGCGGAACTCATGGCATTCATACCAAACATCAGTACCGCAAAACCAAGTAAAATGCTTCCCACATCTTTGTGTTTGTCATTTTTGGATGACATCATCAAAAGCAGTCCGATAATTGCCAGAATCGGTGAAAATGATGTTGGTTTCAACATCTGGATAAAAAAGCTGCTGCTCTCAATACCGGAAAGACTTAAGATCCATGATGTAATTGTGGTACCGACATTGGCACCCATGATAATTCCGACTGCCTGGGACAGTTTCATAATTCCGGAGTTTACAAAACCGACTACCATAACGGTTGTAGCCGATGATGACTGGATAACGGCGGTGACACCGGCACCAAGTAATACCGCCTTGATCGGATTTGATGTCAGTTTTTCCAGAATTTTTTCCAGCTTACCACCGGAAACCTTGGTCAGACCGTCTCCCATAACATTCATTCCATACAAAAACAGGGCAAGTCCGCCAATCAACGATAAAATCGCAAATATGTCCATAAAAAGATTCCTCCTGATTTTTCTCCCCAGTTCACTCAGCACATATATTAAGAAAACGCTCATGCTCGCATGAGGAGTTTTTTTAATACTGCAAATGTTTCCAATTGAACTGTCATTAAGTAATAACATCATCTAACAATTACCACTCTAATTGATGTATGTAAAATTCAGGAGATTCGAATGTAAAGTCTTTGTAAATTTTTTACATTCTATTTACATTCACATTTTTGTTTCTTTTCCGGTGCTGCTTTTTTCTCTCTGGTCAGCAGCATTGACATGATCAGGGACGTGATCGGAACCGTAAGGATAATGCCGATGGTTCCTGCAATTCCCCGCATGATCTCGATGGCAATGGAATACATATTCAGTATCTGATGCATCTGATAAAAATATGCATAAATGATCATGACCACAGTGATCGTTGCCGCGATAAACGGTGCTTTATCTGCGGTATAATCATCAGACTGTGCCTGCTGTCCTTCTGCCACCTGTGAGTAAATGGTCTTGTCAAGCAGTGTGGAAATTCCTTTTTTTGTAATTGTAAAGTCATCTGCGTAACGGTTTCCATTATAATCATAAGTTTTGATCGTAAAGGAATCATTCGTAAAATCAATGGTTGAGAAAGAAGGCAGACATGCATTGGTTCTCTCTGCAATGTAGTACGGAGTGTAGTTTAACAGGATCAAAGTCCGCTATTACTTATTTGTAGTCCACTCAACGCCTGTGGAAGGCGTGAGTGAACTGTCTTACTTTCTTACAGAACTGGTTCCGGATTAATGGTCGGATGGGTTCCATTGATGGAGAAAATAACCCATTCTGCAATATTGGTTGCGTGATCGCCGATTCGCTCAAAATATTTTGCTACCATCAGCAGATCTGTCGCTACTTCTGCACCTGCTCCCTTGTTCTGGATCAAATCGATCACTTCTTTTTTTGTATCGTCAAACATGGCATCGATTACATCATCTCTTGCAATGACTTTCTTTGCCATCTCAATGTCTTTTGCCACAAAGGCTTCCAGACCTTTCATTACCATCAGCATACATTCCTGGGACATCTGTTTCATACGGTCCATCATCGGCAGGTTTTTCTCATTTACCAGAGATAAGGATAATTCGGAAATATCCGCTGCCTGATCACCGATTCGCTCCATGTCTGTGATCATTTTCAATGCTGCTGAGATCAGTCGGAGGTCTCTTGCTACCGGCTGCTGTTTCATCAGAAGTTTCATACAGAGGGTTTCAATGTCTTTCTCCTGTTGGTCTACTTCTGAGTCAAATTCCATGTTTTTTCTTGCTTTTTCTGCATCCTGATGTACCATGGCTTCAATGGCATGCTCGATTGCCTGCTCTACCATGTGTCCCATCTGGATCAGCTCACCGTTTAAGGTATTTAACTGTCTGTCAAATTGATTTCTCATTTTTTATGTTCTCCCTTGCACTTACACATTGTTCCAAAATCTGCTCATCCGTTGATAAATTTCAGAAACTTCTGCACATCTGTTTAACCAAATCTACCGGTAATATAATCTTCTGTCTTTTTCTCCTTCGGTGTGGAGAATAACTGATCGGTATCACCATACTCTACAAGATCGCCCAGAAGGAAAAATGCGGTCTGGTCAGACACACGAACTGCCTGCTGCATGTTATGTGTTACCATAACGATGGTGTACTGGGATTTCAGCTCCATAACCAGATCTTCGATCTTCGATGTGGAAATCGGATCCAGTGCGGAAGTGGACTCATCCATCAGTAATACTTCCGGATGAACTGCCAGCGCACGGGCAATACAGATTCTCTGCTGCTGTCCACCGGATACGCCAAGGGCACTTTTTTTCAGACGGTCTTTGACTTCGTCCCAGATTGCTGCGTCACGAAGTGATTTTTCTACGATGTCGTCTAACTGTGCTTTGTTGTGGATACCGTGTGTTCTCGGTCCAAATGCTACGTTATCGTAAATGCTCATCGGAAATGGATTTGCCTTCTGAAATACCATACCAACCCTTTTTCTCAGCAGGTTTACATCCATGTTATTTCCGTAAATATCTTCGCCGTCCAATGCGATCAGACCGTCGATCTTACATCCTTCTACCAGATCATTCATACGGTTTAAGGATTTTAAAAGGGTGGATTTACCACATCCGGAAGGTCCGATAAACGCGGTGATCTGATGTTCTTTAATCTCAAGATTAATATCTTTTAATGCATGGAAATCTCCGTAATGAAGATTCATATGCTCGATTGTCATTTTATTTTTTAACATGTTCGTTTCGTTATCCTCTCTCACATATTGCTGTTTGCAAATACGTTTCCTGTCACTTTTGTTTCGTAATCAAGATTCCAATACTTTAGTCCCTCTGCATTTTCTTTGCGATAACGGAAGATAAAATGTTGATCAGAAGTACCATTACCAGCAAAATAACTGCGGTGGCAAATGCCTGATCCGTATGCAGACCTTCCTGGGAAAGTACATACATATGTACTGCCAGTGTACGTCCGGATGAAAGCAGGTTCTTCGGTAAGGTTGCCATGGTTCCTGCGGTGTAGATCAGCGCTGCTGTCTCACCGGCGATTCGTCCGGTGGAAAGAATGACACCGGAGAGGATACCTAGAATGGCACTTGGAAGTACGATTCTAAATACTGTACGGAGTTTGCCTGCGCCCAGTCCGAAACTTCCTTCACGGAAGCTGTCCGGCACTGCCAAAAGTGCTTCCTCTGTGGTTCTTAAAACGGTTGGCAAAACCATGATCGCTACAGTTAAAATACCTGCCATTAAGGAGTAGGACATATGGCATGCGGTTACGAAGAACAACATACCGAACAAACCGTAAACGATGGACGGAATACCTGTTAATGTTTCTGCTGTAGTTCTGATGATTTTTACCAGTTTATTGCCTTTTTTTGCATACTCTGTCAGGTATACTGCAGAGAATACACCGATCGGAACTGCGATCAGCAATGCCACACCGATCATGATCAATGTGTTGATAATAGACGGAAGCATTGATACGTTATCACTGTCATAATGTAAGGAAAACAGTGACGGTGTCAGATGCGGGATACCTTTGCCCAGAATATACACGATCAGGTAGCCAAGCATCACAATGGTAAAAATTGCTGCCAGAATGATCAGTATTTTTAAAATCAGAGAGCCGACATAAATCTTTTTCTTTGTCTTTTTCATTATTCCTTCTCTCCTTTTCCTTTGATAATACTGAACGCCAGGTTAATGATCAGGATGAATACAAACAGTACCACACCGGTTGCGATCAGTGCTTCTCTGTGAAGTCCGGTTGCATATCCCATCTCAAGTACAACGTTTGTGGTCAGTGTACGCACGCCCTGTAAAATTCCTTTTGGCATACGCGGCTGGTTTCCGGCGATCATTACAACCGCCATGGTCTCACCAATGGCACGGCCGATACCAAGTACTACACCGGCTAAGATTCCGGATTTTGCTGCCGGGATCACGCATCGGAAAATGCTTGCCTCCTTTGTTGCTCCCAGTGCCAGTGCACCTTCAAAGTAGGCGTTGTTTACGGCACGGATGGAAGTCTCTGTCACACCAATGATGGTCGGCAGGATCATGATTCCAAGCAGGAAAGATGCAGTCAGAATGCTCATTCCGTCTGTCCGGTTTGTTCCGAAGATCATACGAACCGCCGGTACGATGACCATCAAACCGAAGAAGCCGTATACAACTGACGGGATTCCTGCCAGAAGCTCCGTTGCCGGTTTGATGATTTTGTAAAGTCCCTTCGGACAATATTTTGCAAGAAAGACTGCAGTAAAAATACCGATCGGCACACCTACTGCAATGGCACCGCCTGTAATGTACAGACTTCCGATGATCATCGGGAAGATGCCGTAGACGTCGTTGGCGGGACGC
>ERZ772818.1885-NODE-1885-length-17298-cov-6.812678_pt1 | contig 17298 bp, 18 predicted proteins | sample MGYA00580837_ERZ772818 | MGnify/ENA primary metagenome ERZ772818 (study PRJEB29015, sample SAMEA2737671) | human gut metagenome | biome: human gut; feature: human-associated habitat; material: faeces | place: China | collected 2012 ...
AAGTAGAGGAAATGTTAAGATTAACTGAAAAAAATAATTTGTAAAAAATATTCTGCAAAAGAATTAATATTCCATACAGGTAGATTATTATTAATAATATTTATATATTCTTTATTACCACTAGCAAGAACTCCAAGTCTAAGACCAGGTACTCCATAAGATTTACTTATACTCTTAATAACAATTAAATTGGAATATTTGTTTAATATATCATCATTAATCAAAGTATAACTATCATCAGCAAAATCAATAAATGATTCATCAAATATAATTTGTTTATTCTTTTCACTAGCAGTATTTAACAATCTAATAGTTTCATCATAAGTTAAATGAGAACCACTAGGATTATCAGGAGATATTATTACTAATGTATCAACTTTATCTAACTTACTGATTAATTCATCAACAGATAATTTATAATCATTATCCTTGCTATTTATATATGATATTTCATAGTTTGGAAAACATCTTACATATTCATTAAAACTAGGTATAGTAAGGCCTATTCTTTTACCAACAACATTTCTTAAATTATTAATAAGTTCAGCAGCACCATTGCCAATTAAAATATTTTCTTCACTAACATTATCAAACATTCTAGAAGCACATATCCTTTCTATTTTTTGACCAGAAGGATAATTAAATAAAAGTTCATTATAAAAATACTTCATTTTATCTATCATTTGTTTTGTCGGAAAATAAGGATTAACTAAGTAACAATAGTCTTTTATCCCATTAAATCTCCAATATCCTCCAAATCTTTTGTGGAATAGTTCTAATTTTTCTTTAGTTGTTGGTGCAAAGATTGCTTTAACTATATCATAATCTTGACAATCATCTATCTCATACCAATCTTCACCTGATAATTGTAAACCATGTAATTTTACTTCTTTTAATCCACTTATTACTTTTAAAACAAGTTCATAATAATCGTTATTTCCATAAGCTTTAATGTATGACTCTAAAAAAGGTAAATAAAATCTATTAGAAAATTCCTTACTAAATTTATAAATATTTACCGTTTTATAATAGCCATCTACATTTTTGTAATTAAAATCTTTTCTTTCAATAAATGAATTGATAACATTATTTTCATCTATTGTAACTACCGTACCATCCATCCATTCTTCATATTTTGCTATTAAAGCAGCACTTTCATATTTTGAATTGACTAATTTTTTTATTATTGATGTATCATAAATTAAATCTGATTCTAATAATATTGTATCATCTTTGGCAAGATAATCACCCGCTAGATATAATGAATATATATTATTTGTAGTATCGTAACCCTCATTGTAAACATATTTAATATTTATCTTTTTGTCCAATTCATTTTCTTCAATGTATTTTTTTACATTATCACCTTTATACCCTAGTACTAAAATAAAATCTTTTATGTTTGCTTCTAATAAAGCATCGATTGCTCTTTCTAATAAAGTTTTTCCATGTACATTAAGCATACATTTAGTATTATTTTTAGTATACTTACCAAGTCTTGATCCTTTACCAGCGGCTAACATTATTGCTTGCATTTTTTACACCTCACCTACCACTTAAGTTTATCATTAATTTTAGTAATAGTCAATAAAATATCAATAAAAAGCTCATGCGTTTATCCTGAATTTGAGCAGGATAAAAGTGAAGTAACTTACCAAAATAAATTTTATTATCTTCCATAAGCTTAACTTGCTTTTCTAATTTTTCTTTTTTCCATAAATCGTCAACATCAAGAAAAGCAACATATTTACCAGTAGCTTTCTTGATAGCATAATTCTAGCACCACTTGCTCCATCTTTTTTATCTAAAATAAACAATTTAATTCTATCATCTTTCTTTTGATATTTTTTTACTATATCTACTGTTTTATCATTTGATAAATCATCAACTATAATCATTTCAAATTTATTATATGTTTGATTAATAACGGATTCTATTGTCTTACCAATTGTCTTTTCACCATTATATATAGGTGTAATAATACTTACTAATGGTTTCATACTACAATCCACCACTTCTAGTTATTTAAATATTTTTTAATTTTCTCTTTTACACTATTTACAGATTTTTCATCTTGCTTCATTACATATAATTCAATATTGGGATATGTATATGTATTCTTAGTATATAAGTCAGTACCTACAAGATTTTGACTTTCTATACTCCATCCTCTCATATCATTAAGCTGCATCTTTATAAATCTATTAATACTTTTAGTTTCCATATTTGTTGAAAAACTATTACCAACACTATCTAATATTTGTGAAAAATTAGTCACTAATGTTGTTGATGATGTTACTTTATCTATAATTGCTGTAAGAACTTTCTGCTGATTCTTAACTCTTTGTATATCACCATCTGAAAAGGATTTCCTTTCTCTAGCAAAAGCAAGAGCTTGTTTTCCATTTAAATGGTTCATTCCCTTATTAAAATGATATATACCATAAGCACATTCATTAAAACTATAATCAGAATAAACATCAACACCTTTAATTGCATCAATAACACCTTCAATAGTAGAGAAATTAACCTTAACATAATAGTTAATATCTATATCAAGTAAATTTTCAATAGCTTTAACTGACTCTTCTATACCATAATATCCAGCATGAGTAAGTTTATCATAAGCATCATTACCAAACGAAGGTAAATTAACATAATAATCTCTTGGTATTGAGGTTAATAATACTTTTCTATTAATAGGATCTACTGTAATAATCATATTAACATCAGTATTGGTAACATTATCTATACTACCATAAGCATCTCCACCTGCTACATATATATTAAATGGCTTCTTAGTAATATCAACTACTTTTACTATATCAGTCTTTTCTATTGAAACATATACCTTATATATTTCTTTTAATTTAAGTTCCATATCAGCTAAATCAGTATCAAGTAAATTCTTCGTAGATTCATTAATTAATACAGCATCTATCTTATTATCTTGTAAATCTTCAAATAATTCCACAACATTCTTATATTCTTTAGAAGTACTCTTTATTTTTTTATCTAGTAATTTAATAGCTTCTTCACCATTCTTAGAACTATATATACCTATAGACTTACCATCTAAATCTTTAATATTTTTATATTTAGAATCATCTAAAGTCATAACATAATATACTTCTTTTTGAAATAAATCTTTACTTATAACCCCAACAAAATCCATAGTATCATTTAAATACTTAATACCAATACCAAATATAGTACCAAAAAGTATTAAAAATACACATGAACTAATTCTAAATTTATTCTTTATTTTCTTAGGAAAAGATGTAATAAATAAATATAAATATAACAGTCCAAATACTATATAAAATATAATTAAATATTTAAATGGTATCATATCAAGTACATATAACATTATTCCAAATACTATAAATATAATTATTGATAATATAGCTATTGTTCTAAAAAACCAAATACCCTTATTCTTACTTCTTTTTCTTTTATCCTTTTTCACAAAATCACTGTCCTACCAATAAAAAGTATAACATATTTAACTATCATAGTCTAGGTTAAAAAGACTTTTTTAGACAAATATCTACATAAAAAGAACATTTTCATGCTCTTTTCTTATTATTTTAAATAACCAAGTATCTTTGCTTTCGTAGGCATATCAGAAGAATATATACTAGATAATAAACTATTTTTATTAAATGGTACATATACTTTTTCTATATCAAATCCACCTTTTTTCTTTTCTTTTAAAATTATATAATAGGCCATATTCTTTTTATTATCCTCATATTCTCCCATACCTGCTCCTCTTAAAGTATGAATATTAGTATTATTAAGTTTATCTTCTAATTCAAAATGAACATGACCTTGAAAAACATCATCATACGAAGTAATAAGTTTCCCATCAAACATAGGAGTATTCTTGCTAGATAAATATCCCTGTACTTTAGGATTATCAATACCATATTTATTTATCATATATTCTACTTCTTTATTATATTCATCACTATTAGTAAACATAAACTGATCAGCAGACTTTCCATTACCAATATTATCTTGATATATCCAAGTATTATGTTTAACAAAATCCCATCTAATATCATTACCAAAATGACATAATGCTATTTTTTTATCACCAAGTAATAAATCTAAAGAAGGCTTATATAATTTTAAATCATTAATATATCCCTGTACTCTATCATTAGTCCAATCTAAACTTCTTTCCCTTTCTTCATTCCAGTAATTAAAAGGACTACCTCCTAGAGTTAAATAATATTCACTGTTACCCATAATTTGGTTAACATTATATTTATCCATCAAATCAAGTACTTCTCTAGGACTAGGTCCAAGTGAAGTATTATCACCAAGTGAATAAATCTCACTTATACCTCTAAATCTAATATCCTCGAGTATTGCAATAGTAGGTTCATACATGGCATGAGTATCAGTAAATATAGCTATCTCTCTTCCTGTATATATATCATTTTCTTTTTTAATTGTTAGTTTGCTATCAATATATTTCTTTATACTATCAAGCTCTTTTACCCTACTGTCACTGACATATTTGCCATTCCCAGAAGTAAACACTCTCTTTGGATTATCAATCGCTGTTTCTTTTTTTTGTGTAATAATAAAAGGTAAATTATATCTTTTATGATACATAATTTCATCACTATTAGGTCTTTTTCCATTGGCAAGTATAATACCACATGGTTTTAATCCTTCCCTATATAATAATGTTTCTGCATTTTGTTTCTTCACAGAACTAGTTTCTAATATTCCTCTCTGATTTCTATATTTATCGGCCACAACTGCGCTATTCTTTTCTACCATACAATGATTACTTCCCATATTAGATAAAGAACTACATATAAAACTATTATCATATATAGTATCATATGCCAATATACAATCACAGTAATCATAATAATATTTCTGTCCTCTATAACTAATTGGACTAAAAGAAATAAAATTACTATTACCACTACTATAACCATTAACCAAATCTTCAATATTCTCTCTACTACTTACCACATGTGCATATAATACATAATTTTTATCACTAAAATCAAATACCTCTCCACCATAAAGTTCCATATATTCCTTATTATATATACCAGGTACCTTTCTCGCAGATTCTAAAGTAGTTAAATTATACATACTATCAAGTTCATATAATCTTCTAATTTTACTCTTAATATCTATAATATCATTAATCATTCTATTAACAGGAGTATCTTCCCCATCTATATAAGAAATAATAATTTTAACGAGTTCATCTCTATCATTAGTAGTAGCTAGTTTATTAATAATATCCATACTAGTAATAATTTCTTCAGTTAAATAGAAAATTTCCTTATTATCAATATTATCTTTTTGTAGTATCTTCAGTAATGAAATATTACCAATATTATCAAAATAATCACTATTATAAGTAATAATATTATTAAAAAATATATCTTTAATTCTATTAATATAAGTATTCTTATCAAGTATTTCCACTCTATATTTATTAAATTCTTTTTTTCTAATTTCGTTTAAATCATATAAAGTTAAAGGAGTACCATTAATCTTTCCATTAAAAAGTAAACTCAAATTACTTTTATCAATATCACTAAGTATAATATTGTTATTACACATACTAAGTAACAAATCTTTATATAAATTATAATTCTTAATCACTAAATTTAAATTAATAATCACAGAGGCATTATTTAAAGTATTATCAAAATAATTATTAAACATATAACTTTTAATTCTAACAAAATTATTTATTTCGTCATCATTAACAATACTTATAATATTACTAATTAGTCCATTACCAAAGTCATAACTACTATATTGAAAAAATGAATCAATATCTACATCTACTCTATCAAGAAACACTTCCATACTCTTAAGTAGTTCTAAAATATTTCCTTTTTTGCAATACTTTATAATAGTTTTACAATAATTTATTTTTTCGCTACTTACATTAAATATTTTTAATATAGTATTCTGCATATTCATAACAAAAGTATTCTTATTATTATCATCACTATTTAAAAATTCTTTAAGTACATTGTTATCATATTTGCTTAAAACTTCTCTAATATATATACTATTTCTTTTATATATTTTATTTTGTATATTCTTAGGCAAAGAATTAATAATATCAAAATATTTATCTGTTTTATTTTTATTATACCATGTGCAAACAGCTAAGAAAAGCCCTGTACAGGACAGCTCATTTCTGTAGAACTCCTGTAACAGGGCTTAAAATATCCTGTTTATTATTTGGATATTTTGGTTCTGTCAAAAATTTTAATGGATTCAATTATTGCCTCAGTTGCATAATCAATACCAAGCTTACCGCTGTCTATGCAAAGATTATAGCTCCGTGCAGCTCCCCATTTCTTATTGGTATAGTAATTATAATAACTGGCTCTGCTCTTGTCAGTTTTTGTAATCATATCTTTTGCTTCTTTTGGAGTTTTTCCATGTTTGGATGCAATTCTGTTGATTCGCCAGTCAAGGTCCGCATGCACAAAAATACTGAAACAATCATTCCAGTCTGCCAGTGCATAATCTGCACAACGTCCTACCATTACACAAGGTCCCTCACCTGCCAGTTTCTTAATTGCATCAAACTGTGCCAGAAAAATTTTGTGATTCATCGGCATATCTGAGAATCCTGATGAAGAATATCCAAAAGAATATGTATCCATTACAAGAGAATACAGAAAACTATTGGTTGGTTTTTCATCATGATGCTCAAACAGCTCTTTGCAGATTCCGCTGTCATTTGCAGCGTGTTCCAGAAGTTCCTTATCATAACATTTAATTCCGAAATATTTAGCAACCTCCTGTCCAATCTGTCTTCCGCCGCTTCCATATTCACGTCCGATTGTAATAATTGAGCTCGTACTGTTCATAATATACACTCCCTTCTGCAAAAATCATGTTACTATTATACAATATTTTCAAAAGAATTCCAACTATTTTCTCAATTTATCCAAAAGTTTTGAAAAATATTCCGGAATCGGAGCCTCAAACTCCATATATTCTTCAGTTACCGGATGTATAAATCCAAGAATCATTGCATGAAGTGCCTGTCCCTGAAGATGATAAGGATTTTTAGAAGATCCATAGACCGTATCTCCCAGGAGTGGATGTCCCAGGCTTGCCATATGTACACGAATCTGATGCGTGCGACCTGTTTCCAGACGACATTCAATATATGTGGCCTGACCGAAACGCTCCAGGACTTTATAATGTGTAACTGCCTCTTTTCCATTTTTATGGTTGATCGCCATCTTCTTACGATCGATCGGATGACGCCCGATCGGTGCGTCTACAGTCCCTTCATCTTCTTTGATATTTCCCTGAACAATTGCGCGATATCGTCTTTTAATACTGTGTTCCTTAAGCTGTTCTGCAAGGTTTCTGTGCACCATATCATCCTTACAGATCAAAAGAGCCCCCGTAGTGTCTTTATCGATACGATGAACGATACCAGGACGCATAACTCCATTGATTCCGGAGAGATTATCTCCACAATGTGCCATTACAGCATTAACCAGCGTTCCCTCCATATGTCCTGCACTTGGATGTACGACCATGTCTTTAGGCTTATTTACAACCATAAGCCATTGATCCTCATACAGAATATCCAACGGAATGTTCTCCGGCTTTATATCCGGTGTCTGCAGATCCGGGATATTTAAAATAACATGATCTCCCGGCTGTGTTTTATAATTTGCCTTAACAATACGGGTATTCACAGAAACCGCTCCATCTTTCAGCAGCTTCTGCAGATAAGAACGCGAAAGATCCGGACAGCACTCTGCCAGATACTTATCGATTCTGACGCTTTTTTCTGAAGAATCTATATTAAATTCTAGTTTTTCCATAAGTCATCCTTTATTTTTTAATAAAATCAAAATCCTCATCTCTGTAGTGGAAAAGAACGAGCATCACCAATGCAATGCCTCCACATACAACATAGATATCTGCAAGATTAAATATCGGAAAATCGATCAAAGAAACATAAATAAAATCTACAACATATCCTCGAAATGCCCGGTCAATAAAATTTCCTGCCGCACCTCCTGTCAGAATACCACCTGCCAGAATCAGTGGAATGTAATATCCTGTTTTGGGAATTCTGAAGAAAAGCCACAACATTACAGCGCAAAAAGCTATGCACAGTACAAGAAAAAGCATCTGACGTCCCTGAAGCATGCCAAATGCCATTCCTCTGTTTTCCAGATACTGCAACTCCAGCACACCCGTAATAAGCGTCATCCCGGATGTGCCCTTTAATTTTGATACTGCCCAGTATTTTGCTGCCTGATCTGCCACTATGAGTAATATAATTCCAGTAAACCACACCAAAAAACAGATAAAAGAAGCTTTCTTTTTATTCATCGAAGAATCTCCTGAATTCCCTCCAGCAATTCCTGATCTGTCACGGTACGATCAATAAAACTGCCTCCAAGGCCCTTCATAAGAACAAATTTAATCTGTCCCTGTTCCATTTTCTTGTCCTTTTTAGTCGCAGCAAGAATATCTCCCGCATGCAATCCCTCGATGTACGTTGGAAGCCGATAAGACTCACAGCCCTGTATGATCTGCTGATATTCTTTTTCTGTAAGCAGTCCTCTGTTCAGAGAAATCTTTGCAGCTGCAATAAGCCCGATCGCAACACACTGGCCATGCAAGAGTTTAAAATCCATGAGTTTTTCTACTGCATGGCCAATCGTATGACCAAGATTAAGCAATGCACGTTCTCCCTGCTCTTTTGGATCACGTTCTACAACACCTGCTTTGATCTCACAGCAGCGACGAATCATTTTCTTCAGAAGCGCTGTATCCAACTGCTGTATTTTTTCCTGCTCCGCACACACAAACTGATAAAAGTCTCCGTCGCAGATAAGCCCTGTCTTCAAGACTTCTCCCATGCCACAGGCAAACTGTTCTGCCGGAAGAGAACGCAATGTGTGAAGGTTCATATAAACAAGACGAGGCTGATGGAAAGCACCTACCATGTTTTTATACTGCTCCAGATCTACTCCGGTCTTACCTCCAACACTGCTGTCCACCTGAGAAAGAAGTGTTGTAGGAACCTGAATAAAATCGATACCGCGAAGATATGTTGCCGCACCAAATCCTGCAAGATCACCTACCACACCGCCTCCAAGCGCAATGATCAGACTCTTACGGTCCAGTTTTTCCTCGATCAGTACTTTATAAAGCTGTTGTACTGTATTCAGATTTTTGCTTTTTTCACCTGCTTCAAATGTAAACACAGATATTTTGGAAGCTACTGGTGAAAGAACTTTCTGTACCTCTGCCGCATAAAGCGGTGCCACATTCGTATCTGTTACAATACAAAAATTTCTGTTCTCCAGTCCCTCTGTCCGAATTGCGTCTGCAAGTTTCTCAAACCCATCCTCAAAATAGATCGGATAGTAAAAATCTCCGTTTCTTCTGACCTGTAATGCATCTGTGCCCATATCTTAGTCCTCCTGATCCTTACTGGTAACGCAGCAGCTTCACACTGTTCCGTCCCTTTTTTGTCTGTCTGGAAACGCCCTCATACCGAAATCGCCCCTTACCACGTACCGAAATAATATCTCCATCTTTTGGCTCATATCCATTCGATGTAATTAATTTTCCATTTACAAATACCTGACCGCCTTCTATGAAAGGAACCATACTGTTTCTTGAAGTCTGAAAAGCCAGTCCAATCAGTGCATCCAGACGTACGGAAGCACATGTGCCATTGATCTCCTGAAATTCCGGCTCCGGTATATGTTCCGGATTATCCACCATAGAAAGTTTCATAGTCGTATGGCGTACTCTGGTCAGATTTTCTATGATATAATCTGCAATTTTTTCGTGACAGAATATCCATGCAGTATGTTTCTGTACAAGAATATCTCCTATCACAGCACGCTCGATTCCCAAATTGAGAACTGCTCCCAGAAAATCACGATGCGTCAGGTCCTCTGAAAATTTCGCAGCAAGTGGTTCTGCCTTCAGACATTTAATAGGATACTTCCATGGAAATAAAAGAGCATCAGGATGAAATGCTACCATCTGACGCTCTGCCTGTTCGTAACCGCCAAAACATTCCATAACTACGCCTGGCATTTGATTTTTACGGTCATTTATGATATTTTGTTCATTTAAATTAAGAAAATCCGAAAAAGTGACAATATCTCTCTGATAAGAGAGATTTGCCAGTTCCCGGATTCTCTTGATAAAGAATTCGTCTTTTTCCATTGTTAATCAATACCCTGTGTTAATCAATATCCTGCTCTTACAGACGGTACCGGATTACTTCCAAGAATATTCTGAAGATCACCAGTAATATCCACATTGTAAGGTCCAAGAATGAAGATATAGCTGGATACCTTCTGCAGGCTTCCACCCAGAGAATAACATGCACCGGATGTAAAATCGATAATCCTCTGTGCAAGTTCCATATCAAGTCCTTCAAGATTCAATACAACTGTAGAATTGTCTACTAATGTATCTGCAATTTCACGAGTATCTTCCATCGATGTAGGTCTGATTACACATACTTCCATATTTGCTGCCTGTGATCCCTTTCTGCTGCTTCGCATTGGAGTGATCTTGGATGAAGTACTTCGTGCCGGCTTGTCCTGTTTGACAGATACTTTTGGTATGGAAACAGTTTTGACTGGCTGTTTCGGTGCAGCTGCAACCGGTTCTTCATCATCAAAATCATCAACCTCTTCGTCATCAGCTTTTTTAGAGAATTTCTGGAAAAATTTCTTTACAGGCTTATCCTCCTGATCATCATCCAGGAAATCATCGTCATCACTGTCAAGAAGATCATCATCTAAATAATCATCTTCATCATAATCATCATTAAGTTTTACGGCATCCAAAAGTTTATCTAAAACGCTCATTTTAATCTCCAATCCTATTTGTCTTATGGCTCAATGCGAATAATCTCGTTCACCGAAAATACCCGTTCCAACCCGAACCATCGTAGCGCCCTCCTGCACGGCAACCTGATAATCTCCGGTCATACCCATGCTCAAAACACTCATATTAACATTATTAATGTTTTTGGCTGCAATGTCAACACTTAATTTCTTCAATTGGCGGAAAATCCCACGATTCTCCTCCGGATCTTCGACATATGGAGCAATCGTCATCAGGCCCTTTATATTTATATGCGGCAATGCTGCCACAGATTCCACAAGTGAAAGAACTTCTTCTGTTTTCAGGCCGAATTTACTCTCCTCCTGTGCTACATTTACTTCAATAAGTATCGGAACTGTCACATTATGTTTTGCAGCTTCATTTTCAATTGTTTCTGCAAGTCTCAGAGAATCTACAGAATGAATCAGTGCAACCTTGTCTACAATATATTTTACTTTATTTCTCTGCAGATGTCCGATCATATGCCAGCGAATATCTGACGGGAGCTGTGGATATTTATCCATGATCTCCTGAACCTTATTTTCTCCAAAGTCTCTTGAACCTGCATCATACGCTTCCTGAAGCATAGACACCGGTTTCGTCTTACTTACAGAAATCAATGTCACTTCTCCCGGATCACGATTTACTGCCCTGCATGCTTCCTCAATGTTTTTGCGAACCTGTTCAAGATTTTCTGTTATCATAATTTATAAGCCTCCTGATTCGTATAAAATTCTTTATTAATCATTTTACCTTTTAATATAAAATTTCTTCCTCATCTACTTTATCAGCATTTCGTACAATATGATCATACCTCGCCAGACCATATGCTGTATTTTTTGAAACGATCGCATATTCTTCATTCTGATCCAGTATCTCTATTCTGCGAAATACGGCATACCCCTGGTTGATACAATATACACCCTCAAGTACACCGACATCACTGACTACATAGCGGCTCTGATCTTTCTGGCTGATGATCACGTCACCTTCTTTAAATGACTTCTGATCAACATAATACAGATATTTTTTCTTACTTTCATCCTCTGTATCCTGGCTTCCATCCTCTATGCTTGCATAAATAGACGGATTTACAAATGTACGTGTCTCGTTTCCGCTTTTATCTTTGCCAAGGACCATGAAACCTGTTTCCTGACTGTCTTCATTTGTTGTCGCATAATCAGAAGGTATCAGGTAAAATTCCTTTGTAACAATTGATGACAATGGAATTTTCAATCCAGTGACTGTATTTGTTACAAGTTCTATTTCCAGGAAACGATCTGAGGCATAGCGAATCACACCCTTGTTAAAATCAATCTTGCCATACTTAGCTCCATCAATCTCAACAATACTGAAATCTCCACTCTGAGTCATATCATCTTTCAGAAATTTCACACGCACAACCGTACGGTCAGCGAGCTTTGCCGCCTGCTTCTCACTCAACGGAATCATCAGGCTCCAGTTCTCATCCGAAACCAACGTATAAAGACTGTCCCCAGCTGAAACAGCATCGTGTGTCTTAAGATCTGTTTCATGATAAGAATTCTGGTCAAAGTCTTCTGCCGTAAGGGTATCCGCTGTTTTATTTTCGTATCCATCTGTCGAATACAAAATAATTCCATCCTGTTCTGCTTTGCTGAGTGTCTGCCCTCCATAGCTTACAACCCCGGAATCCGATGAAGTACCACTTACCCCTGCATACTGTAAGATACTTCCCTCAAGATTATATTTAAAGCTGTATGTATTATTAAATTTGCTCGGGTTATATCCCTTTGAAAAGCTCAACATCTGACTGCGAATTGCAGAAAGATCATCTGAACTCAGTTCAGCAGACGATTCTGTCTTCTGTGAACTGCTGATACCATATACCACGCCGTTGGCATTAATCTTGCTACCTTCCCGGGCATAATAACTGACATATCCCCCTGTCTCTGCCTTATATACTTTCTCTGTCCGTATCGCAAGTCCCGTATAGGTTTCATTTCTGGAAAGAGGTCCGGCAATGACCAGATATGATTCAATGTTGGAAGATGTCAGATACAAAACAACACTGAACAGCATATAGAGAAACAGAGCTCCAAACAGCATTGTACCAATATTCAACCCCAACACACTTTTGATCTTCTTTAATATTCCTGCATTATCTGCAAAATGTTTATCCTTATCAGGCAAAAAAATGCCTCCTTTATTCTTTTAACTAAATTACATACCAAGATATTGTACCATTTTCACCTTCATCTGACAAGAAAAAGGGGAAATTATTCAGTGCGAACATATTTTCCGAATATTTGTTTGCTATTACGAAAAAGGTATGTTATACTTTTTATTAATCAGAATGATCGTGAATCAGGAGGTATTTTCTATGGCATACGGCAGAATCAGCAAGAAACAGCAGGAGATTCTGGATTATATAAAAAATGAGATTCTTAACAGAGGATTTCCCCCAGCAGTCAGGGAGATTTGTGAGGCAGTTAATCTGAAGTCTACTTCTTCTGTTCACTCTCACCTGGAAGCTCTCGAAAAAAACGGTTATATACGCAGAGATGCCACGAAACCACGTGCAATTGAAATCATTGATGATAATTTTAACCTTGTCCGCAGAGAAGTTGTAAATGTACCTCTGGTAGGAACCGTTGCAGCCGGTCAGCCTATGCTTGCCGTTGAAAACATCGAAGGATATTTTCCGGTTCCTGCAGAATATATGCCAAATGCGCAGAGCTTCATGCTTAAAGTAAAAGGCGACAGCATGATCAATGCCGGCATCTTTGACGGTGATCAGGTTCTAGTCAGACAACAGAGTTCTGCTTCTAACGGCGATATTGTAGTTGCACTGGTAGAAGATTCTGCCACAGTTAAGACTTTTTACAAAGAAGACGGCTATTATCGCCTGCAGCCGGAGAATGATTCAATGGAACCGATTCTTGTACATGATAATCTCAAAATTCTTGGTAAAGTATTTGGTGTTTTTCGTTTATACGAATAAAAAACAGGAGTATATCAGATTATTTTCCGATATACTCCTGTTTTTCGCCATCTATGGTTTACATATTTTTTTTACAGTTAACTTATTTCAAAAATTCTGAAACATCCAGTTCTTTTCCATCTCTCCAGATTCTTTCAAGATCGTAAAAAAGACGATTTTCTTCATCAAACACATGAATAATAAGATCACCATAATCCATAAGAATCCAGTTTGAATTTCTTGTTCCTTCAATCTGTTTTGGTTCAAATCCAGCTCTTCCAAGCTGTTCCTCAACATTATCTACAATTGCCTGCACCTGGTTCAGATTGCTTCCGCTTGTAATCACAAAATAATCCGCGATCACAGAAACCTCTCGGATATCAATTACCTTTATGTCCAGTGCTTTTTTATCATCAATTGCTTTGCAGGCAATGCTTACCATTTCCTGTTCTCTGTTCATAAACATGTTTCCTTTCCGGATCAGGCCTGTTTTCGAATTTTCAGCCTGTCCTCATGTAGCATTGTATAATAAGCATACGCATCTTTAGTTGCTGAATCTACATCATTTGGATTTTCATCCAGATAAGACAACGTATCTTTCAGAATCTGATACATACACTCATCCAGATCTTCAAATGCCAGTCTGCGGATTTCTGTAAGCCTTGGCGCTTTATTTCGTGCCGGCTCGATATAATCTGCAATATAAACAATTTTTTCCAGCATAGTCATATCCGGTTTACCTGTTGTATGATATGTGATTGCAGAAAGAATCTCCTTATCTATGACATTATATTTTGCCTTTGCAATATATGCCCCCAGTTTAGCATGAAGAAGAAACGGATGTTCTTTTTCAAAATCACTGACCGGAATATGGTGTTCTGCACATATCTTTAACTTTTTTTTATTTGGAATACATTTTGCACTGTCATGAAGCAGGCCGGCCACCTGAGCATTTTTCAGGTCATATCCGTGTACCATCGCAAGAGAAGCACAGGTAAACATAACTCCTAAAGTATGTTCATAGCGGTTTTCATCAAGATATTTGGCAAGTTTTTTTTGCATTTTTATGAAATCGTAATCAGACATTGTTGTGGCCAACTCCCTCTGTTATGTGATAAATGTGATTTTTATCTATATAATCAGCTACTGCATCTGGCACATAATACCGGAGACTCTTACCCTCCTGATGCCACTTGCGCAGCAGTTGACTTGAAATATCTATATTCAGTGTATTCAGGCTGATAAATCGGCCATTATACCGTTCAGACAAATATGTCATCTGTTCATTAAGTTTCTCAACCGGCACATGATCACGTACTGCTACAACAATCGTACAGGCTTTACATATTCTTGCCGGCTCTCTCCATGAGGAAAAATCGTACAGAGAATCCGCTCCGATAATAAAATAATAATCGGTGTCCGGATTTTGTTCTTTCAGTGTTTCCAGTGTATGGTAGGTATATGTGAATCCTTTATCATTCATTTCGGTCAACGAAAGTTCAAAATGTGGATTTCCGGAAATTGCTTTTTCTACCATAGATACTCTCTGAGCATCTGTGGCCCGTCCAATCCGGTTCTGTTTATGAGGAGGATTTCCGGCCGGCATAAATAATATCTTATCCAGGCCAAGCTGTTCATATGTTTTCTCCCCCAGTATCAGATGACCGATGTGGATCGGATCAAATGTTCCTCCCATAATACCAATTTTTTTACGTCTGGTTTCCATTGTTCTCTGTACTCCTTCTCGTATTACGGAAGAATGATTTTTTTCTTGTTGTCTTTTCCTTCACGGTAAAGAACGATTTTTCTTCCAATCACCTGAACAACCTGTGAATGTGTTCTCTCTGCCAGAACTTCTGCCATCTGACGCGGATCATCCAGACAATTTTGAAGTACACTGATTTTGATCAGTTCACGTGCTGCAAGTGCCTCATCAACAGCCGCTGTATTTTCCGGTGTGACAGAACCCTTACCAAGCTGCATGATCGGTTCCATTTTCATTGCAAGACCTTTCAGGTATGCTCTCTGTTTGCTTGTCATAGTTTCAGACCTTTCTATTTATAATAATCAAAGTCAAATCCGTACATACGGACAGTATTTCCCTCTTCAATACCTGCTTTTTCCAGTTCCTCCAGGATACCGCCTTCTTTCAGGAAACGCTGGAAGAAAGCAAAGCCTTTTTCAGAATCCAGATTGGTATATCCAAGCATTTTTTCAATCTTAGGTCCTTCCACAACAAAGATATCCGGATCTTCAGGATGTCTCTCAACTGTAAACGGAAGATTTTCGGTAAATAATTCATCCTCTGGGAAGAATTCCTGTTCAAATACGATACGCTCTGCCGGAACACTGTCCAGAAGTTCCTTGATTCCGTAGAGAAGTTCTTTCAGTCCCTGACCTGTTACTGCCGAAATTGGATAAACCTTGATTCCCTTTGGTTCAAACTCTGCCTTAAGACGGTCAATAGGATTCTCCTCACCGTCATCAAAAATACAATCGATCTTATTTGCAGCAATCAGCTGAGGTCTTGCCGCAATGTCCGGATTATATGCTTCCAGTTCTTTGTTGATCTTATGAATATCGTCTACCGGATCACGTCCTTCGGTAGATGCTGCATCCACAATATGAACAAGAACACGGGTACGTTCGATATGTCTCAGGAATTCATGGCCCAGGCCAACTCCCTCGGATGCACCTTCGATCAGTCCCGGAATATCAGCAATAACAAAGCCACCATTTGCTGTATCCACTACACCGAGGTTCGGACTTAATGTTGTAAAGTGGTAATTGGCAATTTTCGGCTGGGCATTTGTTACTCTGGAAAGGAATGTGGATTTTCCAACATTTGGAAAACCAACAAGTCCAACATCTGCGATCACTTTCAGCTCCAGAAGGACTTCCAGCTCCTGCGCCGGCTGGCCCGGCTGTGCAAATTTAGGAACCTGCATGGTAGGAGTTGCATAATGCTGGTTTCCTTTTCCACCACGTCCGCCCTTCAAAACAATCTGACGGCGGTTCTCTCCGGACATATCTGCAATCACCTTGCGTGACTGTGCTTCCATAATTACAGTTCCTTCCGGGACTTTCAGAACAATGTCATCACCATCAGCTCCATGGCAGCGTTTTTTCCCGCCTTCCTGACCGTCCTGTGCTTTAAATTTGTGTTTATGGCGATACTCGCCAAGCGTATTCTGACCTTCATCCACTTCAAAGATCACATCTCCGCCTCTTCCGCCGTCTCCGCCGTCAGGACCGCCATTCGGTACATACAGCTCTCGGCGGAAGCTTACATGTCCATCTCCGCCCTTTCCTGAACGGATGATGATTTTTGCTCTGTCTGCAAACATATGTCGCTCCTTTTTATTTTAAATCTAAAGAAAGGCTCCAAACCTGAACGATTTGAAGCCTTACGCTGAACTTGATTATTC
>ERZ772818.1893-NODE-1893-length-17257-cov-5.980642_pt1 | contig 17257 bp, 13 predicted proteins | sample MGYA00580837_ERZ772818 | MGnify/ENA primary metagenome ERZ772818 (study PRJEB29015, sample SAMEA2737671) | human gut metagenome | biome: human gut; feature: human-associated habitat; material: faeces | place: China | collected 2012 ...
AATATAACATGCTATACACGATTAAGTTCATAGAGCACGTTTTGACACCTGAATCCTATTTCACAAAAAGAAGGACAGATACGAAATCTGCCCTTCTTTTTGTGACTAAAATCTTATATAGATTTATTACATCATTATCTCTGAACTCTTGCGCCTGCACCGCCCATGATAGCTTCAACTTCCTTCTTAGTAGCCATTGTTGTATCACCAGGAGTTGTCATGGCAAGTGCGCCGTGAGCCGCACCATAGTTAACAGCTAACTCAGCATCGCCTGTTGTCATAAGGCCATATACAAGACCTGATGCGAATGAATCTCCGCCGCCAACACGGTCCATTATCTCAAGACCCTTGTAATCCTTAGCCTTGTAGATTTCACCATCTGCCCAGCAGATTGCGCTCCAGTCATTAACTGTAGCAGTCTTAACTGTACGAAGAGTTGTAGCAACAGCCTTGAAGTTAGGATATGTCTTAGCTGCCTCGTTAATCATCTTCTTGTATCCGTCAAGGTTGAGCTCCTTAAGGTCTGCATCATTTCCCTCAATCTCGAATCCAAGACATGCTGTGAAATCTTCCTCGTTACCGATCATAACATCAACATACTTAGCGATTTCCTTGTTAACTTCCTGAGCCTTAGCCTGTCCGCCGATAGCATCCCACATAGATGGTCTGTAGTTAAGGTCGTAAGAAACGATTGTTCCGTACTTCTTAGCTGTCTTGATAGCCGCAAGAACTGTCTCGCATGACTGCTCAGATAATGCTGCATAGATACCGCCTGTGTGTAACCATCTTACACCAAGTGTTCCGAAGATATACTCGAAATCAAAATCCTCAGGAGTAGCCTGTGAAATAGCTGTGTACGCTCTGTCTGAGCATCCCTTGGCACCACGGATACCGAATCCACGCTCTGTGAAGTTGATACCGTTACGGCATAATCTTCCGATACCATCTGTCTTCTTCATGTAAATAAGGTCTGTTGCAACACCACCCTGCTCAATGAAATCTGTCATTAACGCACCAACCTCATTGTCAGCAAAAGCCGTGATGACAGCTGATCTTAAACCAAAGCACTTATGAAGTCCACGAACTACATTGTACTCTCCGCCGCCTTCCCAAGCACGGAACTGTCTTGCTGTACGGATTCTTCCCTCGCCCGGATCAAGACGTAACATAACCTCGCCTAATGATACAGCATCATACTTGCACTCGCTTGCTGGTCTTAAATTTAAATTCATCGTTCTGCCTCCATCTTCTGACTTGTAAGTCATAAATCATTGTGAAATTATGTCGCACTCGACATACTATGTAGGCATTATAACATAAGAATGTAAGTACTTTCAAGAGCTTGTTGGGAAGTTAATATTTTCACAAACTTTTTCATAAAAGTTGTCGTAAAATTTCACATTTATATAGAAAAAATCACACGTTAATGCTATACTCGTCTGTAGTATTGAAAAAATTCAAAAAAGTGAAAGGAAGGTGCATACTTTTATGACAGACAACAACGAAATAACTGAACTGGAACGCAGCAACAAGACCTGTATGGCTGCCCATATAGCAACTGACACCGTAATGCTGCTTCTGCTGGTTCTGCAGGCTGTGACAAGAGGAATAAACCCACTTGTACTCGCAATATCATTTGTTCTTGGAATTGTTCCCGTCACCGCTGAGATTATTTTCTGGCGGCGCAGTCATGATACCGCTGCAATAAAGCATCTCGTAGGCAACGGCTTTGCCGTATTCTTCACTTTCTACATTTACACCTCAACAACCTTCATGGCATCGCTTTTTGTTATTCCCATGATACTTGTAATATCCGTATACAATGATAAAAAGTACTCCCTCATGGTCAACACCGGTGTTGTCTTAGAAATTATCATTCTTGCAGCCCTCGGCATTAACAAGCACATGTATTCATATCCCGACAGCGATGCAGCGGCAATCCACATAATTTTTGTAACGCTCACCGCCATCTACTCATACATAACATCATCAACTCTCAGCAGCAATGAAAAGAAGCGTTTAAATGACATAAAGGCTTCACAGAAAAAGACCGAACTGCTTCTCAACGATATCTCAGAGCTGTCAGAAAAGATGACTGCGGGGATAGAATACATACATAAAGAATTGGACTTGCTCAACGAGAACTCGGCCGCAACGGCTTCAGCCATGCAGGATGTCTCCTCCGGTGCTCTTGATACAGCCAATGCCGTTCAGCAGCAGCTCATGCAGACCGAAGCCATACAGCAGCAGGTCAGCACGGTCAGCAGCATATCCGGCACTATTCAGGGCAGTATGCAGCACACAATGGCTGTGATTGACGGTGGCATGAAGGACGTAGACAGTCTTGTAGCAAGGGTGAACGGCTCCGTTGAAAGCAGCGTCGAGGTGGGCGATAAGCTGAATGAACTTGACCACCATATCAAGGAGATGAATTCCATCATCGTCCTCATCAGTGACATCACCTCGCAGACCAGCCTGCTCTCACTCAACGCAAGCATTGAGGCGGCAAGAGCCGGAGATGCCGGAAGAGGCTTTGCCGTAGTCGCAGGTGAGATTTCTCACATGGCAAGCCAGACCAGTGAGGCTACCGAGCACATTACGGAAATAATCAACAACTTTTCAAATACGATAACAGATGTTGTCCGTGTAATCAATAATATGATAGACGGTATCAACGGCGAGAAAGACTCGACCGCCAACACCGCCAAGGTATTCGGACAGATAAAAGCCAACAGCTCATCCGTGCACGAACAGCTCGACGGACTGGCTGATAACATACTAAAGCTTAAAAATGCCAACGATGCCATATCTGATTCCATACAGACCATCTCCGCCGTATCCGAGGAGGTTTCGGCTCATTCAAGTGAGACGCTTGATCAGGAAAATAAAAACTCTGAGATATTAAAGCGCATTGACACCAAGATGAATGAGCTTATGGCTCTCATATCCGGGCAATAACAACAGTTTCAAAACTGTTTACGTTCTGTTCTTCTTAATGATTTCCCCGACTTTCCGCATTGTCTTTATCATTGCGGAAAGTTCGTCGGTGTCAATTTCAGCCTCTATCTCGTCAAAGCATCTCTTCATGTAATCACGTTCTTCTTCCATAAGTCTGTGTGCCGTCTTTGTGAGCTCCACATAAGTCTTACTCTTCTCGGCATTGGTTTTCCATTCAACATATCCCTTGTCGTGAAGCTTGGTAACAGCCTTTGAAATATCCGTAATAGACATATTCATCATCTCGGCAAGCTCCCACAGATATGCACCGCTCTCGTGCTGTGAGCTCTTGCTGCAATGTTCGATATAGTACAAGAAAAGGTAGTCAGCGCGCTTCACCGAGCTGAATACCTTATCCACGTCAAATGTCTGTACAAAAAAATCTTCAACTGCTGCTCTGCTTAATTCATGCATTGGCAATACCTCCATCTTATAATTTTGCTGCATAAATTAATTATATGTGTGAAAATAGTTAATTACAAACAAAATGTTGAAATTTTATCTAATTTTCATAAAATGTATCACACAATTTACCTCAATTACCCCTCATCACGGCGTGACATATCATCGCCGCCCACACGATACACACGGCATCTGCGGTCCATCCACCCATAAAGAATCGCAGACATCTTTTCAATAAGAGCATCTCCCTCTGCATGTCCGAGTCTGTCATTCGTGACCTTCAGATTGTTGAGATCCCAGAATATAACGGCAACCCTTTCAATATCAGCGGAATAACAAAAAAAGCCGTCGATATTGAAAAGGCAATTGTCACCCACCTCGTATCTATAACAAAAAAATCCACCGCCGTAAGCAACCAAATAACAACCATGGCTATAAAAAACCATAGAAAGCTCTTGAGTGTACGCACGTTGGATTTTTTCTCCTGCAATTTCAGTTCTATCTTATATTGTTCATTCAAATCGTTCATATCTATGCCTCTTGCATTTTTAATCGCATAGATTTTATTTTAACATTTTTGTGTCGCAAGGGCAACCTTTTAGGACTAATTTACCCTGTGTAATTTTGCCTTTTTCATTACAAATCAAGCTGCTTATGCACTGTAATATTCGGTTCTTCTGCGCATGAGAACCTTTTTCACATGAAAATATGCCGGAATCAGAAACGCGTCCGCAAATATCCACGCGATAGGGCTTCCGAGACATACGCCGGTATATCCTATCATCGGAACAAGAACGAAGCCCGCAAGTGACCTTGCAACCATCTCAAGCACACCCGCCAATATCGCAAACGAGGCGAAGCCCATTCCCTGAATAAGGAATCTCACAATGTTTACAAGCGCAAGCGGAAAATAGAATGCCGTATTCCATATAAGGAACTGTCTTACCTGATGTATTATCTCCTGTTCGCTGCCATCGACAAAGAGCTGTGCCAGAAGGCCGCCTCCGAATACCGCTATCAGTACCGCTATAACAGCATATACCGCACCTAACAGCACGCATGAGGCAAGTCCCTTATCAAGGCGGTCAAGCTTTCCTGCACCTACATTCTGTCCTCCGTAGGTTGCCATCGTTGACCCCATCGCATCATAAGGGCATGCAAGGAAATTACATACCTTTCCGGCTGCCGTAACCGCCGCAACCGCTGATGAACCAAGAGTATTCGTTGCCGCCTGTAATATAACGCTTCCTATCGCTGTTATGGAATACTGAAGTCCCATCGGCACACCCATCGCGCAGAGCGAACCCATCATGTGGGCATTGACAGCCCACTCATCCTTCTGAATATGGAGTATATCGAACTTCTTTATCATGTACCACAGACAGCCCACACCTGCCACTACCTGCGCTATCGCGGTTGCCCACGCAGCTCCGGCAACACCCAGCTTCAGTACAATTATAAAGAACAGGTCAAGTCCTATATTGACAATAGAAGAAATAACAAGAAATATGACCGGTGTCCTGCTGTCGCCAAGCGCTCTTATAACTCCGGACACAATATTGTACAGGAATGTGAACGGTATTGCGGCAAATATAATCACAATATACTGATATGAAAAATCAATTATATCATCAGGTGTCCTCATAAGCTCCAATATCTGTCTGCACAGCAATACGGTCACTAATGTAAGAACCACCGAAAAAGCTATTCCAAGCCATGCACAGTTGGCAACATACTTTCTCATTCCCTTATAATCACCTGCGCCGAATTTATGTGCGACCGGAATCGAAAAGCCATTGCACACGCCCATACAGAAGCCGATAACAAGGAAATTGACTGAACCCGTAGCACCTACACCGGCAAGCTCGTCAACGCCCAAAAAGCGCCCCACAATGACAGTGTCCACCAGATTATAAAACTGCTGAAATAAAAATCCAAAAAGAAGAGGCAGAGCAAAACCCACAATCAGCTTCATTGGATTTCCCTGTGTCATATCCTTCGTCATCTCAAAAATCTCCTTAATTTACAATAAATACCCTTTTACATTAATTCTTCAGCTTCATCTGATGTATTTTTTATATGATTTACAGCAGCCTTAACCTGCTGTACAAATTCAAGATTCTTCTGGCTCTGCTCATATACCTGCTCAGCACTCACCGTAACCTCCTCGGTAACAGCCGACAACTGGGATATATTCTCGACAATCTTATTGTTAGACTCTGAAAGCCCGTTCACCTGCTTGTTGACATCATCGACATGACCTATAAGCTTCTCCATATTCTCATTAAGACTCTTAAATGATTCACTTGCTGTCTCAATCTTCCCGCTCTGCACACCTGCCGCTGCTATCGTTCCCTTAACCGACTCAGCAACCTCATTGGCATCAGCGCTCAGTTCATTGGCAATTCTTGTAATGTCCTCGGTGGATTTTTTGGTCTGCTCCGCCAACTGTCTTATCTGCTCTGCGACAACCGCAAAGCCCCTTCCGGCATCCCCGGCACGGGCGCTCTCAATAGATGCATTGAGTGCAAGAAGGTTGGTCTGACCCGATATGCTAAGAATCATTCCCGCAATCTTTCCCACTTCTTCCGTTCTCTCCTGAAGCTTACGCATAGCCTCGCTGACCGTCTCGTTGGTCATGGCAATATCAGCCGACTGTGCCTTAAGCTCCTCCATAAGCTCCATGTTCATCTTCACGCTCTTATTGGAATCCTCTGCAAGCTTCACCATCTCATCAGAAGTCCTGCCAGTCTGTGTTATTGCGGCATTGATGATGGATGTCATGTTGTTCTGCTCCTGAATGCTTGCGGCAGTATTATTCGTTGCGGCAGTGATGTCCTTCATGCTTCCTGCGACGCTCTGTGTGCTTTCTAAAAGCTCATCCATAAGCTCGGTACTCTTAGCTGTATCTGCATTGACACTCTTTGATATGTCCATAACCTTGTTTAAAAAAACCTGAAGATTGTTCTGCTCCTCCTTCGTGGCTCCCATGGCATCATCATTAAAAGCAATTATTATCTTCCCGACATTGAGAATGGCTATACCGATAAATACAGTTAATATGATTTCACAAAAGCCGCTGACATTCATGACAAATACGCCTTTTTTTATATGTACCGCAGTCACGATGGCATACAGAACCGCCATTCCCACTGCCGTTTTTGCAAGCCCCTTCTTATCAAAATATGGAATCTGAAGCAAAAATATTGCAATGATTGCAAAGCTTATAAAACGTGCATCCGACTGAACTCCTACAAGAAGGAACTCAATCCCTACTTCATAAGTTGCAATTATCTTAAGCTGCTTCGTTGCCCTGTTACGCATGTAAATAACCGTATTAGCAATTGTGAATGCTGCCATCACCACGGTATTACCATATACAGTCATTGCTGAAATACTGCTCATAACCATCTTAAGCCACAGATATACAATAAATGAGCCACCAATAACTACTGTTGCAATAATATAGAACCTGTTCATCCTTCTATATCTCTCTGTCATGTCATTATACCTGTACTTCTTAACTTCCATCGCAAACCCTCCCATGTTGTATTTTATAGTATCTTATTTTTATAGTACTTTAGTTACATTGTAAATTATAATTCAAACTTAATCTTATTTCCAGAACTTTTATAAATCTGTCTCATTTTTTTACTGACTATTTGCCTGCTTCCGCACGGCTCTTTTCCGGGCAGCAATGCCAAGCTTCTTCCTGACAATAATATAGCATATCACCTGAAAAACTATCGTGATAAACCACGACGCCGGATAGGATATGAACAGCACATCAAGTGACCTGTGCTTCGGGAACACACCATATATCCACACAAGACGTGTTCCGACCGTTCCGACAACCGACAGAATCATCGGCACCGTCGAATATCCCATTCCCCTGAGTGCTCCCGGGAATAAGTCCATTATTCCACACAGGAAATATGTGACCGTGCTGTATGTCAGCACTTCCATCCCCGCCTTCACGACCGCCGCATTATCCGTGTAAATCCAGAGAATTTTATTTCCAAAAAAATATGCGCTGCATCCGAGTGTCAATGAAACCGCCATCGACAGACCTATGCACTCAAAGAGTACTTTTGTCATTCTCTTGTATTTTCCGACACTGTAATTCTGGCTTGTGAAGCTCATGCAGGCCTGTGTAACCGAATTAATCGAAGCAAACAAAAATCCGAAAATATTGTTCGCCGCCGTGTATCCCGCCATCGCAATCGAGCCGAACGAGTTGACTGACGACTGTAAAAGCACGTTCGAAAAGTTGATGACCATACTCTGTACTCCTGCCGGAATTCCAACCTTACATATCTGCTTAATATATTCCCACCTAAGCTTTAGCTTGGAAAACCTGAGCTGATAGCTGCTCTGCGTCCTGTACAGACATATAATGACGAGCACACAGGAAATCATCTGCGAAATAACCGTCGATATGGCAACTCCCGCAACGCCCAGGTGGAACACTATTACGAGGAACATGTTAAGCCCTGCATTGACAATTCCTGCTATCACAAGGAACAGCAGCGGACGCTTCGTATCCCCCACTGCCCTCAAAATTGCGGCTCCGTAGTTGTACATCATAAAGAATGGCATTCCCAAAAAATATATTCTCATGTAAAGCGTGGACTGGTCGATTACATCATCCGGCGTATCCATGAGTTCAAGTGCTCCCCTTGCAAAGATAAGCCCTACAAAGAGCATCACGACACCGCTTATAAGTGCGAGTGCCATGGCACTGTGTACCGTCTCCGACATCTCCTTATCCTTACCTGCTGCATAATACCTTGCCGCAAGTACATTAGCACCAAGGGATATTCCTATAAAAAGGTTGATAAAAAGGTTGATGAGCGATGTCGTAGAGCCAACCGCCGCGAGAGCCTGACTTCCGCTGAAATTTCCTACCACTATAATATCGACCGCATTAAACATAAGCTGCAATATTCCGGACAGCATAAGCGGAAATGCAAACGATATAAGCTTGTCAAGCAGAGTACCGTTACACATGTCTATCTCGTATTTTTTATCTTTATTCGCCATTTAAACCTCATTTCCAAGTTAAAAGCCCCTTTGCCATGATGCTTAAACGGGGCATGATTTCCAAGTTTTACGGTATGATTATAGTGCAAAAGTACAGTTTGTCAATAAAATTTTTCTATTAAAAATTGAAATTCCCACCATGCCGCACTTCGATGTACACGCATAATGGGAATTTCACAATCACCTTAATATTCTGCTTTCCTGTTCATCTGTCTCACTACCGGACTGCCTGTCTTTAATCAACCTTAAATGCGGAAATCTCCTCGCTGAGCCTTCCGGCTGTCTCGTCACACTTGGCAACCTCGCTCGTAACCTTATCTGCCTCAGCCTTGACATCAATCGTCTTCTGTGCGATATCAGTTGTTCCCTTAGCTCCCTCATTCGTTGCTGTCGCAATTCCATCCATGGATGATAAAACTCCGTCGATTGATGCTAACAGCTCCTCTGATGTAGCACTGAAATCACTTATGAGCATATCAATATACTTGGCATCCTGATTGTATGCATCCGCAACCTTGTCAAACATATCATAGCTTGCAACGACATCTCCTCCCACGAACTCAAGAAGCTCCTGTGCATCCTTGGAAAGACGCTCAACAGATGATGTTACCGACTCCGTAACCTGCTGAATCTTGACAACGGCATCCTTAGACTGCTCTGCAAGCCCGCCAATCTCCGTAGCGACAACAGCAAAGCCTCTTCCCGCATCACCGGCTCGTGCAGCCTCAATGGAAGCATTGAGTGCAAGGAGATTCGTCTGGCTTGTAATCTCCATAATTGCTGAGGATAAGACCTCAATCTGCTTAACAACCTTGGCATCCTCAAGTGCCTTGGTAAGGCTCTCTCTTATGCTGTTATGTACCTCCGCGGCATGTGCACGCTGCTCCCTTGTATCATTCTGTGCCTTGGTTGCACGCTCATGAATGTCAGCAGCCTGCTGCGCTCCGTCCTGAGAACGTGTCGCAATATTCTTAGCTGCCTCCTCAATCTCATTTGACATACTCTTGACCGTATCTGAGGAAGCTGCCGTCTCCTCCATGCTTGCCGCAAGCTCCTGTGTCGTAGCAGATACATCCTCGATATTGCCTGTAAGTGAAATAACATTCGTCTTAACAGAGTCAACAACCTCACCAATGATATTGCTCTGGTTCTTAACTTCCCTGATAAGAGTGCTTACCTGCTTTTTCATATTCTCAAGGTTCGCGCCAAGAACTCCGAAATCATCCTTCCTGTTCTGAAGCTTCTTCGGCAGTTCATGTGTGAAGTCGCCATTTGTAATATTTCCGATATAACTGAGCGTATATCTGAATGACCTGCTGAGTTCAATCGCCATGTAAATGCACACTGCCAACACAAGAAAGGCCATTAATCCTCCGCCTGTAACAATCTTAATCATTACTGACCTTGTATTGTCCTGCATTACTGCCGTCTCGTTCCCAACTGTGGTATCGATATAATCAATATAGTTGCCCGTTCCCACTACCCATCCGAACGGCTCGAAGGCCTTGCTGTATGCTCTCTTAGGCGAAGGCTCCGTCTCACCTGCCTTTGGATACACATAATCGACATATCCGCCCTCAGCATTTTTTCCGGCATTTATGATATCCCTGATGTATGAATTTCCCTCAACATCCTTCGCATCCATACGATTGGTTCCCTCGGTTGAATTTCCGAGAAGAACAACATTCACGCCCTCATAGGTATCTGCCCAGAAATATCCGCCGTCACCGTATCTGAGCTCACGAAGAAGCTTTGCTCCCAGCTCCTTTGCCTCATCAAGCGTGTACTCTCCGTTCTCATATCCTGCATACACCGCATTCAGCATCGATATTGCATTGTCAACCTGATTCTTGATATTCTGGTCATAATCACTCTCGATGCTGGCACGAAGCACATTCTCAGCTCCGCTTTCCATCTCACTGATGTCCAACTGTGAAATCAGTACAATGGCAAGCGTTCCAATCATTGTTATGACTGCAAGAATTATCATCTTAATACGCACACTTAAGTTCTTCATAATAACACGCTCCTTTTGTTTTCTTTTGCTTGCTTTTGTTCTTTCAAGCTTTCTTTTACATGTAATATTTTCCATTTAATTATAACTCTTTATGAGCATTTTGTGTACATTAAAATTATCATTTTTATGTTATTTTGCCATATATTAGTCTTAGTGTCTAATTTACAAAATTGATTTTCATTTTCTCATCAACCGGATATGTCACAAGCCCTGTTCCGTCAAGCTTCTCGCGGTGCATGTCAACCGCCGTCACGCTGTGGCTGTCGTAGGTTGTGTAGTAGTATATTCCTTTGGATGCGTTGCAGCATGAGGTGTATATTGTAATTTCATACTTGCCCTCTGCCACCTCACAGCATCCGCGCTGCTGGTCGACGCTTCCCAATATATGGAAGAACTGGCTCACGCTCGACTCCTCGTCGTCCCCCGAAACCGAATTAAGCTTCGTATAAGCTACCCTCGCAAATCTTGATGCGGACGATAAATCTCCCGGAAGTCCGAGTGCTCCCATGCCTCTGCTGTATGTCTTAAGCTCAAGCTTATCGGAAAATCCGTTCTGCGGCTGCTTCGGCGAGAGCCCGATATAATTGTTGAGCATGAACATCTGAGTCTCAAACGGAGGATTGTTCGTGAGCACTCCGACCGGATTATCATACACATTAAGTCCTGCCGCCGTGCACTCCACGGTAATCGCCTCATTCTCATCAGCAATCAGCCAGTGAAGCTGTGCCGCCGGAAAATTCCCGCTGAAGGTTGTCCCGACAAGATTCATTCTGTCAAGATATTCTCTCGCTTCCGCCACATTCGCGCACTGAGAGAGTATCCACGGAATGAACTCAAACTGTGCCACATTCTCTCTTCCTTCCTCAGGCTCCTGATACTTTGCATTTCCCACAAAGTTCAGCCCCGCCATTCCAAGACCTTTCTCGTTAATCGCATCGTAATAGAGCGGGTATCCTCCCGCAACATGCGCCATCCCGATTATGGCATAGTGACTGTCAACTCTTCCCATGTGCCTGAACTCAAACGGGTACTTTCTCGGTGTCACCGCGACATCGTCGCCATAAGAAAACTCATAGTCGAGTGTTCTTCCGAAATAGAAATCTTTTGTTCTGTAGGTTGCTGCTGTGCACATATAAATACCTTCTTTCATTATTATTCTGAATTTAATTTATGGGGATTGGATGCAAATATATAATTTGCAAGCTGGATATTGCCTTATTCACCATAAAAAATGTTTACTGCCAAATATTGTTTATTATGGCTGCCCTATATCAATTATATTACACATGATTTGATTTCAAAAGGGATTTTTAGCGTTTTGTGATTCGATATGATATCTATTCTGCCTGATTTTCGTAAAATTATTGAGGGATGATGCAGCTTGCCTGTAAAAATTTCTCTCCTTGGGTATGCAGACCGGAGAGCTTATCCATATACCCAAATTGTTCTGTTTCTGAAGGAGAGATGGATATTTCATTGCATATTCTGCTCTCTGTACCCGAAATTATGACGATACAATGAAAAAAACAGGTATACGGCCCATTTTACTGAACTGTGTACCCGATATAGGCGTTGAGGGAAATTAATAAGTAGAAATTCTTTGTGTTACTCAACATAATCTGCCACCTGCAGATAAGATTTCCCTCTCATGCTTGCTGCCGCAACTGCAGCACGTCCGAATCTCAACAGTTTCTCTTTTACATCATCACCGATAGCAGCATCATCTGCATCCACTACGTCATCTCTCGTCAATATCTTCGTAAGACGCTGCCCCACATCATAAATATTATGCGCGCCCAAAATCGTATCCCGGCGATAGTCAATCTGACGGCTGCCGTTCAGGTCCTGTATCGCTTCCGGAGTCGCCACCAGCACATGAGCTTCCCTAACTGTTTTCAGCCCATAGCCGTCCTCCGCCACATAGCACAGGAAGTAATCTCCTTCTTCATCCAGCTCGCTCCCAGGCACCACATAAAAATCGCGAATCCCCGAAATAACAAGGCGCATCCACAATCACAGAAACCGAACCGATGGACTCACTCCATAAATATGTTTATGCGACATGTCAACGATTTGTACGTCGCATAAACACATCTTTCACCGTCCGCTTTTATTGACTTCGCTTTAAATAATGCTACAATAAAACTGTACTTGAATTTGCAGAAATGGGGCGCATTTTATGTCAAACAAATACAATCATTTAGATATTACCTTTACCATGGACTCAACGAAATTTCATGTGTCATCTATTATGTATGGATGTGCATATCGCATCGTTCAAAGTCATAGTCACGGCAGCGGATGTTATGAAATCCACTATATCCCTTCCGGATACGGCCGTGCTGTCATAGACAGCCAATTATATAACCTGTCCCCGAGAACCTTATATGTCACCGGTCCCCACGTGGAACATTCCCAAATCAGTGAGAAGGAAAATCCCCTATGGGAATATTGCGTCTATTTTTATATTCCCCACAGTGATAAACTTCAAGAGAATCCAGCCTCCAATACTGCGGATATTTTTTCAAAAAATAAATTTTGGTTTGGCAAGGACTCCCAAAATATTGAGGCAACCATGAAACAATTGTTTTCTGAATTCGAGCACAAGCAGATTGGATATCAGCACCAGGTTGAACTGCTTCTGCAACAGCTTGTCATCAAATTAGTGCGCAACTATGAGAAAAATAAAGCCTCCAGCAAACAATACGCTCTCGCTAATTTGCAGGAGACTAGCACAAGAATTATTGAGGACCACTTCCTCTTCGAATACCAAAATTCTAATTTAGATAATTTATCTTCCCAGCTTGGGCTTTCAAATCGCCAGACCCAGCGTCTCATCAAGAAACTCTATGGGAAAACATACATACAAAAAAGGATAGAGTCCCGCATGTCCATGGCTGCCACCCTTCTTACCGAAACGGAAATTTCCATCAGCGAAATCTCCGTCAAACTCGGTTTTGCCACGGCAGAATATTTTTCCAATACTTTCAAAAGCTATTTTGGAATCAGCGCAAGGGATTACCGAAAAAAATTCGGTAACCTGTCGTAGGCTGCGTTTCCATTGAAAGCCGTACTATCAACTGTAAGTAACGGCACAACAGTTGATGTTACAATACCTGCCAAATCGTCAAGTGATACCATATATGTTCCTGCAAAAAAGGCAGTTGACCTGACGCCGGGTAATAATCGGATTACTGCAGTATTGACCGGAAACATCTGCAGAACGGGAAAGTTTTCCCGGAAGCATCCCCATCCTGCGTTACTACCATGTTCAGGAACACACCTTATACTGTGATTTTTATCGTTGCCTGCTTTCCCATCTCCAGGCAGAAAAGTTCACCGTCTCGTTTTATGCTGCAATCAGTTGTTTCAAACTGATACCCGGTAAACTCCTTAGGCAGCTGAATCCAGAGTTTGTGTGCTCTCTCAGCTTTTAACACTGCACAGAAGCTGTTTTTCTGCACATCCCACTGCATATTCAGCATACCATTTACATATCTGAAATCTTTTACGCTGCCCTTTTTAAGTTCATCCGACAAAGCCGGCAAAAGCTTTACCAATTCCTCAGAAGAATACACTAACATCTCCTGAATGGCATTAACGTATCCCACGACTGCATCCAGCTGAACCGGTGCCGGATCCATGCAAAGGGAAACGTTCATTCCACGCCAGTCATTATGCAGACTGAAGAAATTGTTTGTCAGTGATGTCTTAGCCATATTGTTCAGACATTCAATGGCATTTCTGCCGTCCTCTAACCGTGCATAAATGGAAGCCATATGTGCCATGGACCAGCCTGTCTGCGCGTCAATTTTTCTCAGTTCCACGGAACGCTTAAACAGGGGGAGCAGATCCTTCTTATGAAGGGAATTCACCTCCACACTTGGGAATACCGGATAAATATGGGACAAATGTCTGTGGTCGTATCTTTCATCGAAACGAGAGTCCATCCATTCCTTGATTCCGCCGTCCTTGCTTTCCTGATAATCCGGAATGGAATCAAGTATTTTCTTCCAGGCTGCGACTCTGTCCTGATAAAGATTCTTTTCCTCAGCCAGCCTACACATATTGGTGAAAAATTCTTTCACTATTGCCAGATCGATGGTAGAGTTTACAGTGGTAGGCATCGGATGCGCCATTTGCTTTTCCGGCGGCGGCATAAAATTGCCCGGGGTATTTTCAGGGGATACACTGGGATAAAAATGAATACTGCCGTCTGGATAAAACTCTATGAAATCCTCATAAAAGGCAGCTACTTCCTCCAGATAGGGCAATATCACTTTCTGCAAATACTTCTCATCCCTGGTGTACCAATAATAATTGCAATAATGCTCCGCAATCCAGCCTGCTGCTCCAACCCAGTTGATAATGACCGGCACTACCTGGGTGGGCTTGCAGACTCCGGGAGTTGTACCGGCAGTCATATATATACCATTCATCCCAAAAAGCTTTTTAGCATTGTCCCTATATTCAGGAATCCGGTTGTTATAATATTTGTAAAGGCCCTTCTGGAAAGGCAAAAGGTTACCCACATAGGAGTGCCAGTATATCATCTCTGTGTTTTCATTGGCCATATTGTGGCTCCACATCAGACGATAGTCGCCGGCCCAAAGCCCATACAGCGGGAATGGGTTATCCTTATCGGAAGTACCTGAAATAAACAGATATCTTCCGTATTTCCACAACTTTTCGATTAATTCCGGTGGCTGTTTTCCGGAGTAGACCTCAGCCAGAAGCTGCTCATTACTGTGATACTTTCCCCGGTAATTCAAAGAAAAATCCGCACTGTTATACCACTTTTTATGCAGACGAGCGTGTTCCTTCAAAAGGCTGTCATAATCAGCAGTGATTTCTGATAATTCCTCCTGCAGCTTCGCCAGCACTGTATTCTTCTGCTCCTTGCAGGCCTTGATAAAGGGCTTAATAAAGATGAGAACCTCCGAGCACTGACTCAATTTAATTTTCCCGTGATTCTCTTCCCATATACCATCTGCAGGGCAGATTTGCGCAACTGCGCCATACAGGGTTCCATCGTCATTCAGTGCTGTATAATTGATAAAGGAATCTCTCACGCTGCACTCCTTTGTCTCAAGCACATGCTTTGCATATTTTTCTGCCGAATCCCGGGTGGTATTGTAGTGGATATCCATGCCAAATGTCATCTCCAGGTCAGGAGAAGTGGATGTGATTCTCTTCACAATCACATCTCTCTTTCTTGAAACAAAAAGATACGATGTTCTAAGGGACTCGCCATCCCGCCACTCACATCCCACCTCACCGGTGTCCATATGAGTCCCTCTAATATATTCAGAAAAACCTTTTATCGGCTGGATAATAACCTTGAAATCAGCTACCGGGAGCTGGGATTCCAATACAGATCCATATCCCTTCTCCTTCAAGGCATTTACCACTTCCCAACTTGCCTCCTTAAACTGTTCAGCATCCATCATGGCTCTTTGCTTTTGAAAACTGTCGCTGACATCCGGCAAATTATCCTGATGTCCATTGTGCCACAAATCACCATGAGTAATCATTGTAGTCTCTTCTTTCACACCACCATACACATTGGCTCCGATACAGCCATTTCCGGCAACCAGGCCCTCTCTCCAAAGATCATGCCACCATGTAGAGGGATATGTCATAAATATGGTATTTTTATCAATTCTCATCAAAAAAGCCTCCCGCATATTTTATAAGGAAATTATAACTCCTTCGCCTTATTAATTGAATATTTTTAACTGCCATATCTTCAAAATAGATGTCGCATTTTCACAGTAAAACCTTTTAAAATCTCAAAATATCCAGCCAGTCAATTTTACCGCTGTCCGGAGCAATCTCAAAGGTAAGCGTCAAGTAAGATGGTGTAGAGATTTTTTATCTCTTTTGAGGTAAGAATTTTTAGAGTTTTTGGATTGTGAACAAAAAACTCTAAAACATATCTTAAGGAGACCAGCTTTATGGATATTTCATCATTTACCCCCAAAAAACAAGTAAAAATACAGTTCTTGCTATAATATTTTTATGCTTAGAAATGATTTTGGGAATAAGTTATTGCTTAACTTCTTTCCTAACAGACAGGAATGCCACAGAACACAATCGAGCAATCAAAGAAGAAAACTTTTCTGCCGTTTCTCCCAAAAAAATCCGTTTTTCCGTTTCTGAAAGACGGGAGCTTTTTGTTACAAAATCCCGGGCCATCCGGTAGGTGATTGCGGTCATGGTTCTCGGATAATCTCTGCCCTACATTAATTTTTCTATGCCGCAAAGCTCCCCTGCTATGAGAATTGCTTCGACGGCTGAGGGATAAGGCTCCTGCCCGGTCAGCCAGTTCCAAAATCTTTTTATGCTGCATACTGTAAACAATCTCAGCCTCCTTGTAGCGCAGAAACTGTCTTCTCAGCTTTCTAGCCTCTGCTTTCACTGCTTCTCTCCGCTCAATTGTCATGTACTCTTCATCCAGTAATTTCTTCAGCTCCACACTCTTCTCTGCTCTTAATTCATCCAATGACACTATTCCATAATCATCAATATGTTTTCGTGTGAAAAGTGTAGGTATTAATTAAAACCTGAGCGTCTTTGTAATCTGTTCATTGCCCGTAAAAATGTCAAAACTCATGTGCAGCCTCCTTTTTGTAAAGTAATGTTTTTTTCTGATTGTTAAAAAAAAATAACGCATTTAGTTACGTTATTTTTAAACCTAATTACTTTAATCTACAACATTGTCAGTAGAAATTGAATATAAAAATATGATATCAGGGTCAAAAGGTCAGAAGTCCGATGCAAGCTTGCTTGCGTGAG
>ERZ772818.1905-NODE-1905-length-17155-cov-3.474971_pt1 | contig 17155 bp, 20 predicted proteins | sample MGYA00580837_ERZ772818 | MGnify/ENA primary metagenome ERZ772818 (study PRJEB29015, sample SAMEA2737671) | human gut metagenome | biome: human gut; feature: human-associated habitat; material: faeces | place: China | collected 2012 ...
AGTATTAAAAAAGCTTGTGACATTGCTATAGAACTATCTAAAAGGTAAATAAAAAATGTTATCGATTATACAACCAATTGCTCTTGTTTTATTTTTGATTGGAGCGTTTATTATTAGGTATAACTCTAAACATTTTTATCTATCAATCGTTGTTTGGACAGTTTCATATTTAGTTGCAGGAACAATTATATTCATTTTATTTTCATAAAGTTGGGAGGTCGAAATGAATCCAAAATTTGAATTTTATGTACTAAATCATGATTTTAACAGAAACAAAGTAAAAAATTATAACATTTTTAATAATATTGTAGTCTATGAAGCAACTTTAAAGGCTGTAAAAAAATATTGTAGAGCACCGAGTAAATTCAAATATGAAGAATTTATGAGTGGAATGATTCATTATGGATTTTCTGGCTTTTGTAAAGAACTTCAAGTCATTCTTAGAGAAGAATGGTCTCGTTGTGAATATGAAATCATGGTCGGTGGTCTTTTCTCTGAAGAAAAAGAATATGAAAAATGGGATTGCTATCAACAAGCAATCCCTAATATAAAAATTATTGCCCGTGAAGTAATTTATCAATACAAACAATGGGATAAACAAAGAAAATCAAATAAAAAGGAGAAATTAAATGAAGAAAAAAATATTAAAACCAATTAGTGAATGTACTTTAAATAAAGTAAATGCTTTAATTTATTTACATAAAGATAATGATGTTTTAGAAGTATCTTTAACGGATTTTCAAAAGGAAACAGTGTCTTTTAAGTATCTTTGCAGTATTGTAAAAGAAGATATTGATAAAGATTATTGTTGGCATTTAGAAGATTTTTTAGAGGTTTTTGAAAGTATTAGCGGTAGAGATAATTTTGTTATTGCGAATAACAAAATCGTTTATGATAATGGCAAAGAATTGTTATTACCTACTCCCGTAGAAGAAAAGAGATTCAATTTTATTGAATTGAACGATGCTGAAAAATCGCTTGAAATTACTGGGAAAGAGTTAGATTGTTTTAAAAACTTTGAAAAAATGAGAAGTGAATTAAAAGAATTCCCAGATATTGGGTCTAAGGTTTTTTTCAGTGTTGCAAATCATCAATTATATGCTCAATCTATGACCGGATATTCTGCTTTTGAAATGTTTTTTGATAAAAATCAATTAGAAATCGATAATACAGTGGATTATGGAATTAATTATGATTATTTAAAAAACTTAAATATGAAAAAGCTAGGTATTAGTGGTTGTACTAAAGGAAATTTCAAAGTTATTGAACAAAATAATGAAATGGTTATTGTTATAAAAATGACAAAACAATCTGGAAAATCTGAATTCAAAGAAATTCAATATAATATTCATACACAAAAAACAATGGTGCAAGTTGGTGAAAAATTTTTCCAAAGATATTTAAATGGAATTAATACTCATACGATGAGTGATATTGAATTGGAAATTGATAAAAATATTGATTTAAAAAATCTAAAGAAACTTGTAACAGAAAAAAATAAAAAAGAAGGAGGAACTGGAAAACGTTATCGAGTGATTTTTGAGATTGTTGAAGGTGTATTATTAACAGAAAATGAAAAAATTAGATTATTTGATAAAAATTATCCAGAATTAATGTTAATTAATGGATATGATTTATTAACAATCCTAACAAATGGAAACAATTTACATTACTCACAAGATGAAGAATATTATTATTTGATGAATTATTGTCAAATTCTCGTAATTAAAAAGACTAGCTAATGCTAGTCTTTTTTTATTTAAATAAGGATTTAATTCCACCAACAAACCCATCAATATTTTCATCAATTAGACTTTTTTTAGTTGTTGTATTGATTTGATGTCCTCCATAGCTTCTGCCAGTTTTTTTATCAATTTTATAAGTGGTTTTACTTGCACTGTTTTTAATAAAACTATTTTGAGAAGCTTCGGAGTTATATTCTTTTTCAAAAGATTTTACATAAGAATTATAACTGCTTGCCATTGAATTAGAAATCTTATTATAAGTAGATTTGGCTGACCCAGCTGAAACGCTATTTACCGCTGAAGAATATCCAGCAGCTACGGTATTGTATCTAGTTGCAGCAGCTTTTTGTGCTTCTGCTGTAATTGTTGATTTTTTATTAGAAATTTCTGCTTTAAGGTTTTCAACTTCTTTTTGAAAAGCATTAAATTCAGCATTTTGTTTTAGTTGAGCTTCATTTAAAGCGTTTTGAGCTTCAGTTTTTTTATTATTGAATGATGAATTATTATTAGATTTAAAATCCTCTAAATCTTTATTAGCACTTGATTTATTTGAATTGTAATTAGAATTAGCATTATCTTGGTAATCTTTTAATTCTTTACTTGTTGATGCTTTATTGGAGTTATAATCAGAATTGGCTTTATCTTGTGTTTCTTTTAAACTGCTTTTTGCGTCATTTTCTAATTTTTGTTGTTTGTTTGAATTATTATTTACATAATTTTCAACTTCTTTTTGAGCTGAAGTTCTTAAACTATTATAATTTTCTAATGTCTTTTTAGACATATCTTCTTTTGAAGTGAGAGCTTCTTGATAATCTTGTTGAAAGCTTTTGTATATACCTAATGATTGTTTATATTCATTTACATCTTTTAGTTGTGAATCCAAGACAGATGTAGATGTTGAAACATTGGATAAATAGTTTTTATATCCAGCATCTATATTTGTACTTCCTATATTTCCATAGTTTGAAGAAGAAGTTTGATAATTATTTTTTAATTGAGAGAACATATCATCATCAGCCGAAACGGTTGTTATTGGTGTTAATAAAAGTAACGTACATAAACTTGTATAAATTAAACGTGTTTTTTTCAAAAAAATCACCTCCCGTTTATGCCAGTATAATAGCAAAACACTAAAAAAAAACAACAAAAAAAAGTGATGTAATATCACTTTTTATAATTCGAAATTTCATCCTTTAATCCTGTTGTTTCAATAGCATAATCTAATAATATAATATTATATTTGTATGAATTTGAAGCACAAATAGCATCTAAATTACCATCTGCCATCCATTGTCTTAGTGAACTATTTTCTTCAAGATAAATATCTACATATTTCGATAACATTGTTAAATAATCTTGATAATCTTCGTCATATGAATAGGCATTTTCAAAATCTTGTAAAACACGGTTATTACAAATTTTGTAAATATTTTCTAATGTTTGAACCATTAAAATAGAATTTTTTTTATTATATTCATCTTCATTGAGCTTTTGTTTACTTAATTCTCTATCAGCAATAATGAGTGAGTTATTTTGATTTAAAATCAAATTTAAATCACTTGCTAAATTATATTCTATAACTTTATCTGTATCAGAAGACTTCTTCTTTTTTAATCCTGTACTGCAGCCTGTAAGACAAACAATGCTTAAAAAAACAATTAATAACTTACCTAATTTTTTTCTCATAAAAACCTCTTACTTTTAAGCAAATAAAATAATTGCTGTTTGATATATGATTAGGCCAATAAACAAAAATAATCCTAAAGGCACTTTTACATGTTTTTCCTTTTTAATAAAAAATTTGTATAAAGCCCATAATCCTCCTAGAAAAGACCCTGTAATTGTTACTCCTACACAATAATAAATATTCATAATAGAAGAAATCATCATAAGTTCTTTTACATCTCCAGCCCCCATTTGCTTAATTAAATAAGGAATTATAAAAATAATAAGAGCAGCGATAATAGAAACAACTGATGAAAGCAATCCATCTTTTTGATAGAGAATATAATTTAAAATTAAACCTATAGTCATTCCGCTATAAGTGACGTAATTAAGAATTTTTTCTTTTTTTATATCCGTGTAAGCGCAAAAAGCCATAAAAACAGTAAGAATACACAAAGCAATATATGTTTTCATAAAAACCTCCTTATTTTTAATATAATATATCATATAAGGTTGAATATAACAATGCAAAGTGGTATATAATAACCGTCTTTTTATACGATATTTTTTTAAGTCCTAGTTTTTCCATAGACTAGGCAGAAGGAGGAAATTTATTATGGAAAATGTTAGTTTATTCTTTGGGATTATTAAATGGTTCTTTTTTGCCATTATAATAATCAAATTAGTGTCTTTTTTATTTACGGGAATTAAGATGTCTGATGAACGACGTCTTAACCATGCAAAGGCATTAGAAATCGAACAGAAATGTGCGCGAGACGAGTTGCACCGCCAATCTGTCGAAAATCAAATCAGAATGGAGGAGCTCTATATCGAGATTGCGGAAGCTCGATTAGAAAACCTTCGTGGCGGAGAGTCTGAGAAAGCAGGGAAAGAAGAGGACGCTCTTCTTAGAGAATTAGAAAGAAAAATCGGACAAAAGCCTAGAGATTAGGCTCTTGTCCTTTTTTTTGAAAAAAAATCCTCTTTTTAGAGGATTTTTTAAGGCATGTCGCGAACTATTGATAGCAATTGACCTATTATTTCAATATTATCAAAGTTTTTTGGTAGATAGGGTCCTTCATACATTATTTTGTTCTTTTTATTAGAAATTTTTGCTATATAATAGTTATTTTCTATTGATACAATATGCAGTTCTCCTGGGGAAACTTTATTTAAAGCTACTAATCCCAATGAATCTTTAGTTATTTTAAATTCCACATTTTCATTTTTTATTTTCATTATAGTAACATCCCATGGATGGGTATGTGGAATCAAATAGACTTTATGTAAAATATTGGTTTCTATTGGTTCATATCCTTCTTCAAAAGCTTGTGTTTCTTTTATTTGACACCAAAAAAAACTTTCTTCATTAGGGTCACTTAAATAATCTATTGAAACTCCATAAAATTGACCTAACTTAAATAAATCTTCATAAGTAGGTATTCTTGTATCTCCTTCCCATCGCGACAAAGTTGAATAAGACAAATTTAATTTTTTGGCAACTTCTTCTTGAGATAATCCTATCGAATTTCTCAAGTTTTTTAATTTAGCGCCCGTTTTCATTTTAGCTCCTTTCTAGCTATAAACAATTTTTTCCTCCATTTATAGCAAACACTTCTCGTGTATTTATATACAATAATAATATATCTCATTTGCCAAATTGTCAAATTTACAAATTTAATATCGAAAATACTAAATTTTAGCATTCGAGAATATTAGCATTTAACTCTTTTTTTTATTATCACCAAAAATTAGTATTTTAATTACTATGTCAAGACTTTAAATTAGGAAAATATATGATAAAATCAATGAAAACTTCACTAAAAAGACTAAAAAACGTGAATTGTGTTAAAAAACGTCAAATATTAGAATATGTTGATACCGATTACATTAAGAGTTATCGTTATAGTATGAATAGTAAAAAAAGGTACTATTTAGCATAGTCGTCATTTGACAAAATGGAAAATAAGGGGGAGTTATATGACAAAGAAAGAATTATGTGAAAAAGTTTTTCAGGATTTGTTTAATGGGAATTATGAAAAAGAAAATGCAATTAAATTATTGCAAAAACATGTAGGGGCAAAAAACTCAGAAGAAACTCAAAAAAAACTCCAAAACCAATTTAGCGACAGAGAATTTACAGATAAAATACTGCAAATATTCTCGCAAAAAACAATCAATCATGAGTTTTACTTACAATGGATTGATTTTATGTACGAATACCTTTAAAAAACAAAAAAGAAACCGGGAATTATTTTTCTCGGTTTTTTTCTACGTCTAATTTTTTAATGTGCATGTATTTAAACTGTTCAAAGAATAACTCATCTGGAGTAGTTTGGAACATTAATGCTAATCTTACGGCATAGTCATAAGATAAAACATTAATTCCTCTTTCAATTTGTGAATAGAATTGCGTTGTACAACCTAGAATATATGCCACATCCCCTTGCGTAAGATGATGTTCTAATCTGGCTTTTCTAAGTTTGTACAAAGGTGCTTTTTTAGAATACAACTGTTTCGACCTTTTCTGAGGTTTTTGCGAGTTTCTTTGCAGTTTCTTCCAATTCTTTTTTTGAAGCGTTTTGGAAGGATTTTTTGAGGGTTGCTGCTGTTTCTAAAACGGCTGGAATAGAATCTACAGCAACTTTTTCAATGAAATAATCAAATAATTCTTTTCCTTGTTCTTCATAGAGTACAAAAGGATTTTTTTGTGCCATGGATTGTAATTGAACGGTTCCTCTTAATAAATCCATTTGGGTAATATGTTCTATCCATAACTTATCAGAAATGGTTAAAAGAGATTGAATAAAAGATGGCACTGTAATGCTTTCGGGAATATCTCTTATTGTTTCTTCTAGAGTTTTTAATTGCTCTTCTTCAATATTAAATGTTTTTAATATTTTATAAATATCGTTCATTGATTCGCTGTTAAGAACTTCTTTTCTATCAGCGTAATAAATAGTACGTTGAGTATGATTAACATCATCATATACAAGAGTATTTTTTCTTGAATTGAGGTTATCTCCTTCTACAGTTTTTTGAGCTGTTTCAATTGATTTTGCAAGTATTTTGAATTTCAAAGGCTTATTTGGGTCTATAGAAGTTAGAGTTAAAGATTTTACTTTTTCACCACCAAAACGTGTCATTAATTCTCCATCCAAAGAAATAAAGAATTTTGAATATCCTGGGTCACCTTGACGTCCAGAACGTCCTCTTAATTGGTTATCGATACGTCTAGATTCATGTCTTTCTTCACCTAAAACACATAAGCCACCTAATTCTGCGACGCCTTCTCCTAATTTAATGTCTGTTCCTCTTCCTGCCATATTCGTAGAAACTGTTACAGCATTTTTCTCTCCGGCATGTGAAATAATTTCAGCTTCTTTTTCATGATTTTTGGCATTTAAAACAGAATGAGGAATTTGTAATTCAGTAAGCATTTTGGAAATAGTTTCAGATGCTTCTACGGATACTGTTCCGATTAGAATTGGTTGCCCAGTTTTGTGACGTTCTACAACTTCCTTTACTAAAGCTTTATCTCGATGTGAGTCATCTTGATAAATTTCATCAATGGAATCTATTCTTGCAATAGGTTTATTTGTAGGAATAGAAACAACTCTCATATTATATGTTTTTAAAAATTCTTCTTCTTCTGTTTTTGCTGTTCCAGTCATCCCACAAATTCTATGATAAAGTCTAAAGAAATTTTGATACGTAATAGATGCTTTAATTTCAGATTCTTGAGAAGGCTTTAAGCCTTCTTTTACTTCAATTGCTTGATGAAGACCTTTCATATACATTTTTCCAGGCATAACACGTCCAGTGAATTTATCAATAATTAAAACAGAATTGTCTTTAACCATATAATCAACATCTTTTTGCATTAAATAATTTGCCCTTAAAGCTTGCAAAATACGGTGTAAAAGAATTCCGTTTTCAGTTGTATATAAATTATCTACATTGAAATATTGTTCAGCCTTAGCATTACCATTGCTTGTTAAATAGATGGCATAAGATTTTATATCTATTTGATAGTCTTCATCTTCAACTAAAGATTTAACAAATTGTTGTGGTTTTTCATAAACATCTATATCGTGTGTTACTTGTTGAGAAATAATCAATGGTGTACGAGCTTCATCAATTAAAATTGCATCGACTTCATCAATTAAGGCATAATTTAATTTTTCTCTTAATACTGTTGTTCCTTTTTTTAAAGCCATATTATCTCTTAAATAATCAAAGGCAACTTCAGAGTGAGTTGTATATGTAATATCGCAAGCAAATGCTTTTTTCTTATCTTCATAAGATAATTCTTTTTTGTTAACTGAGGCAGATATATTAAAAAAATCAAAAACAGGTTTGTTAAGATTATAATCACGTTCTGCTAAATATTCGTTTGCAGTAATAACATGTACTCCTTCGTGAGTTAAAGCGTGCAAACAAATTGGGAAAATAGAAGTTAATGTTTTCCCTTCACCTGTTTTCATTTCTGCTATATCTCCGTTAAATAAGGCTATAGCCCCCATAATTTGAACTTTATATGCTTTTAAGCCTAACTTTCGGTAAGCCACTTCTCGAACAATGGCGTAACAATTATCTAAAACATCTTTTAATTGTTTACCTTCTTGTACTTCTTTGGCAATTTTATTAAATTCATTAGCTAAATCATCATCCTTTAATTCACTGTATTTTCTTTCTAAATTAAGGATTTTATTCGCTTGTCTACTAAGTTTTTTTACTAATCTTTCGTTTTCAGAAAATATTTTAAAAATAATTATTACCTCCAGAAATTTTTAATAGAATTTCTGAATGAAAATTATCATAATACACATAAAAATCAAGTATTAATTTATTTTTTTGCATAAAAAAAGAGAAAGTATAACTTTCTCTAATCTATTAACAATTCTTTTAATCTTGAATTTCTAATTTTAGGAATGGCTTTGGATGCGTTATCTAATGCTTTTTTTTCTCCAATTATATGAAGAATATTTTTAACACGAGTCATGCCTGTATAGATAAGAGGAACATTCAGCATATAACTGTGAGATGAATGAGCAATCATGATAACACTTTTATATTCGCTACCTTGACTTTTATGCACCGTTAAAGCATAAGCCAATTTGATATTATCAAATCTTTCACGAGTATATGTTTCTTCGATATCATCATATTGAACAATGATAGTGTCAACAGTATCAAAGTTTTTGTCTCCTTCAATAATATCTATGATAGTTCCAACATAGCCATTATAGACACCTCGGTCATCTTCATTAACTGTATGAAGAACTCTATCTCCCACTCTAAATTTTCTATTTCCGGATTTAATTTCGGGAGTTTTTTCAAAAACTTTAGGATTAAATCGTTCTTGAATGATTTCATTCAATTTATTAACTCCTAATTCTCCTTTGTTTTGAGGTGTCAAAATACAAACATTGTCTAATCCATAAGTATTTACATCATCTAAAAACAATTCTACGACACCTTCTTGAATTGTATTAATATTAGATTCTTCGTAAAACTTAAAGTCATTGCTATCTGTAGTGTTTAATCCTTTCCTGTTTTTGAATTCCATCGCTCTAGTTAAAGCAACAGAACCATCTCCTTGACGATAAATTTCGTCTAATATAACAGAAGGCACACCTCCATTTAACATATCACTCAAGATGTTTCCAGCATCCACTGATGGCAATTGGTCCACGTCTCCCACAAATATTAATGCTTTGACATTTTCTGGAACAGCTTCTAGCAAATGACTTGTTAAAACAAGTCCCAACATCGAAACTTCATCTACAATGACAACACTTGCTGGCAATGGATTTGTTGTGTTATAGGTAAATGTATTTTCTTGAGGCATATACTTCAACAGTCTATGTACAGTTGAAGAATGTAATCCAGTAGATTTATACATTCTATCAGCAGCTTTTGCTGAAGGCGCCGCTAATAGAATATGTTCTTTAGCATAATAATTACAAATAACATCAATAATTGTAGTTTTACCAGAACCCGGAGGGCCACTTATTATTGATAATTTATTTGTTAAAGAATTTATAATGGCTTCTCTTTGTTTTTGAGCTAATTTAAACCCTTTATTATTTTCATAATCATTAATAAACTCATTGATTTTCCTTAATTGATTATCAGTTGGAGCCCTATTAGTAATAAACTTTTTACATAAATCGGCTACCTTTACCTCAGCTTTATACATATAAGGAAGATATAAAATATCTGTCCCTTTGTCTTGCACCAAAATTAATGTTTTTTTGTCAATCATCAATAATATTGCTTCTTGGACGTATGAAACATCGACTTTTAATCGATAGGCTGCTTTTTTAACGATATCTTTGTAATAAGCAAAATCGTCACCGTTGGAGCAGCTAGCATTCATTTCAACAAGGACACCTGCAGACATTCTTCGTTCATCTGTCGAGTCCAACTTATAATGTTTTAAAGCAATATTATCGACAGTATCCCAATAACAACAATTTTCAATTGTATATAGAATATAGGGATTTTTTTCAATTACTTCTAAGGATTTTGCACCCCATTTTTTAAATATTTTTACAGCTTGGTTCATCGACATTTTATATTTGGAAAATTTTTGATATAAAATGTCAACGGCAATATTGTTTTGATATTTGTTGTAGGCTTTTTCAAGTTTTTTACAGCCTATTCCCTTAATTTTTAGTGCTTCCATTTGAAAATAATCGAAATTGCTTTTAAAACAATTCATTGCATCAACCGCACCACCCATATTATCTTGAATAAGCATTGCAGTTTTTGCTCCAAATAGAAATTTTAACATAGAAATAGCACCAACTTCATCATCATCCACTCGTTTCATGAATGAGAATTTAAAAGTACCATCTTCTTGAAAATGTCCTTCAAATTCGAAGTAATCCCCTTGTTCTATATATTGAGATAGTCCGAAACATTTTAGTTTTTCTCCACCTGGACGAATTATAGTAATACCGACAAAAGTCGCATCGCTATCTTTTTTTAATCCCTGCTTTGGATAAAAAACATATTTTATCAGCCCTCTTATTTTTTCTGTTTCCAAAACATCTAAATTAGATTCATTTTGTTTTTTATTTAATTTTAAAATCATAAAATTCCCCCTTCCATAAAAGGACTTTTTAGCGATTTACTAAAAAGTCCACAATTTTTTTTATACATTTATTATTATTGTAAGCTTCCTTTCTTACAGAGGGTTGTGTTAAAAACATTGCAATATAACCTACTCCATAAAATAGTGCGACAGCACATACTAAAAAGAATAGCATACCAATTGCTTCAGTAATCCCTCCAAAAATAGCATCAGCTAACATTTGAATAAATAATATAAAATTTTCCATAGTTGATTCTCCTTTCGTATATTATTTACATTTATAATATACCACATAATCCCAAAACAATAAATAAAAAAGAGCCATAAGGCTCTTGATATTAATTATAACTTCTTACGGAAAGTTGAGGTCCAGTTACATTCATAAATGTAGAATAATCAACTTCAGCAACCATATCAAACAAGTAATAGCTTTTAAATTTGCTATATCTTTCATATTTGTTTGCTTCAGCTTCTTCTGGAGTCATTCCTTCATCTATTTTGGCTTGAACATTACATTTTGATAACGGAAGAACATCTAAAACGGGATGTTTTAAAATGGCATCTTTTTGTCCATAAAGCCATAATTCAGCTTTGGTATAATTACCTAATTTAACATGTCCGCTTTTATAAAAAATGTTCACATTATCACAATAAAATTTGAATTTTACAGTAGGTCTAGGTAAGCCTTGTCCTAAAGGTTTAATATCCTTTAAGGCTTCTCCAAATTCTTTATAATCTTCAAATTTATCCAATTGGATAGAAATGTCTAACGGTTCACAAGCATTTTCAGTTGAGTATTTTTCAAATAGTTCAATAAATTTATCTTTATCGCTATCTTTTACAGAAACTCCCGCTGCACCGCTATGTCCTCCAAAGGCAACTAATGGTAATTGTTCATTTACCCAAGTTAAAGCATCATAGACATTAATAGTGTCTGAACGCATAGAACCAGTCCATACGGCTTCACCATTCATAATTCCTAATGTAAAAACGCCAGAAGGGACATGATTTTCTTGACAAAAATTTCCAGCAACAATACCAATAAGTCCTTTTGTTAATCCTTCTGCAAAAGCAAGACGACAATTATTCCCACAAACAACATCCTTTGCTAATTGTAATTCATCATTTTTCATCTCTTTTCTTTTTTCATTGAGATACATTAAGAATGAAGCAGATGTATTTGCAAACTCTTTGTCTTGTTTTTCGTATGCAAAGAAGTCAACCGCAATAGTTGCATCAAAGATACGTCCCGAAGCATTTAAAGTAGGTCCAACAGAAAACCCAATACTTGTTTCATCCATTGTTCCTGGAGCAATATTCATAAAATCCATAAGCATACTCATATGCCAATCTGGAGTTTCATTAATGGATTTTAATCCTTTAATAAGAATACCTCTGTTTTCATTTAAATCCATTTCTTCTTTAGTTGATGAAGCTACAGGCATAACGTCTGTCACAATTGAAATTGTAGCCATTTGAAGAATGTAACGGCTTAATTCTTCATTTACATAACCAGCTTTATTAAATAAATAATTCATAAATTTATATGTAACAGTAGCTCCAGAAATTTCTCCAAAAGGATAATTACCTAATTGAGGATGAATAATATAATCTGCATTAGGTAAATTGTTTTTATCCGGTGTATGGTGGTCTGTCAAAATAACGGTAGCACCTTGTTCTTTTGCATAATTGATTGCATCATGACAAGAAATTCCGTTGTCACATGTGATAACAATCATTTTTGAAGGGTCTCTACCTTCAAAGGCTCTTTTAAGCATTGAAATATTCATTCCATATCCATCTTTTTCTCTGTTTGGAATCATATAATTTACAGAGTGGAAAAATTGTTTTAAGCCATTATATAAGATGGAAGTTGAAAGAATACCATCCCCGTCATAATCGCCAAAGATATAGACACTCATATCTTTATTATTTAATAAAAATTCTGATGCTTCATCGATATCTGGTAATAATCCTGCATCATGTTCTTTGCAAGGATTCATCATAGAATCATAAGCATCTTTGTTTTCAAAAATCTTTTTTAGATAAAGGTCCATGTATTTATTTGGATGCCAATTATCATTCGTTTCGATATTTTTTACATTTAATTTCATTTTCATATATTTGTTTCTCCTTTTATTTTTTTAAATCCATCGATTATTTTGTGCTTTAAATTTACGCCCGCAATCCATACGTTTTCTGAAATGTTACAATCAAATAGATTGCTGTTTCCATAAATTTCAACATAATCATAAAGTTTACATAAAGTTATATAAGCTTTATCGCTAATCAAGGCAAAGTCATGGACATCGCTTCTAACGACAACTGCGTTTTTTTCTATTAAGACATTTCCATCTAATTGAGTTTTGTCTTCAATAATAGAAAAATCTTTAACAACGGCATTGCCATGAATGAATGAATTAAACACGAGTGCATTATCTTTTATTCTTGCATTATCTGAAACGATAGATTCTTTATCAATCCAACAACTTCCTTCTTGTGATAGATTACTTTCTGATTCAATCCAACCACCTTCTTCACCTTTTTTTACTATATGAAATTTGTTTCTATAATAAAAAGAAAAAGGTTTAAGGGACTTAATTTTATAAAATGTTTTACCATTTTTAATTACTTGCTCGCTTAATTCATATTTAGGTATCGACTCATACTTTTTCATGTAATTAACATATTTTTTAAAGTCATTACATTTTAAAAGTTCTTCTTGATATTCTACTAAATGATTCATAACAGCTTCGACGTATGGAAATTCTGGATATGTAGTATAAAATTGAATACCTTTGATAGCTACTCCAGCATTAAACGAATCATCTCTATAGCAAGCAAAAGGTGCCTGTTTTTCGCCGAATAGTGATTCATTACACATATACGACATAACTCTTTTTGTATATTTCCATATAGTTGGAATAATTTCAGAAGGTGCTCTGGTTAGTGCAGAATCCACCATTATTTCCCAACAATGTTTTTCATATCCGTTCATAAATCTCTCCTTTCTTATAGTTAATATCCTCGAATACAATCACAACTATAATATATCACATATTACCACATGAATAAATAAGTCGAATAAAAAAAGTAGCAGAGCTACTTTAATATTTCGATATTTAAGTTGGTTGAAGATTTTAAAAACTCCATCAAATCTCTATTATTATCATATCCTAAATAAATTATTGCGTAATCCCTTTTAGGTACAGGTTCCTTTACTTTATGTTTTCCATTTTTCTTATTATAAAAATGCTGGGAAACTTCTATATTATTAAAGTATAGAATAAGCTGTTCATTTACTTTATCCCATAATATTTCTCTAATATCATTATAAAATAAGGTTATTGTTTCGTCCTTACTTTTTTTAGGCTTATCCATTTCTCTAAAAGAAACAATTCTATCTGGCAATAATTGTAAATTTCCAGACATTCTCCATTTCCAAGATTCTTCTTGTTTTTTTTCACATATTAATTTAGTGATTATAGCGAGAATAATTAAAATTAATGCTCCAACGCCAAAGAAGAAAATTGTACCATTAGTTGTAGCTTCATGATTAGGCAAAATTAAAGATAAGAGTGTTATAAACCCAAAAAAAACTCCTAAAACCCCTAAAAGCATCCAAAGTCTATGTTTTATTTTATATAATTCGTGTTCATTGTAATGTTTTTTTACATATGAACTTGCATGAGCTATTTCAAATACCATTAATTTAACAATTCTTTAGGAGCTTCTTTTGGGGATTCTTGATTTTTGTCCTGTGAATTTTCTGGGTTTTTCTCAGTTTCTTCCATCATACTTTCTTCGTTGATTTTTTTATAATAAGCATTTACGCCTCTAGGACTCAAAATACCTTCAAAAGCCATATTGCATAAATCATGAATGCGGTCGGCGTAGGTTTTGTAAGTTTTTTTTGAGTTTCTATAATCTGGCAAAAACATTTGTTCTCTATATTTATCCAATAATTCTCTTTTTCTTAATTCATCTTCAAAAAGAAATATAATACTTGTTTTTAAAGCAATTAAGTTACGAATTGATGCTTTTTGAACTTCATCCACTTGACCGTAATACAATAAAATTAAATCTTGAACTACAATAGAATCAATCCCTAATTCTTGCAAGGATGCTAATTCAAATAATTGGTTATCAGTGTAACATTTTAAATTAAATTCATCATTCATTTTATCACCTCTATTTTTGTGGAGGCATTATAACATAATAACAATGAAAAAACTAAAAAAAATAGAAACATCTCAAAAATTTATAACAAATTATATTTTCATATTTGCAACAATAAGAATTATAATTAACGCTAATCCAACAACCTGTTTCCATTGATTAATATCTTCGTTTTTAAAAACAAATTTTTCAGCTCCTTCAAAAATAGTTCTAAAGAAAATCCAAGAAAACATTGTTAATGAGATTAAAGGTATAATTTCTATATCTAATATAGCTTTTAGAAAAACACCAAGAGCCGTAATAGAATTCAAGAAGTATTCCGTTAAGTCAACGAAAATATTCCATTTAGGTTTATACGTTTTAATAAGATTTTTGGTTATAAAAAATACGACTGCGACCCATAAAGCTTCCACAATTTCAATAGTTGATAATTCTAACATATTTATTTTTCCTTTCATTTGATTTATTTTCATTATTTTATCATTTAAAAAAAATTAAATACACCCCTGGACACTGCAAATGAAAAAATGTTGATTGCTTATTTATTTGATTTTTGTTATACTAAATATGCAGAGGTAACTCTGTCCATAGTTGATTGGCGTCGTCGAGAGATGACGTCTTTCTCATTTTATAATTAATTTGGAGGAAAACCCTATGAAAATCCACATAAAACCCAAACAAATCAACAATACTCAAAAAAACCGCAGAGTCTATTTAGATAAACTGGACGAAGATAATGACGATGATTTAAAGGCGGCATTTTCAAGGATTTTTAGCGGTTCTTCAAAGGAAGATATAAATAAAAAGAAATCAAGTTAATTTTCTTGGTTTCTTTTTTGTTTTTTCTCAGTTTTTTGTATTGATAGGTGTTGGCTTTATGTGTCTTTCATAGCTTTGATGGATTTTATAAAATTAAACTATACAACACTAAAAAACAGCTCGGAAGAGCATAAAAAAAGACTCAGCATGAACTGAGTTTTTTCGTTTTATATGTGTTTTTTAATTGTTTTGTGTTGCTGGTTTATTAATCCATCCAGTAACTTGACCTCGAACTCCAATATTTTCGGGTTTATTTGTAATAGCAATTCGACCTGCGGCTTCATAACCCCAAGCATAATAGGTTCCATTTTTATAATTTGAAGGATTTTCAGCAGGTGTCACACTCGAAATATAGAGTGGCTCATTATTCAACGAAAGCATCGTACCTTTTTCAATATCGGAAATTTCTATGTTGTCTCCGAGGGTCTTTTTAGCTTCTTCTTTTTCTTCATCACTGATTTTTCTATCTTCTTTATTTTCTATAATATTACCTTCGATAATTGCTCCTGCAGTTACATTGGAATTATCGTTAGTATCATTATTTGCATTATCAGTTTGTTGGTTTTTGTTTGTTTCTTCTGAGGTTTGTGTTTCTGATGTATCTAGCTTGTTTTTATACTGCTTATCATTATGAGTTGCAGGTTTTATTGACACAAAACATAAAATGACTGCAATTAAAAATACAAATAAGGCGTAAAACTTTTTAGGTATATTTATTAACAAAAAATCACCTCCTAAATCATTTTAATTTTTTAATCCTTTTTCATAAATGTTTAATAAATGATTTTGGTCTTTCTTTGAAAGTTGGATTTTTCCGTTTTTTGTTTTTTCAAAACACGGAGTAAAGACGGATATACGACAGCAAGCGTTTCGGCATGATCGAGCCCATAAAGCACTGTGAGTTCATAACCTATGCGGTGTGTTGCCCAATCTTGCGGAACACCCATACTCACAAAGTCATTTAGAGCCATAGATGCACACAGCATGAAGTTTGCCATTGTGTCATAATCTTTTTGATTTTCCAACACTTTCGGACCTATTTCAATGAGAGAAAGCAGTACACCTTCAGCCCATCGGTCCATCAAAATACCGTTTCCCGTAGTAGTCATGTACTGTTCCATGATATGCATAAAAGCATCTACAATTCCATTGGAAAGCTGTTTTTTAGGAAGAGTATATGTTACTTCCGGATCAAGGATCGAGAATTGAGGTGATGATTTAGGAGTGATAAATGAAACTTTTTCTTGTGTACGTCGGCGTGAAAGTACTCCTCGATAGTTCATTTCTGATCCGGTTGCCGGAAGAGTGAGAACTGTCGCCAGAGGTGTCGTTTTTGTAATTTTTTCGGGATGTATAGCTAATTCCCAAGCATCTTCACCTGTGTAGGGGATTGCATGTGCGATAAATTTTGTACCATCTATTACAGAACCGCCTCCGACAGCAACCAGATAATTTATCTTATTGTCACGGGCCAATGTAACCGCTTTCATTACTGTGTCATAATCGGGATTCGGTTCTATACCCCAGAATTCGATGTTAAAATGATTTGACAGAGCATTCTTTACTTGTTCATAAACTCCGTTTTTCTTAGCGCTACCTCCTCCGAAACATACCATGATACGTTTGTCAGAGGGTATTTCCG
>ERZ772818.1909-NODE-1909-length-17115-cov-3.923623_pt1 | contig 17115 bp, 9 predicted proteins | sample MGYA00580837_ERZ772818 | MGnify/ENA primary metagenome ERZ772818 (study PRJEB29015, sample SAMEA2737671) | human gut metagenome | biome: human gut; feature: human-associated habitat; material: faeces | place: China | collected 2012 ...
TTTTGCGCCTGGTCGAGATACTTCTTATCTTTAGTGTAGCGGTAACAAGTAGTATATCCGTACAAGGCCCAGGCCTGTCCGCGAGCCCAGGCGGATTCGTCCGCATATCCCTGCGCTGTTTGTCTCTTACGCACTTCGCCTGTTTCGGGATCATAATCCACAACATGATAACAACTGTTGTCCGGACGGAAGTGATGAGCCATGGTCGTATCCGCATGTTTCACTGCAATATTATAGAAAGTAGAGTCACCGGAAAAAGCGGTTGCCTCGAACAGTAATTCGAGATTCATCATATTGTCGATAATCACCGGACATTTCCAACCGCGCGTTCCTTGCCAACCTCTATCGGCATCCCATGACTGAATAACACCTGCATTCGGACGGAAACGGGTAGAAAGAGATTTTGCCGTTTCAATGATTACATCTTTATATTCTTTCTTGTCTGCCATACGGTATCCGTTCAGATAGCTGCAGCCAATCATGAAGCCTACATCATGGTGCCATTTCAGATGCTTCACAGAATCAAGGGCCTCTGTATACTTTTCAGCCAACGGTAACCATTTTTGATCTCCGGTCAAGTTATAAGTCAGCCACATACTGCCGGGGAAGAAACCGGAACACCAGTCGTCAATAGGTATATAAGATATACTACCGTCTTTATTGATAGTTCTCGGATTTAGGATTTTACCTGATTTCTCGATAATATCCGTTTGAATCGTGTTTTGTGCCACTGCGTTGTCGATGTTGTCCTGGATAAAGTCTACTTCAACTTTTTTCTGTCCACCGCAACTCGTAAAGATCAGAAGGGATAGTCCTAATGCGCTAAGAATTGTTTTCATAATACACGGATTATTTTGTTAAGTGATTAATTATCTGATTGCAAAAATAATGCATTCAACAAGAATAGACCGACCTAAATAATCCAAATGAGGGACAAATTTGGTACATTTGCAAGGAAATATCAAAATTATAAACACCATGACTCCACAAGAATTCTTCAAAAATGATCTTTTCGCCGAAAACGCAGGTGTAGTGCTGTTGGAAGTACGTGAAGGGTATAGTAAAGCCAAATTAGAAATAAAGCCGGAGCATCTTAATGCAGGCGCACGGACTCAGGGAGGAGCTATCTTTACGCTAGCAGACCTTGCGCTTGCCGCAGCAGCCAACTCACACGGTACACTAGCCTTCTCTCTCTCCTCCAACATCACTTTTCTACGGGCAAGCGGACCGGGCGATACACTTTATGCCGAAGCGCACGAACGCTATATCGGACGAAGTACAGGCTGTTACCAAGTCGACGTGACAAACCAGAACGGGGACTTAATTGCTACTTTTGAATCAAGCGTATTCAGAAAAGAACAGAAAGTACCTTTCGAAATTCAAAAATAAAAAGTCGGAGAGCCGGAAGTTGCCTGTAAAGGTTCTTCCGGCTCTCCGACTTTTCTCTTGATTTATTTAACAATAGAGGTCAACGGGTGACGATTGCCGGTTACACTATTCAAGAATGCTTTTGCCGAACCAAAATTCAGGAATAAATCCAAGCGGACAGGAAGGTGATTTAAATCATCAGTCACAAAGAAAGTAATCACCTCTTTTTCTTTTCCTTTCTTGTCATACTCGACTAACGAAAAGATCAGGCAACGATAAGTAACCCCGTTCTCAGCTTTCACATTTTCTTTTCCGCGATAAATAAGCGTTTGCTCCTCCACTTTACGTCCGGTAGCCATAGGAAATTTAATTTTATCCCCTACTTTATAATCACTAGGATCATAAGAACGTGCCTGTGCCAAGATGCTCAACATATCGTAGATACAACGGCTGTCACTTTCTTCCGACTCGGTGACGGATCCGTCCCGGTATGTACGCTTCTGATTGGCAAAACAAAGACCATCCTTATAAGAAAACCAAGCCTCATCAACCGTATAACGTTTTCCTTCCTCGGCACCTTTGCGGAAATAATGCGGTTCGAGTTTTTCACCTATTACACAAGTCAGCGTGTCCCGCATTTTAAAGAAGAAATCCGCCCGCTTACTGCCCAAAGCCAGCAAATTGATACGATAGGCAGGCTCCGAGTGGTAAGTAGTTGCGTTCGTTGTCAAACTGGCCAATCCGGCTTTCACCCATACAAACTTCCAGTTAAAGTACAAGTCGTACATCACGTGCTCACCGGATTTGAATGCATCGTTCTTAGCTTCGCACTGGGCACTGGCAGGAAGAACAAAGATTCCCATTAGCAATGTCGCTAATCCAATTATAATTTTTCGTCGAAAATTAGCGACGTCGCTGACTATTCCTATCTCTATCTTTCTTTTTCTTGTCTTCATCCGGTTTTTGTTTTTTAAGTTCGTCCAGTTTCTGCTTATCTAGCGGAATTGCGTGAATATCCCATGATTGCTTATCTAAGTCCCAGTTTGCCTTCGGCTCCAAGATCATATTGTAATAATACACTTCCTCAGGTTGTTCTCCTTTTTCAAAGTTACCAGTATCCCAGATTCCATTTCCATTCCGGTCGTTCACCAGTCGGGCACAATATTTACCAGGATTCAAAAAATAAAAGTCTGCATACCCTCCGTCCGTTAACCTTCTCTGGCGCACCACTTTATCTTGAGCATCCAACAATTCTACAAAAGCAGTAGAGTCTGCTCCTGTCACCAGAAAGGTGATACTGGCATATTCTTCCAGTTTACGTACTTTGAAGCCCTGCTTTATTTTATCGGTGAACAAGCCATATATACCATGGAATGCAGTCGAGTCTACCGAGAACTCATATTCATTACCCGGTTCCCAGTCATAATACAAGTTGAATCTTTTCAGATTCAAAGAATCTTGTTCAAACTCAAATGGTATATCTTTCCAAAGCGTATCCACCTTTTCTTTCAGATGAATCGCCGCACTATCAAAACGGGCAATCGGTTCATCAAAAGTCAAAGATATAGAACCGTATACATCCATTGATGAAGGTGCACCGACATTCACCGGCAAGAATTTGGTTGGTTCCGGCTCATCTTCTTCATCTTTCTTTTTCTTTTTTTTCTTTTTCTCCGGTTCTTCCTTCTTATATTTTTGCTTCGAAACCAGATTCAACGTATCCGTACGTGATACCAATTGATTTAATGTATCCGTATAAAGATAAGTTAGGCTGATAGCAAGTGTATCCTGCTTAAAAAGCAAAGAGTCTTTCACCCAATAATGGATCGTATCGTTCCGCGGATTCTTTTCGATAACAAAAGCATCCCTTTCATCGAAATTCAACCCCTTCAATGTAGGTAAAGTATCTGCCTGACCGGCAAAATAGAACGTAAATTTCTGCGGAACAAGCCGTTCTGATTTAATCAAATATTGTGAGTAGTTGAACTCCTTAAAGGCACGGAGTATAAGATCATCCGGCAGATAATGCATATATTTCCTCTCAACAATCGTATCGTAAGTCAGTGAGTCCACCCAAGCCGTGTCCATACGGATTCTTTCCTCCATACGAGGAATGACCAGTGAATCGTTAAAAGCAATGACTTCACTTTTTTGGTTGAAAGTAAATGTCTGGTCTGCATCCATTAACCCATAAATACGATATTTGCCAGGAGCTACGCCACGGATAGAGAAGCGTCCCCGGCTATCGGTACGTGCCACACGGTCAAATGGCAATTTTGTAAAAGCCGAATCGTTCAGGTTGGAATGTAATCCTACCAGGATTCCTTTTATCGGCTCCAGATTGGAAGCGTCAAGCACCGTTCCGGATACCTCCATTGTATCTATTTGCGTACCGGTAGAAAAGGTGAAGGTAAAGTTACCCAACGGGTTACCTTCGTTATTATCGACTATCGCATCCGAAAAGTCAATTGTATAAGTGGTATTCGCTTTCAATGAATCAAGCAGGTTCACCTGTATCCGCTTTCCTGAAGCTTTAATTTCGGGCTGTTGTACCTGCGGTGGAGAAACAACGACTTTTTCTGTTGCTTTTTCCAACTTTATAAATTCGTCGAACAAGAGAGAAACTTTTGTCCTCTGATTATTTAAAGCGCCGGCAGCAGGTGTACTACCGATGAAACGGGGTGGCGTTTCATCATAAGGGCCACCGTCCGGACGTCCGATACTGGCGCAAGAATATAGCATGACAACCAGCGTTACTACCGGAAATGCCTTGCGAACGATTTGCTTTATCTTTTGATTCTCAAATTGTAACATGCTGCAAAAATAAGTGTTCTTATCCAATAAACACCACACTTTCTAGCTAATTTATTAAAAAACGAAAGGGTAGCTTAAGGTAATAAACAATTCCAACGCGTTTTTTATTTCTTTTTATCGCTGATATAATTAGTTTTCTTACCTAAAGCGACTAGCTTTATTAGCTAGTCTTTTTCTCTGATTTTTACGAGATGATATCAAGAAGAAGGAGTAAAGAGCAGGTAAACCGGTAGTTGATATGCAGAAAACAGAAGTTGGATAATAAACTGAATAATTTAACGTGAGATACTGTTTGCAGGAAAAGCAGAAACAGTATCTCACGTATTTTATTTACCAGCCTGTATTTTGGCCTAAATTAGGATTCTTATAATATTCTGTCTGTGGTATAGGATACAGATACATCTTATCATCCCAGTTACGTGTTTCAAGCAACTCTTTCTTATAAACAGGTGAACCATTTTCCAGAGTAATCTTGATGCAATAAATGGCTTTGGTTTTATCACCTATCTTCCAACGACGGATGTCCCAGAACCGATGGTCTTCAAACGCCAGTTCCACGCGTCTTTCGCGACGGATACTTTCAGTAAATGCATCGCCATCCGTTGTAACAGCAGGCATATCAGCTGCACTACGTACTTGATTCAGTGCTGCACGTGCAGACAATGGATGATCATTATCCGTATAATCGGCACCCTTCCAGGCATCCATCGCTTCTGCATAGTTCAGAAGAATCTCTGCATAACGGAATATAATGAAATGATGAGGTTTCTTTTTCTCGTTAGAAGGAGTAAGAGAAACGGTCTCGTTCATATACTTCTTCAAATAATAGCCAGTGGTAGTCGCTCCGGCTGTTCCGGCACCATCTTTACCGCCTTCATAAGACTGAATAGTTGAATTCATCCATGTATCTCCGTTGCAAAGTACTGTTTTGTAAAACCGTGGGTCTCTGCCCTCATACGGGTTCTGCCCTGGCGCAAGCTGTTCCCAGTCAAAGTCTTTTCCATTAGTCAGCTGAAAAGCATCCACCAGATTTTGGGTAGGTACATTGCCGGTTTCTCCCTTTTCATAACTGATAGGCAGATTGTTTGCTTCAAAGTCAAAACTTTCTCCATTTCTACGCTCAAAGATTAATTGCGGAGATTTCAAAACATCGTTTCCACCGTTCTTATCATACAGAGGATCGGCATTCGTTTTCGGCAGACTGTACCAGTTCTCTTTTATGATAGCATAAGCCGCATCGGCAGCAGCTTTCCACTTATCAGCATCCTGACTGGGATTATGTAACATACTCGCCGCATAAAGAAGGGCACGAGATTTCAATGCCAACGCAGTACCTTTAGTTACGCGTCCCGTCTCCGCCCAAAAATCTTGATGACTGACGGGAAGTGTTTTAGCTGCATCACTACATTCATCGCATATATATTTTATCACTTCGCTGAAAGAACTCTTTTCCACGCTATTGATCTCATCCAACGCATACGTACGTGTCAATAATGGAATATCTCCGTATCGTTTGGCCAGTTCGAACAAGTAGAAAGCCCGCAACACCCGCAATTCTTCACGATACATAGTAGCTTTGGCAATATCTTCTTCATACGTATCATTCCAACGGAAACGCTCCAGCCTCTCTTGGGAATAGTTTTCGAGAAATGAATTAACGGAACGGATAGCTCCATAACACTTCGACCACATATTGTCGACTGCATTATTGGGACTCCAGGCATTATTATAAAAGTCGTGAACACTATTATCACTCCAAATATAAACAGAATTATCCGTTGCAGACTCTCTCAAAGCCCCGTCGAGTACTCCGAGATCTCCGGGCAACTGGCTATAAACATAAGTAGCCAAGCCCTTGACATTGCTAAAGTAGGAATAAGCCTCTTCTCTGTTCAAACCAGTCGATTCGTCCAGTTCGAGCAAGCTACACCCAGAAACGGATAGTAGCAAACCTGTATATAATATGATACATTTTCTCATGGTTATCTCACATTTTAGAAGTTAATATTCAATCCGAAATAAACGGAAGTCATATCCGGATAATTGATTTTCAGATCCTCACAGTTCATATATTTCACATGATCCAGCGAGAAAAGATTATTAGCTCTCGCATATACCTGAATCTTCTCCATCTTCACCTTCTTCGCCCAAGAAGAAGGAAAATTATAATAAACATTCAGGTTACGAAGTTTAAAGTAACTTCCGTTCTCCAACCATTGTGTACTATTTCTGAAATTATTGGCATTATCCAGCGTGGTCAAACGAGGAACATTGGCAATATCTTTCGTATCTTCCGTCCAACGGATTTTGTCGTTCAGATACCAGTTTGAAATATTTGTGTTGTTTCTCAACGGCCAGTACACGCTTGCAGTATTCAACATCACGCTATAATGCCCTACCCCTTGGAAGAGAGCGTCTACCCCAAAACCTTTATACTCAAATCCTAAGTTGATACCATAGTAAATCTCCGGTATGGCAGTAGAATATCCTATCGCTTTCTGATCATTACTGTCAATTACTTTATCACCATTTAAATCCCTATATTTGACATCCCCCGGACGTACCTCCGAGAATTTCTGTACAGGGCTGTTCTTAATGTCCTCCTCATCTCTAAAATAACCGATCGCTTCCCAACCGAAACATTGTCCGATAGGATAACCTTTCTTAGACAGATAGCCATACGGTTGATACCCCTCACCATTCTCTATGACTTTACTTTTGGCATAAGAGAAATTAGCACCGATGTAGTAGCTGAAGTTTTTATACTCTTTTTTCCACATAGTAGAGAGTTCTGTTCCTTTTGTTTCCACTTTTCCCGCATTCATCTGGGGAATGGTAACTCCGATTGCAGAAGATATCAACCCGCTTCCTTCAATTAAAATATTAGAGCGCTTGTCATAGAAACCATCAATAGAAAAAGTCAACCCTTTGAGCAAACTCATATCCAAACCGATATTATATTTATCTGCCACTTCCAAGTCGAGTTGCTCCATTGCCAGCATTCCCTCCTTCAAACTGCTTCCGGCAGAGGTATTCCCAGCCTGAAAATAATAGGAACCGCTTCCTATCCAATATTGCTTATCCATATCATAATCATAGATATCATATCCGGAACGCCCGTAAGAAGCGCGGAGTTTCAAATAATCAAAAGCGGAGATTCCTTTCATGAAATTCTCGTTCGAGAGTATCCAGGCTGCAGATATGGCAGGATATGCACGATACTTATCGTTCTTTCCCAATACGCTACTGCCGAAACAGTTAGCAACAACATCCACCATATAACGATTATCAAAATTATAACCTACGGTTCCGATGATGTACTGACGGTAACGGCTATTATTAGCTCCCGTCAGAGTCATTGATTCCTGGCGGAACATGGCACTGGCAGTAAAATCATGTTTATCCCATGTCCGGTGATAATTGACTTTCGCTTCAAAGTTGGCATGTATATATTGATTAGCCAATCCTTTGTTGCTGATTTCCAATTCATCGTTAGGATTTCCGTAATTCGTATAAACCGGTTCTCCGTCAGTACCTTTCTCAATGGTCTGATACATAAAGCTTTTCTTGGCTGTTTCCTGATAAGTTGCATTATTATCATAGGCAATAGCAAGTTCAGCGCTCAGTCCGCGAGTCAATACAGACAGGTCTTGTATCAATCGCAGATCTGCTTGCAGCATTCGCTGATTCAGCTTATAATAGCCTACGTCCGCCAGATTGGCTATCGGGTTTGTTTTCAGCACATTATTACTACCCCAGAGTCCATTCTGAGTCTGTACAGGGAATGCGGCAGATGGAGTATTGAATATCTGTTCAAACAAAGTAGCCTCCGATGTGGTAGGGCGTTTCGTTTCACGCAGCATACCGAGCATATTCAGTTTCAATTTCGTTGCATCTGTGATATCTACATCCAGATTCATGCGAAGATTGAGAAAATACTTTTTCATCTGGGAATTATAACGATCAGTGTAGTCAGTGTACTTGGAATTCAACAGTCCCATATCATTCTTATAATTCAAGACACTGAAATAGCGCAGCCTCTTACCTCCCCCGCGGAAAGTAATATCCAGTTGATGACTGGTCGTATGATTACGCAACGCTTCCTTCTGCCAATCAACATTCGGATAAAGATCGCTATTACCTCCGGCCAAAAAAGAAGCTTCATCCATATCCGGTTGCAGGCCATCATATCTCAATGCTTCATTCCGGGCTTTTGCATATGTATAAGCATCGGCAAATTCCGGTTGGTTTACGGGCAGACCTAAACCAAACTTGTAATCTACCTTGATCTCTTTTTTACTGTACATACCGCGTTTGGTAGTTATCAGCACCACGCCGTTGGCGCCTCTACCTCCCCAAAGAGCAGTAGCAGCACCGTCTTTCAATACGGATATTGATTCTATTTCCGAAAGATTGATATATTCGATCGGGCGGGCAAAACCGTCTACCACAAATAATGGCGTATCTCCATTCAAGGAGCCACGACCACGTACATTTAAACGTGATTTGTCGGTTCCCCAACTCGTATTTTGCATCACAGTCAGTCCCGGCAACAGGCCATATATTGCATTGTAAGGACTCGTAGTTGCATTTTTATCCAATTCGTCCGAATAAATGGTAGATACCGCCTGTGTCTTCCGTAACTCGGTTGTCGTCTGAGTTCCCAGATCGACTGTCTTATCTTGTCCTTCATTATTTTGAGCTATCCCTGTAGTGGCAAACGCCAACGAGAAAGCTACGATATAAAGTGATTTATTCATAATCATTCTTCTTATTATTCAACGATTTGATTATTACCAACCCGGATTCTGAATCAATCCATATTTCTTGTTTATCTCGTCTACCGGTAGAGGTAACAGGAAATATTTGTCATTCCACTTCTCAGGTTTCGCATACTGGCGTGTTTCCGCCATTGCATGAGATACTTTATAAGAAAAGCCGCTCGGCTCACCGGCCGCTTTTTTAATAATCAGACGTGATAGTTGTCCGGTAAATATATCTGCGCGTTTCCAACGTATCAAATCGAAATAACGTACTTCTTCATAACCGAATTCAATGGCTCTTTCACGTAATATCGCTTCGCGCAACGGTTTTCCGGCCGGAACATCTGCCGCCGAAATCGCAGGCATACCTGCACGTTCCCTGGTTTTGTTCAGATAATCATAGGCCGTATTGCCAAACTCGTCACGAACTTCCGCCTTATTCAACTCATTCATCGCTTCAGCCATATTCAAATAAACTTCGGGAAGACGAATTAACGGACAAGAATAGAATTTACCATTCACTTCGTCATTAAAGTTTCGTATGAATTTTCTCATCGCAAAACCATTGTAACTCATTCGCCCATCTTTATAAGGTGACTGGGTGGTTCCTTCAAAAATCTGTACTTTCTGGGCACCCTTAAACTTATCTCCATTCACAGCAACCGTTTCATACAAGCGGATATCCCTTCTAGGATTTCCATCCTTATCAAAGAAAGGGAATTTATTATGATCGGGATTATTCCAGTCGAATTCCGTCCCGTCCTTCATCTGAAACATATCGACATAAGTTAATGTAGGAGAAGCAACTCCGTAGCGTACTTGGGCAAACGGAGTTTTCCCCGTAACATAAGTGGTAAATCTTCTGGAAGAAATCAGAACCTCTCCATTATGACGATTGAAATATCCTGCCGCAAAATCATCGCGAGGGTTACCTGTATTCACCAGTTGATAAACATTCGAATTCTTTTTATTAGCCCGCATAAATTCCAACCCTGCATCCAGTGCTTTCTGCCACCTGTCTGATGAATAATTACCATACCAGGTAAGGAATTGAGAGGAAGCATCACCTTCCAAATAGGGTTTGTCAGCATTAAACAAAGGACTCGCCACAAACTGAAGCACTCTGGACTTTAATGCTAAAGCAGAGGCCGCCGTCATTCGTCCGTCATTATCCGCATCTACCTGCCAAGGTAATACAGAGGCGGCGGCATCCAGCAACCCGATGATTTTCTGTACGGTTTCTTCTACCGTCATGCGAGGAAATTTCATCGCATCTTCTGCCGTATAAGCATGGTCTATCCACGGCATACCCCCATAATAACGGAGCATTTGAGAATAATGATAGGCAATAATTACTTGTGCTTCCGCTTTTCCTATCGCCTTTTCATCCGCAGTCATATCTGTCACTCTATCCACATTTTCAATATAGATATAAGCTCTCCGGATACCATAAATCGGACCGACACCAATGGTTCTATTATCAACATCCAACCGATATGGAAGATGTTCCAGATAGGCATTTGTTCCGTCTACCGTTCCTGTATAGAACTTAGGTGCTCCTTTTTTTGTCCAGTCACCCAAATCGGTAAGCATTTCCAGCACTCCATATCCCAGACGTCCTTGCATAGGCAGATAATCCGGCAGTGAATGGTAAGTCTCCGCCAATGCCTGCTCAGCATATACTTTCTTGTTAAAGACAGAATCTATATTCTGCTCATTACTTATCGGCTTATCCAAAAACTTCTCTCCGAACTTAAGGTCTTCGCACCCTATCAATGTCAATGCAAAGAGAGAAAGACAGCCCATATACTTTTTATAGTTTTTCATTGTCAGCACTATTAGAAGGTTAGATTAATACCTAAATTATATATCTTAATGATAGGGTAAGAATCCGCATTATTCGGATTACATTCAGGGTCCATGATGTCAAACTTATCAAAGGTCAGCAGATTATAGCCTGTTAGTTTTATACCTAACTGCTGGATACCCAGTTTTTTCAACATCTTCTTATCTGTAAAGTTATATCCTATTGTCACATTCTTCAGTTTCAAATAGGAACCGTCTCGTACCCAAAGAGAAGAAGAACGCATATTGTAAACTGCGTTTGTCTCGGTAAACCGCGGTGTGGTAGCCGTACTGGCTGTTTCCGGTGTCCAACGTGTATCTGCGTGAAACTGCATCAAGCCACGAATTTTACCATTTCCAAAAGGTTCTCTAAAAGCTCCATCCAACAACAAGGAACGCTGTGCGGCACCAGTCCAGTTCATTGTCAGGAAAAAGCCCTTATAATTAATGCCATAATTCAATCCGAATGTATAGGCCGGACGAGTCGGGTTTCCAATAATAGTCTGGTCGTCCGAAGTAATTTCTTCGTCACCGTTCAAATCCCGGTATTTCACATCACCCGGCTTCACAGATACCCCAGGATCGGGCAAGCCAGCCACAAGTTTGCCGTTCTCTCCGAAATCCTCCTCCGTATAAAAACCGTCCGCCACATATCCGAAAAGAGCTCCTACCGGATTTCCCGTCCGCCACATATAAGGTTCATTAGGTTCTACCTCGTCCTGGAAAATAATCTTATTCTTTGAGTAGGAAACATTTGCCTGAATATTATACTGAACCTGACCGATCCTGTCATTCCACTTCACTTCTACTTCATATCCGTGATTTTTCACTTTACCCATATTTACGGCAGGCAGAATCGAGGAAGTCAGTCCCGTCAATAAAGGTATTGTCTTACGATTGATAAGAATGTCCTTACGTTCCTCGAGGAAATAATCCAAAGAGATCTTCAGACGGCTCTTCAAGAAATGAACGTCCAATCCATAGTTCTGTTTCAGCGCAGTTTCCCAAGTCACGTTAGGATTACCCAGACGTTTTTCCAACGCACCCTGGATTAACGCTTTGCTGTTATAACCAAAATTGAAGCCGTATTTATTGTTATTCCACGCGTCTACTCCGCTCAAATTCACATCATAAGAATCCGGCAGGAACAAGAAACGGTTATTTCCAAGGTTATCATTTCCGACCAGACCAACTGAAGCACGGAATTTCAGATAATCAACAACTTTCTGTTGTTTCATAAATGCTTCCTCCGACAGGATGTAACCGATAGAACCGGCAGGAAATGCGCCGAACCTCTTACCCGGAGCAAAATTCTCGGAACCATTATAACCGAAGTTGACTTCTGCCATATAACGGGATTTATAATCATACGTCAGACGTCCTACAAAACCGATGTAAGCGGACGGTACTCCCACCCATTGAGCAGGATAGTATTTTTTACTCTGATTATATAAGAACAATCCTCCGACATTATGAGAACCAAACTTACGGTTATATCTCAGACTTGCTTCCAGATACCAGTCTCTTGCCCTCGAGGAAGTTTCGTCATATTGCAAGCTCTTATTTTCTCCTTTGATCTTATAAACAATATTCTTGTTGAAATCCGGCGAGTCATAACCAAGCGACGGGTCCTCCAAAGAAGACTGATAGAAAGGCATAAATTGCTCCACCTGTCCTTTACGTTTCTTAGTAAAACCATAACTCGTATTATAGGCGCCTTTTATCTCTGCTGACAGTCCTTTAGTAATAAAGTCCAATTTCTGGTTCAACAGAAGATCCAAATTCATTGTATTATTAATAGCTGTTGAATAACCTGTCCCGTAACATTTAGGCAAAGCACTGTTACCCAAATTAATTTTATTATCAAAACGTTCTTCGGGGGTAACTATCAGCTTCCCGTCAATTACTCCCGGGCTGCTGAACGGAGTCGTCTGATTAATCAATGTCCAGATTGAATTAGTCGCATCATTAATCATCGGTTCATTCCGGTTACCTACAATACCACCGATACCAATCTTTAACGTGGTAGTCTTAGTAGCATCAAAATCCAGATTGGCCCGATAATTATACCTTTTGTATTTATAATTATTATCATATCCCACTCCTTCGAACTGTTTCAACAGGCCATTCTGATATAAGAAACCTAAAGATATGAAGTAACGTATATCCTTTGTTCCTCCGGAAATATTCAGGTTGTGTTGTGTCTGCACAGATGTCTTATTCAGCAGATATCTTCTCCAGTCGATACTGGGATACATAATGGGATCATCATTCAGTCTGAATCGTTCAACTGCATAATTATCAAATACCAAATCATTCTCGGTAGCATTTGGCTTGTCATTTGTTATAATCTCATTTCTCAAAGTTGCATACGTATAACTGTCTGCCATTTCGAGCATACGAGTAGGCATCTGAATACCAACCGAAGAATTCACCGAGATTTTCGCTTTGCCCTCTTTACCACGGCGTGTAGTTACCAAAATTACGCCATTTGCACCTCGAACACCGAATACAGCAGTGGCAGAAGCGTCTTTCAGTACTGTCACACTTTCTATTTCATTCGGATCCATTTGATAAAACGAACGTTCCACACCGTCCACCAGGATCAGAGGAGAAGAAGCACTTTCTGTCAAAGACCCTACACCGCGAATAAACACTTTGGGATCTTCCTGCCCCGGTTGGCCGCTGGTTTGTACAGATGAGAGTCCCGTGATCTGGCCTGCCAACGTGTTAGCTACACTAGCATTAGGCGAACGCACCAACGCATCATTACTTACGGCAGAGATAGCCCCTGTCAAAGTCTCTTTCTTCTGTGTACCATAGGCCACAACCGTAACTTCCTGAAGTTCATTCGCTGTTTCTTTTAGAATAATTTTTAGTTGTTTACGTCCGTTCAACGGGACCTCTTGAGGTTCATATCCCATGAACGAGATTTGCAGAACAGCTTTTTGAAGATTGCTCACTTTTAAATGAAAAACACCATTCATGTCGGTGATGGCACCGTTAGCAGTACCTTTTTCTTTCACATTCGCACCAATTACTTCCAAATTAGATTCATCCAATACAGTTCCCGTTACTGTATTCTGCGCCCATACTAAGAGCGAACAACACATAAGCATTAACGTACTGATGCACCTTTTGCATCTTTTCAGCCTCGTCAGTTTATTCATAATAACAAATTTAAGAATTAGAAATAGGTTTATTAAAAACACTCGCTGCAAATTAAGTAAATGATACAGTTTTTAAGATACTGATATCATACTAAAAAGGTACAAAATAGTACATAACAAGAAATAATAAGTATTAAAATTAATTGTATTATCCATAGTATCAAGCTATCCCAACAACAAAAAACATCCACATATTCTACCTTTTCATTATGAAGCATCCGCTCAAAAAAAGATTTATCAGCACCTTTTAAAATCCCACTTTCCCAAATATATGCATGCTCTGTATACAACTGCTGAAGCTGATCACAGACTTTCTGTCTTGTCAACTCGTAAGATGGCTCTTTCAGATTCGCAAACGAAAGACTGATGACCGGATAAGTACCCTGAATCTCCCGATACGCCTTTGTCTTCCAAATTGCCAGACCTTCAAACAAATTTTGCTGACCGGCATATTTAACTGAAAAGAACTGCTCTACCATACTCATGGTCAATGTTTTTCCAAATCTCCTTGGTCGTGTGATCAATGTGACACTGTCGCCCTTTTCCCACCATTCTCTGATAAATGCTGTTTTATCGATATAAAAATAACCTTTTTTCCTGATCTCATTAAATTGCTGGATTCCGATTGCAACAGTTCCTGCCATATTATGCTCCTTTTCCATCTCTCATAAAAAACCTTCTTCTTAAATAGTACACCAAGAGCCGGACTTTGCAAAGCCCGGCTCTTGATTTTTTAGTTTCCCTCGTATATAACTTTTATTTGCATTCTTTATCATCTTATAGATAGACACATATTTTTTATAAGTTTTCTTCTAAGAAAGCGGAAAGTTTATTCATTGCCTCTTCTTCGTTTTCGCCATCTGTCTTTAAGGTGATCTCCTGCCCACATTTGACTGCAAGACCCATCACTGCAAAAATACGTTTTGCATCTGCCTCTTTTCCGTCTTTTTCAATGGTTACTTTGCATGGAAATGCGGCTGCTTCCTTTACAAATAATCCTGCCGGTCTTGCATGGATTCCCTGTTCGTCTTTGATCACATACTTAAATTCTTTCATTGTTTTTCTCTCCTCTTAAGCTGTTTTTTTCTTTAATACACCAAGCAGCGCACATCCGACTGCGGAACCGACTGCCAGTGCAACCAGATATAATAATGGATTTCCTACGGTAAGGAATACGAAGATTCCACCATGAGGCGCCATTAAGGTACAGTTAAATGCCATGGATAATGCACCTGCTGCTGCAGAACCAACCACACACGCAGGCAATACATGGAGTGGATCAGATGCTGCAAATGGGATCGCACCCTCTGTGATAAAGGAAAGTCCCATGATGAAGTTGGTAGGACCTGCCTTTCTCTCATCTGCTGTAAATTTGTTTTTGAAAATTAAGGTTGCAAGCGCGATTGCGATTGGCGGAACCATACCGCCGACCATAACGGCTGCCATGATGTTATAGTTTCCGGCTGTGATAGAAGCTGTACCGAACACATAAGCTGCCTTGTTGACCGGACCTCCCATATCAACAGACATCATACCGCCAAGTAATGCTCCGAGTAATACTGCACTTGCGCCGTTTAATCCGTTCAATCCGTTGTTGATCAATGTATTCAATGCTCCGATCGGCGGTTCTACTACGTATGTCATCAAAACACCTATCATAAAGATACCAAACAACGGATAGATCAATACCGGTTTTGTTCCCTCTAAGCTGTCAGGAAGTTTACTGCAGATCTTCTTTAATAATAATACAATATATCCGGCAAGAAATCCAGCTGCCAATGCACCGAGGAATCCACTTGTTCCGTTTGCTGCAATTGCACCGCCGACGAAACCAACGGCAAGTCCCGGTCTGTCTGCAATACTCATCGCAATAAATCCGGCAAGGATTGGAAGCATGAAACCGAATGCCACACCACCAATCGACTTAAACATCGCTGCCATCGGAGTGATCGTACCGAAGTTTGATCTCTGGTCTAATGGAAGTGAATTCAGATCTACGGAAAAACCGTCAATCAGGAATGCAATTGCAATTAAAATACCACCGCCGACAACGAATGGAAGCATATGGGATACGCCGTTCATCAGATGTTTGTAGATCTGATGTCCAAGACTGTCTTTTCCTTCTTCCTCGTCATCTGCTGCTTTTCCGCCTGCCTCGTAAATAGATGCATGGCCATTTGCCGCTTTTGTGAGCAGTTCCTCTGCTTTGCTGATTCCGTCTGCCACTTTACACTGGATCACCGGTTTTCCTGCGAAACGATCCATTGGAACCTGTGTGTCTGCTGCAACAATAATGCACTCTGCCTCTGCGATCTCTGCTTTTGTGAGCACATTCTTGGCACCGCCGGAACCTCTCGTCTCAACTTTGATCCGGTATCCAAGCTCTTTTGCCTTTTTCTCAAGTGCTTCTGCCGCCATATAAGTATGTGCGATACCGGTTGGGCAGCCGGTAACTGCGAGGATCAGTTTTCCATTGGAAACTGGTGCTTCTGCTTTCTTTTCCTCTTCTTTTTTCTCTTCCTCAGCGTCTTTTTCTGCTTCTGCTGCGTCGATCACGTGCAAAAATTCATCGACCGTCTTGGCATTGCGCAGGTTTGTTGTGAAATCCTCATCCATCAGTAACACTGATAATTTGCTCAGTACATCGAGATGTACGTTCTCTTTTGTGTTCGGTGCAGCGATCAAAAAGATCAGGTTTACTTTCTCACCGTCTAAGGAATCAAAGTCAACCCCTTCCGGTACAACCATCGCTGCAAGCCCCGGTCTTGACACCGAATCCGATTTGCAGTGCGGAATCGCAATTCCCTCGCCGATTCCTGTGGTGCTCTCCTCTTCTCGCGCATAGACACCTTTGCGGTAAACCTCTACATCATTGATCTTGCCGCTCTTTGCCATCAGATCGACCATGGCGTCAAGAGTTTCTTTTTTGCCTGTTACTTTCCCATTCAGTTCAATACTTTCTGCTGCGAGTAAATCTCTGATTTTCATTTGAAAAATCCCTCCCTTTCTATTGTTCCCCTGCAAACAATTTCTTATTACTATCGAGTAAAGCGATCACTTCTGCTTTTGTAGCCAGTTCCTCTGAAAATGCAGAGGCACTTCCGGTGCAGACACCCATCTGGAACGCTTTCCCGTAGCTTCCGTCCTCAAGGTAT
>ERZ772818.1920-NODE-1920-length-17038-cov-6.874639_pt1 | contig 17038 bp, 10 predicted proteins | sample MGYA00580837_ERZ772818 | MGnify/ENA primary metagenome ERZ772818 (study PRJEB29015, sample SAMEA2737671) | human gut metagenome | biome: human gut; feature: human-associated habitat; material: faeces | place: China | collected 2012 ...
GCTCCGCAAGGTACATTAACCGGTGTTTCGGGCTTTCAGGTACATATCGGTTCGGGTAAAGTGTATACCCCGGGCGATAAGTGTGACGTCCTGGTAGCAATGAATCCGGCTGCCTTGAAAACACAATATAAATTTTGTAAGCCACAGGCTGTAATTATCATTGATACAGACTCTTTTACAAAGAAGGATTTGGAAAAAGCTAAATTTACGCTTGAGAACCCATTCTCGGAATTGAGTATAAAAAATGAAGTAGTAGAGGCAGCTATTACAACCATGTGTAAGGAGAGTCTGAAAGATAGCGGACTGGATAACAAATCTATCCTGAGAACCAAGAATATGTTTGCCTTAGGGTTGGTCTGCTGGCTTTTCCACCGCGATATTGCGATTGGTGAAAAGATTCTTCGTGAGAAATTTGCAAAGAAACCGGAGATAGCCGAAGCAAACGTAAAAGTACTTTATGACGGCTATCACTTTGGCGAGAATACACATGCATCGGTTTCTACTTCATATATTATTGAAAACAAGCACAAAAAAGAACCGGGAAGATACATGGATATCAACGGCAACAAAGCAACGGCTTATGGTCTGATTGCAGCAGCCGAAAAAGCAGGATTGCAATTGTATCTGGGATCTTATCCTATAACTCCTGCTACAGATATCCTGCATGAGTTGGCAAAACATAAGTCGCTTGGTGTAAAAACCGTTCAGTGTGAAGATGAAATTGCAGGCTGCGCCTCGGCTGTTGGAGCTGCTTTTGCAGGTGCGCTGGCTGTTACGACGACTTCCGGTCCGGGCGTTTGCCTGAAGAGTGAGGCTATGAACCTTGCTGTAATGACCGAACTTCCGCTGGTAATTATTGACGTACAGCGTGGCGGACCTTCTACAGGGCTTCCTACAAAATCGGAACAGACAGATTTGTTGCAAGTATTGTATGGAAGAAACGGAGAGAGTCCGATGCCGGTTATAGCAGCGACATCTCCTACCGACTGTTTTGATGCAGCTTACATGGCATGTAAGATTGCATTGGAGCACATGACGCCGGTGGTATTATTGACAGATGCTTATATTGCAAACGGCTCGGCTGCCTGGAAGTTGCCCGACCTGAATGCATACCCTGCGATATGCCCTCCATACGTTACACCGGATATGGCTGCTACATGGACTCCGTTCCAGCGTAATGAAGAAACAAAAGTACGTTATTGGGCGGTTCCTGGTACAGAAGGATTTATGCATCGTATTGGTGGTTTGGAGAAGAGCAATGAAACGGGAGCTATTTCAACCGAACCGGAAAATCATGACCTGATGACCCGATTGAGAGCCGAAAAAATAGCCCGGATAGCAGACGGACTTCCAGAACTGGAAGTTGAAGGTTGTGCGGATGCTGACCTGCTGATTGTTGGTTTTGGCGGTACATACGGTCACTTGCACTCGGCTATGGACGAGCTGAACAAAGCAGGCAAGAAAGCAGCACTGGCACACTTCCGTTTTATCAATCCGCTGCCGAAAAATACGGCTGCAGTATTGCGAAAATATAAAAAGATAGTTGTTGCAGAGCAGAATCTGGGACAGCTGGCAGGTTATTTAAGGATGAACATTGAGGGAATCCATTTATATCAGTTCAATCAGGTGAAAGGTCAGCCTTTTGTCGTACAGGAACTGGTTGATGCATTTACAAAAATTATGGAGGAATAAACTATGAGCGAAACAAAATATACTGCAGCAGATTATAAGGCAGGCCAGCCACGCTGGTGTCCGGGATGTGGCGACCATGCTTTTTTGAATTCTTTTCATAAAGCGTTGGCTGAACTGGGAGTGCCTCCTCATGAAATAGCGGTAATCTCGGGTATCGGTTGCTCTTCACGTTTACCGTATTATATGAATACTTACGGAATGCATACCATTCACGGCCGTGCAGCAGCCATAGCTACAGGTGCCAAAGTTGCTAATCCGAATATCACAATATGGCAAATTTCGGGTGATGGAGATGGTTTGGCAATCGGTGGAAATCATTTTATTCATGCCATCCGCCGAAATATTGACATTAATATGATATTGCTGAATAACCGGATTTACGGATTGACGAAAGGACAGTATTCACCGACTTCAGTCCGTGGTTTCGTCAGCAAATCATCTCCTTATGGAACGGTTGAAGACCCTTTCCGTCCGGCTGAGCTTTGTTTTGGAGCGAGAGGACGCTTCTTTGCACGTTGTGTGGCAGTCGATGGCGGTCCGTCTGTAGAGGTATTGAAGGCTGCGGCACGTCATAAAGGTGCATCTGTAGTCGAAGTGCTGCAAAACTGTGTTATTTTTAACGATGGTACGCACTCGGCAGTTGCCACTAAGGCCGACCGAATGAAAAATGCCATCTATCTGGAACATGGCAAGCCAATGCTTTTCGGAGAAAATAATGAACTGGGACTGATGCAGGAGGGATTCGGACTGAAAGTGGTCAAGCTGGGCGAAAACGGCATTACAGAGAAGGACATTCTGGTGCACGATGCACACTGTGAAGACCATACACTCCAATTGAAGCTGGCTTTGATGGAAGGTCCTGATTTCCCGATAGCTTTGGGCGTAATCCGGGATGTAGAGGCACCTACTTATGATGAGGCGGTAGAGGCACAGATACGCGAGGTGTCTGAGAAGAAAAAGTATCATAATTTTGCAGAATTACTGGAAACCAACGACACATGGGAAATTTAATCCCTTTCTGTTGATAAGGAAAACAAGAACCGGATAGAGGGAGGCCTGTATCCGGTTTTTTGTTTTCGTGTAAAAGCGTATTTTTGTATTGGATTATTTTTTAGACTTGATATAATATGAAACACATCAGATTTTTCTGTACCGGCTTGTTGGTAGGAGGGGCAACCTTACTTCTGCAGGCTCAGCAGGCAATGACAGTTGATGACCTGGTGAACTGGAAACGTATTACCAGTCAGACGATTTCGAATAACGGTCAATGGGCGGCCTGTGTCTTTTCTCCGTGGAGAGGAGATGCGCAAGTAGAGATTTATTCGGCAACCGACGGAAAACAAATCGCTTCTTTTGCTCCGGCAACAGAAGTTCGTTTCTCTTCCAGCTCCGATTATGCCGTTGTCAAAACAGTTCCCTTCTTGCAGTTGACAGACTCTTTGAAGCTGAAAAAAATTCCTAAGGAAAAAATGCCTATGCCAGTTTTAAAGATTGTTCATATGGCGGATCAGAAAGAAACGGTAATAGATTCTTTGAAATCTTATAAGATGGCCGAGACGGGAGACTGGCTGGCTTATCAGGCAGGACGGAAAGATTCGGCTCTCACGGTGATGTCGCTGGATGGAAACCGGACAATCTCTTTGCCTAATGTCTTGGAATACGGATTTTCGCGTAAAGGTGAACAGCTGTATTTTGTAACAAAAGACTCTTCTGCAACTTTTACTCCCGGAATTTACAGATGGAGTACAGACTTGGAGCAGGCTGTTCTGGTGAAAGCGGGAAAAGGTACATTCAAGCAGGTCGTGTTCAGTGAAAACGGTCAGAAACTGGCATTTGTATATACAGAAAAGAACGGGGATAACGAGCAGAAGTCGGGAATATGGTTGGCTGACAGTAAAAACCGTGCACAGCAACTTGTAAATTCCCAGCAACCAGGTATGTATAAAGGCTGGATTGTCAGTCCGGATGCCGCCCTGCGTTTTTCGAAAGATGCTTCACGGCTTTTCTTTGGAACTTCTCCAGCTCCTTTACAGAAAGACAAGCGTGTTTTGCCAGAAAATCGTCCAAATGTTCAGGTGTGGAGTGGCAACGAGCCCGTACAGTATACAGTCCAGCAATATAATGTGAAGAAGGACTTGAAGAAAAGCTATGCTGCAGTCTTTTTGCTGAATGAAAACAAAATGATTCAGCTGGCCGATACAGCATTGCAGGAAACACTTTTACCGTCCGAAAACGGAGAGTGGGCTATTGTATACACATCGCGTCCTTATTCACTGTCTTCGATGTGGGAGGGACGTACACGCGCCGACTATTATAAAGTATCGCTGTGTACGGGTGAGCGTTCACTGTTGAAAACTGCCGACTATACGCGGTATCGGATTTCGCCTGAAGGAAGATTTGCCTATGGTTACAATCCGACTGACAGCTGCTGGTATACCTATCATTTCTCCTCCAGCCGTCTGATAAAGCTGACTTCGCCCCGTAATTTTACCGCTTGGGATGAAGAAAATGATGTTCCAGATTATCCGGAAGCATATGGTATAGCCGGGTGGACACAAGGTGATGACCGAATTTTGATTTACGACCGTTATGATATCTGGTCGTTTGACCCGATGGGAAATAGTAAAGCCGTAAATCTGACTGTAAACGGGCGTACTTCACATCGCACTTACCGTTGGCTGAATTTAGATAAAGAGCAACATTTTATTCATTTGGCTGAACCACAATTCTTATCAGCTTTTGACGAGTTGCGTAAAACGACATTGTTCTATCAGGCTGATTTGAAACAGCCACAGGCTCCTGTATGTCTTTGGGAAGAAACGTGTAAGATGGACAATCTGATGAAAGCTAAGGATGCCAACCGCCTGCTGTTTACTAAAGAACGGTTTGATGTTTTCCCGGATATTTTTGCTGCAGATATCAATCTGAAGAAACCGATACAGCTTACACAAGGTATTCGCCAACAGAAACCGTTTGTCTGGGGTACAGCCGAACTGTTGTCATGGGTAACACTTGATGGAGACACCATTGAAGGCGTGCTGTATAAGCCGGAAGGATTTGATCCGAAACGGAAGTATCCGATGATTGTTAATTTCTACGAACGCAATTCGGAAACTTTGCATAAATACCGGATGCCCGAACCGCACCGTTCTACAATAGATTATCATCTTTATCTGAGCAACGGATATTTGGTATTTAATCCCGATGTGCGATATAAGGTAGATGGTTTTCCGGGTGAAGACTGCTATAACTGTGTGATGTCAGGAATTGCTTCTTTGGCAACACGTGGGTTTGTAGACATGAAGCATATCGGTGCACAAGGGCATAGCTGGGGAGGCTATCAGGTCGCCTATTTGGCAACTCGTACAGATTTGTTTGCGGCTATAGAGTCGGGAGCTCCTGTCGTGAACATGTTCAGTGCTTATGGCGGCATCCGGTGGGGATCGGGACTGAACCGTTCGTTCCAGTATGAGCATACCCAAAGCCGTATTGGTGGAACACCATGGGACGTACCGACCCGCTATTTTGAAAATTCTCCGCTTTTCCTGATGGACAAAGTGAAAACCCCTATTCTGATTATGCATAATGACCAGGATGGCCATGTGCCCTGGTATCAGGGAATTGAATACTTCATCGCATTGAAGCGTTTGCAAAAACCTGTCTGGATGTTGAATTATACCGGCGAACCGCATTGGCCTTTGCACATTGCCAATAAAATTGACTTTCAGAAAAGAATGTTTCAATTTTTCAACCATTATCTGAAGGGGGCAGCCCAGCCTCAGTGGATGAAAGAGGGAGTTCCGGCTGTGAAACAACCGTACGAACTAGGATATTGATATATGGCAGGTTACAAAGGTATTGCATTCATAATCACGGCAGTCTATGGCATGAAGAGAGCTATTAAATAACCGTTAATGCTATGTCTGATTATCATTTTTGTATACGAAGTATAAAACTTCGGGGATTAGAGAATTTTTTCTCTAATAACTGCTTTTATTTAAAAATAAACTGCTATTTTTGTAACGCCTAAGACAAGGAAGATGTTTAAAGGAGATGTTTAAAAACATCTTTCTCGTTCGATGAAAAGAATATATACAATTGATATAATAACCAAATTAATCATTTGAAACAATGGCGAATTTAGATCTTACAAAGTACGGTATCACTGGAACCGTAGAAATCGTACACAATCCTTCTTACGAAGTATTGTTTGCTGAAGAAACAAAAGCTGGATTGGAAGGCTTTGAAAAAGGTCAGGAAACTGAACTGGGTGCAGTAAACGTAATGACTGGTATCTACACTGGTCGTTCTCCTAAAGATAAATTCTTGGTAAAAGACGCTACAAGTGAAAATACTGTATGGTGGACTTCTGAAGAATATAAAAACGACAACAAGCCTGTAACTACTGAAACATGGAATGTTTTGAAAGACTTGGCTGCTAAAGAATTGTCAAACAAAAAATTGTATGTTGTTGATGGTTTCTGTGGCGCTAACGAAGCTACTTGCTTGAAAGTTCGTTTCATCATGGAAGTTGCATGGCAGGCTCACTTCGTAACTAACATGTTCATCCGTCCTTCTAAAGAAGAATTGGAATCATTCGAACCTGACTTCGTTGTTTACAACGCTTCTAAGGCTAAAGTTGAAAACTACAAAGAACTGGGTCTGAACTCAGAAACTGCAGTTGTATTCAACTTGACTACTAAAGAACAGGTTATCCTGAACACTTGGTACGGTGGTGAAATGAAGAAAGGTATGTTCTCTATGATGAACTACTTCAACCCATTGCGTGGTATCGCTTCTATGCACTGCTCTGCAAACACTAACATGGAAGAAACTGAATCAGCTATCTTCTTCGGTTTGTCAGGTACAGGTAAAACTACTTTGTCTACAGACCCGAAACGTAAGTTGATCGGTGATGACGAACACGGATGGGATAACGAAGGTGTATTCAACTACGAAGGTGGTTGCTACGCTAAGGTTATCAACTTGGATAAAGAATCTGAACCAGATATCTACAACGCTATCAAACGTAACGCTCTTCTTGAAAACGTTACTGTTGACGCTGAAGGTAAAATCAACTTCGCTGATAAGAGCGTAACAGAAAATACTCGTGTTTCTTATCCTATCAACCACATCGAAAACATCGTTAAACCTATCTCTAAAGGTCCTCACGCTAAACAAGTTATCTTCTTGTCAGCTGATGCATTCGGTGTATTGCCTCCAGTATCTATCCTGAACGATCAGCAGGCTCAGTACTACTTCTTGTCAGGATTTACTGCAAAATTGGCTGGTACAGAACGCGGTATCACTGAACCGACTCCGACATTCTCTGCATGTTTCGGCGCTGCTTTCTTGAGCTTGCACCCAACTAAATATGCTGAAGAATTGGTTAAGAAGATGGAAATGACTGGTGCTAAAGCATACTTGGTTAACACTGGTTGGAATGGTACTGGCAAACGTATCTCTATCCGCGATACTCGTGGTATCATCGATGCTATCTTGGATGGTTCTATCGACAAGGCTCCAACTAAGACTATTCCTTTCTTCGACTTCGTTGTTCCAACAGAATTGCCGGGTGTTGATCCTAAGATCCTTGACCCACGCGATACTTACGAATGCGCTTGTCAGTGGGAAGAAAAAGCTAAAGACTTGGCTGGCCGTTTCATCAAGAACTTCTCTAAGTTCACTGGAAACGAAGCTGGTAAAGCTTTGGTTGCTGCTGGTCCGAAATTGTAATCAGACGCAATTTAAATATGAAAGCGGTTCTCTTTGGAGAGCCGCTTTTTTTGTTTACCTTTGGTTCATTAATTTTTTATACTATGAAGAGAAATACTATTTTATGCTCGTTGGCAGCAGCTGCAGTGTTAACTGCATGTACGAAGGATGTGGCTGCTCCGGAACCTATCTTACCGATACCACAGGAAAAACAGGTGGATTGGCAGAAAATGGAAACGTATGCTTTTATCCATTTCGGACTGAATACGTTTAATGACCGTGAATGGGGTTATGGGGATAGTGATCCTAAAACCTTTAATCCGACTCGCTTGGATTGCGAACAGTGGGCACAGACTTTAGTAAAAGCTGGAATGAAAGGGGTTATCCTCACAGCAAAGCATCACGATGGATTCTGTTTGTGGCCATACGAAGGAACGGAGTACAGTGTGAAGAACTCTCCATGGCGTGATGGTAAAGGAAACTTAGTCAAGGAGTTGCAGGAAGCTTGTAAAAAGTATAATCTGAAGTTTGCTGTGTATCTTTCACCATGGGATCGGAACAGAGCTGATTATGCCAGTCCATCGTATGTAGACTATTTTCATGCGCAACTCAGGGATTTGATGACAAATTATGGTGAAGTTTTTGAAGTTTGGTTTGATGGAGCCAATGGAGGAGACGGATGGTATGGAGGAGCCAAAGAAGCGCGTACAATCGACCGGAAAAATTACTATAACTTCCCGAAGATTTATGAAATGCTCGATGAGCTTCAGCCACAGGCTATTATATTCTCGGATGGAGGTCCTGGATGCCGTTGGGTAGGAAATGAAAATGGCTTTGCTGGTGCTACAAACTGGTCTTTCCTGCGGGCAGGAGAAGTCTATCCCGGTTATCCAAACTACAGAGAACTGCAATACGGGCATGCTGATGGAAATCAGTGGGTTCCTGCGGAGTGTGACGTGTCTATTCGTCCGGGATGGTTCTATCACCCTGAAGAAGACGATAGAGTGAAGACTCCTGAACAGTTGGTTGATTTGTATTATAGAAGTGTTGGCCATAATGCAACATTGTTATTGAACTTTCCTGTCGACAGAGAGGGCTTGATTCATCCAATTGACTCGGCTAATGCAGTGAAATTCCATGAAATAATCAATCAGCAGCTTAAAACAAATCTGGTGGCCGGAGTCGTTCCAACAGTTTCGAATGAAAGAGGCGGACGTTTTGTTGCAAAAGCTATGACAGATGATGACTATGATACCTATTGGGCTACTGAAGATGGAGTGAATACAGGTGATATTACATTTACCTTTGCTCAACCACAGCGGATGAATCGTATGATGCTTCAGGAGTATATTCCTTTGGGTCAGCGTGTGAAATCGTTCGTGGTCGAATATAAAAACGGTGAAACTTGGTTGCCAGTTAAGCTGAATGAGGAAACTACAACGATTGGATATAAGCGTTTGCTTCGCTTTGAAACAGTAGAATCAGACGGTATTCGTATACGTATAACGGATGCACGCGGACCTTTATGCATTAATAACGTGGGAGTTTATGATGCAGGAGAAACAGCAGATGTCTTTACTCAGAAAGCTTCGGATATACCGACTTTGCCGTTTACTGTGAACGGTGTAAGTGCAGAAGAGGGTAGTAAAGTGACTGATAAGCAGGAAAATACTACTTTGTTTGTAGAAGGTGATAAACTTTTGGTTGATTTAGGCAGTGAACAAACAATTTCTTCTTTCCATTACTTACCCGACCAGAGTGAATATGGAAAAGGACGTATTGCAGCTTACGAACTTCGTGTGGGCACGGATGCAAATGCTGTCAATCAATTAGTAAAGGCTGGGGAATTCTCGAATATACAGAATAACCCGATTATGCAGTCGCTTTATTTTACGCCCGTAAAGGCACGTTATGTAGAATTGAAGGCTGTGCGAATGATTAAGGAAGGTGAACCATTAGGAGTTGCCGAATTGTGTATTAAATAACAATTATCTATGAAGTCAATATTCAACATCGTTATGATAGCCGGTATCCTTCTTTGTGGATGCAGTACATCTGTATCTAAAGAAGGAGAAAAGGATAAAGCAAATGCTTCGGAAAAGGTTAGTACAACGAATCAGGTTGTAGAAACCATTATGAGCCGCCGGAGTATCCGTAAATATAAACCTCAACCGGTAGAGCGAGAAAAGATGGAGCAAATAATCAATTGCGGTATTAATGCTCCTAATGGAATGAATAAGCAATCGTGGGAAGTGCGGGTTGTAGATAATCCTGAATTTATAAATGGAATAACAGATTTATATAAGAAGGAAAATCCAAAGGCTGCAGAACGTCCTGGCTTCAAAAATATGTTTAACAATGCACCTACCGTTGTTTTTATAGCCAATGACCCTTCATACGAATTGTCGCAGATAGACTGTGGATTGCTGGGTGAGAATATGATACTTTCGGCCTGGTCTATGGGGATAGGTTCCTGTTGTCTGGGTGGGCCGGTACGTTTTATGAAATCTCCTGCGGCAGCCGACTATTTGAAACGTTTGGAATTTAGTGAGGGTTATGAATTGCTTTATGCCATTGCATTTGGCTATCCGGATGAAACACCTGCAGCCAAACCGCGTAAGACAGAAAAAGTACGCTTTATTGATTGAGCGTGTATCATATGAAGACAAAAAAAGAGGCGATTTTCGCCTCTTTTTTTATTGTTATGAAGTAAGAATTAATCTTTCTTGTTGGCACGCTTACGTTCTGTTTCATCCAGGATGATTTTACGCATACGCATGCTTTTTGGAGTAACTTCTACATATTCATCTTCTTTGATGTATTCCAATGCTTCTTCCAATGAGAAGATAACCGGAGGAATAATACGTGCTTTATCATCTGAACCTGAAGCACGCATGTTAGTAAGCTTTTTCGACTTGGTTACGTTGATAACAAGGTCGTTTTCATGAACATGTTCACCAACTACCTGTCCGGCATAAACCTCATCTTGCGGGTAAATAAAGAATTTACCGCGGTCCTGAAGTTTATCAATAGCATATGCAAAAGCAGTACCGCTTTCCATAGCAATCATAGAGCCGTTGGTACGGCGGTCAATTTCGCCTTTATATGGCTGATATTCTTTAAAACGATGTGCCATGATAGCTTCACCTTGAGAAGCAGTCAGTACGTTAGTACGCAAGCCAATGATACCACGTGAAGGCATGTCGAACTCAATGTTTACACGGTCTCCCTGTGTTTCCATAGAGGTCAGTTCACCCTTACGGCGGGTAACCATATCAATCATTTTGCTTGAGAACTCTTCAGGTACGCTGATTGTCAGTTCTTCGATAGGCTCGCATTTTACGCCGTCTATTTCTTTGTAAATAACCTGCGGCTGTCCTACCTGCAATTCATATCCTTCACGGCGCATAGTTTCAATCAATACAGACAGATGCAAGACACCACGTCCTGAAACAATCCATTTGCCGTCTTCGTTTTCTGTTTTGCGTACACGCAAAGCTAGGTTCTTGTCCAGCTCTTTCATCAAACGGTCGTGGATATGGCGTGAAGTCACAAACTTACCTTCTTTTCCGAAGAAAGGAGAGTCGTTGATTGTGAACAACATACTCATGGTAGGTTCGTCAATAGCGATAGGTGGAAGTGGTTCCGGATTTTCGAAATCGCAGATTGTATCACCAATTTCAAAACCTTCTACACCCACAATTGCACAGATATCACCTGAAGAAACCGATTCTGTTTTTTTACGTCCCAGTCCTTCGAAAGTATGTACTTCCTTGATTTTTGATTTTACCAGTGAGCCGTCGCGTTTGGCAAGTGTGATGTTCATACCTTCGCGCAATGTTCCGCGATGTACACGGCCTACGGCAATACGTCCCGTATATGAAGAATAATCCAGTGAAGTAATCAGCATCTGTGGAGTACCTTCCAGCTGTTTAGGAGCAGGAATGTATTTTACGATAGCATCAAGCAGGGGAGTGATGCTGCCGGTAGGAGTTTTCCAGTCTTCTCCCATCCAGTTGTTCTTTGCAGAACCATAAATAACAGGGAAATCCAGCTGGTCCTCAGTAGCATTCAAGCTGAACATCAGGTCGAACACCATTTCGTATACTTCTTCCGGACGGCAGTTTGGCTTGTCTACCTTATTGACTACAACAATCGGTTTCAATCCGATTTGCAATGCCTTTTGCAATACGAAGCGAGTTTGTGGCATAGGGCCTTCAAAAGCATCAACCAGCAGAATACATCCGTCGGCCATGTTCAGCACACGTTCTACCTCGCCACCGAAGTCGGCATGCCCCGGAGTATCGATGATATTGATTTTTGTACCTTTGTAATTGATGGAAACATTTTTTGAAAGAATCGTTATACCTCTTTCACGTTCCAAATCGTTGTTATCCAATACCAATTCTCCATTGGTCTGGTCGTTGCGGAACAAGTGTCCCGCCAACATCATTTTATCTACCAGCGTAGTTTTACCGTGGTCTACGTGGGCAATGATGGCAATGTTTCTAATATCTTGCATACTATACCTATATATTTGGGCACAAAGTTACGATTTTTCTTGTGATTTTTAGGATAAAAAAACTTGATTTTCCTTTCGTTTGCCGTAAAAAGTTATAAGAAATGGCTGTGAAGCATTCTTGCAGATATTTTTAATGGAAAAAGTAAAAAGATGTGCATAAATCATTGCAATATAAAAGATTATCATTATCTTTGCACCCGCAAATCAAATTTATACATTTTAAAAATAGTCAAATTATGTATTTAGACGCAGCTAAAAAACAAGAAATCTTTGGAAAGTACGGAAAGTCTAACACTGATACTGGCTCACCTGAAGCACAGATTGCATTGTTTTCATACCGTATTTCTCACCTGACTGAGCACATGAAGCTCAACAGAAAAGATTATAGCACTGAAAGAGCTTTGACAGCATTGGTAGGTAAGCGTCGTTCTTTATTGAACTATCTTAAAGAACGTGATATCGAAAGATACCGTGCTATTGTTAAAGAACTTGGATTGCGTAAGTAATTTTTTACTTGCTGCAAACAAAAAAAGGATGCGATATTTATCGCATCCTTTTTTTGTTTATGCCGGATAATTCAGATTCTCATCAGTAGCCTGTTCCAGTACTTCGTGCAGGTATTTAGCTGCTTCCCATTTGGCCATTGGCAAGTTCATCATCAGATAATTGCCACAGTCTTTTGCACTGGCTCCCGGTATTTCGCCTTCGTAGTCGGCAATGAAACGGAATGTTTCAATCATCAGTGGCAGAATGTCAGCCGACGTCAGGTCACCTTTCACTACCAGGTAATTCCCGGTAAGGCATCCCATAGGACCCCAGTAGATAATCTTGTCGGCCCATTCCGCATGATTGCGGAGGAATGTAGCTGCCAAATGTTCCATGGTGTGAATAGCTGACGGACTGAGAGCCGGTTCGCGGTTGGGCTCTTTCATACGAATATCGAACGTTGTGACAATCTCACTTCCTACGGTATCCTTGCGCGATACATAAATACCCCGCAACAGACGGATATGGTCTACTGTAAAGCTTGGTATCTTTTTCATGACTTTATTAATTATAATTGGTTAGGCAGTGCCTTCAGGAATGTTTCTGTTATACGGAAAGAACGGTCGGCCATTTCTCCCCAGAAATTCTGGTATTGCTCGAAGTGCTTGTCAGCTCCCGGAGTATCGCTGATGATACGGAAACTGATAAAAGGTACATTATACAAATGACATACCTGAGCAATGGCAGCCGATTCCATATCTACGGCCAGTCCTTCAGGGAAATTGCTTTTAATTTCATTCAGCTCTTTGCGGTCTGTGATAAATTTATCGCCCGTGCAAATCAGGCCGCCGAAGATTGCGGTTTCTGTGTCAAGAGACAAGGCGCATTTCAGTAGAGTTTCGTTTCCGGTGAAATAGGTAGGAAGACCTTGAATCTGTCCGTAAGCATTTCCTTCGCCGCACCATACATCATGATAAACAATCTGCTGGCTCACTACGACGTCCATTACTTTCAGACAAGTATCAATGCCGCCTGCAACACCGGTACTGATAATACAGTCGGGCTGGAAGTTACGGATTAGTTCCACGGTTCCGGCTGCGGCATTTACCTTACCGATACCGCATTGCATCAGTACAATGGTATTTTTCTGAATGGTTCCTTCGATATAAGTAAAGGGACCTTCTGTACGTTCCTGTTTATTCTCCAGTTGGTTTGCCAGTTGCTTCTGTTCGGAAGACATGGCAGTAATGATTCCTATTTTCATGCGTTAAAAATGATTTTCAGCAGCAAATTTACTATTTTTCAGTCACTATTATGTTATCTTTGCCGACTGAAAACATTAATTATTAATAAAGTATCTCTGCTTATGAACTGGTTCAAGAAACTACTTCCCGATTTGGTCGTGATTTTGTTTTTTGCGGTTATAGCCTTTCTTTACTTTTTCCCGGCTGTAACCGAAGGCAGAATTCTGGCTCAGCACGATGCTGTGGCCGGTATCGGTTCGGGACGCGAAATGCAGGAGTATTTGGAGAAAACAGGTGAGCGCACTCGCTGGACAAACAGTATTTTCGGAGGAATGCCTACCTATCAGATGGCTCCCAGCTATGATTCTACCAATACCCTTGGCTTTATCCAACAGGTGTATCATTTGTTTTTGCCTACGTATGTGTGGTATGTCTTTGTCATGCTGCTCGGATTTTATATCCTGTTGCGGGCTTTCGACTTTAAAGTCTGGCTGGCTTCTCTGGGAGCTGTATTGTGGGCCTTTTCTTCTTATTTTTTCATTATCATTGCTGCCGGTCATATCTGGAAGCTGATGACTCTGGCCTATATTCCTCCTACTATTGCCGGCATGGTGCTGGTATATCGGAAGAAGTGGTTGGCAGGAGGTGTGGTGACAGCCCTGTTTGTTGCCTTGCAGATTTTCTCCAATCACCCGCAGATGAGTTATTACTTTTTATTTGTCATGCTGTTTATGGCCATAGCGTATGGAGTTTTGGCATGGCAGAAGAAACAACTTCCGGATTTTTTTAAGTCTACCGGTGTACTGGTAGTGGCAGGCCTGGTAGGTGTATGTGTGAATCTTTCTAATCTGTATCATACGTATGAATACAGTAAAGAATCCATGCGTGGCAAGAGTGAGCTGGTGAAGGAAAATTCGGCAGACCAGACCGACAGTGGCCTGGAACGCAGCTATATCACACAGTGGAGTTACGGAATAGGAGAGACATTCTCTTTGTTGGTTCCCAATGTAAAAGGAGGTGCTTCCGTACCTCTTGCAGCTAATGAAAAAGCAATGGAAAAAGCTAACCCGGCTTATCAGTCATTGTATGCGCAGCTGGGGCAGTATTGGGGAGAGCAGCCCGGAACATCCGGTCCGGTTTATGTAGGGGCATTTGTTATGTTCCTGTTTGTTTTGGGACTTTTTATTGTGAAAGGACCGATGAAGTGGGCATTGGTTGTAGGCACTGTATTCTCTATCACCTTATCGTGGGGGCATAATTTTATGGGACTGACCGATTTCTTTATCGACTATATCCCCATGTACAGCAAGTTCCGTGCAGTGTCTTCCATACTGGTAATAGCAGAGTTTACCATACCGTTGCTGGCCATGCTTGCCTTGAAGGAAGTGATGGAGCGGCCCGCTCTGTTCGTTGAACAAAAGAAAGCTTTTTATATCAGTTTTGGACTGACAGGCGGTTTGTCGTTGCTGTTTGCTTTATTCCCAACCGTATTCTTTCCTTCTTACGTATCTTCTATGGAGATGAATGCCTTGCAGGGAGCCATTCCAGCCGATCAGCTTGCTCCTATTCTGGTTAATCTGGAAGAGATGCGCCGTTCACTGTTTACCGCGGATGCCTGGAGAAGTTTCTTTGTGATAGTAATAGGTTGTGTCCTGCTAGGAGGATATCTGTTCCGGAAGTGGAACGCAAAAGTCACTATAGGCGCTTTGCTGTTATTGTGTATCGTAGATATGTGGAGTGTGAATAAACGCTACTTGTACGATGAGCAGTTTGTGGCGAAAGGTACAGAGATGAAGCCGTTCCTTGAACCCTCTGAAACTGATAAGGAAATTCTTAAAGATAAGACATTGGATTATCGCGTACTGAATATGGCTACCAATACGTTTAACGAAAACAATACAGCTTACTGGCATAAGAGTATTGGTGGTTATCATGCTGCAAAACTACGTCGTTATCAGGAGATGATAGAGGCCCATATTCAGGGTGAGATGGAAACGCTTTTCACTAAGATACCTGAAGTAGGTGCAGACCTGAGCAAAATCGATGTAACAGACACTCCTGTACTGGATATGCTGAATACACGCTATTATATCGTACCTCTGCAGCAGGGAGCTACAGCTCCACTGTTCAATCCGCATGCTTTGGGCAATGCATGGTTGGTGAAAGAAGTGAAATACGTGAACAATGCGAATGAGGAAATTGATGCAATTCATGGAATGAATCCGCGTGAAACAGCCATTGTTGATAAACGCTTTGCCGAAACGGTGAAACAGCCTGCAGCTATGCCCGACAGCTTGGATAATATTGTCTTAAAATCGTACGCACCTAATGCGTTGCAGTATGAAGTGGATACCAAGCAAGGCGGAACAGTTGTTTTCTCGGAAATCTATTATCCGGGATGGCGTTCCTACATCGATGGAGAAGAGGTGTCACACGGCAGAGCAAACTATATATTGCGTGCTATGAATGTTCCTGCCGGCAAACATACAATTGAATTTGTATTCGACCCACAATCGTTGCATGCAACAGAAACGATTGCCTTCATTGCATTGGGCATTATGTTGCTGGGAGCATTAGGAGCTATTGTGATGGGATTGAGAAAAGCGAAGTAAATACAGATTATGAGATAAGACTTTCAGTAGTCAATGAGAATTACCCCAAGAGATGGTTTATCTGTCTTTTGGGGTATTTTTTTGCAGATTCTGATTATAAAAAATAGAAGAGTTGTTTGTATGAATTTATAGGAAAGTAAAAATGAAAATATATTTTTTTCAGGTTGATTATTAAAATAACTGCCGGTTTGTGGATGGTAATACATTATATTTTTATAAATTGCAATTGTTGACCTCATGATTTTGCAAATTACTAACAGTTAAAGCTATGATTAAACACCTTGTTCTATTGCTCATGTCAGCTGTATGCTTACAGGGCAAGGCAGAGAATCTGCCTGAAGATACATTGATAGGCAGGATATATAAGCAATATACCTTGTTTCCACGGGAGAAGCTATATACGCTGACCGACAAGTCTACTTATGTACCGGGTGATACAATATGGATGCGTAACTTTCTGACCGATGCTTTTACAATGCAGGAAAAGACGGGCAGCCGATATGTTTATGCGGAACTGGTCAGTCCCAATGATACATTGATGAGTAGGGTACGGCAGGCAAAGGATGATTCAGGAGCCATATATGGCTACCTTGTTGTTCCCAGGCACGCTTCCGAAGGAAATTACATGCTGAAGTGCTATAGCAGGTATATGCAGAACTTTTCAGACAATAATGTTTTTGTACGTCCTGTCCGTATTGTGTCTGTGTTAAAAAAGGAGCTGTCAGAAGATCAGGTCCGGACGGGCGGTGACTATCATGTATCCTTTT
>ERZ772818.1926-NODE-1926-length-17014-cov-4.985966_pt1 | contig 17014 bp, 12 predicted proteins | sample MGYA00580837_ERZ772818 | MGnify/ENA primary metagenome ERZ772818 (study PRJEB29015, sample SAMEA2737671) | human gut metagenome | biome: human gut; feature: human-associated habitat; material: faeces | place: China | collected 2012 ...
ACACCGATTCTATTGTTTAATTTTAATTTATCGGTAAAAATTTACCGAAGTATTGATTTTATATGGAGGCAGATTGTATTCGCAGGCTGAATTTCCGGTTGAAGTACAGATTACGGATATGACGATGCCGTTCCAGTTGTTATTCCATCAGGCGGAAATCAAAGATTGTACTTGTCCGCAAGATGATAATCCTCGTTCTTATAATATTTCTTTTCAAGTTAATCTGTTGGATTTGAAAAATCAGATTATTGATTCTGTCAGAGAAAATATCGAGATTGTATTCGAACCACTTGGGGTTAAACCAAATTTTGCAATTGACTTGGATGAGGATGAGATTCAATATTCTGCTTTACTGAAAAATCAGAAGGTTGGAGTGTTTGCAGCATGGTTGAACGAAGGTTTTCAGTTTACACCGGAACAGCTTGCAAGTGTTTCTCTGAAGTTATACAAGGGGAATACGGAACTGCCCAGGCTGATTTCGTTGAACAATGATAATACCAACTGCTCGGATTTTAGAATAAAGGGTGGCCGAAATAATGTGGTAAAATTTCCGGTTTATGTGGATTTTACAACAATCCCTAATCCGCTCGCTGATGAGGAGGACTTTACCATAGAGGCTTCTATTGTTGTTTCTGCGTGCTATAGTCCTGAAGTAAAAGAAACGATCCTGAAGCAGACTCATTTCAGGCTCCTGAAAGATCAGCAGGGTACGGAACTTAGGATTTCACTGCAAGTGCCTGAAAAAGATGCTGTGGTTAGTGATGGAAATCGTTCGTTTCCTGCGATTCCTATGAATTTTGTTCCACGAAGCAGACTGATGGGGCAGGTTGACGTAATTCTTTCTAATATTGCTACTGATAATTCGAATCGAAACGCAGGACTGTATATAAAGAATCTTACGTTGGCTGAAACTCTTTTGGGTGATGTAAAAGTGATAGGCGAAAACAATGCTATACTTACTCGTTTTGTATCAATGGACGGAGCAGGAGTTGATGCAATGAATAGTGTTGAGGGACTGTTTATACCGAATGGTACAGACTCCAGATCGGTTATTCATGTTTCATTTAATCCATCCGGAATCGTAGATTTGCTCAATGCACAGAATTATAATTTTCAGATTCAATCTGTTCTTTCTTTTGATTATTGGGAGGATAAGGACGGAATTGGCTGCTTGACTGAAGAAACTAAGAAAGAAGGACGGATACCGATAGTCTGGAAATTGCATTTGGAACCTAATCCTGAATGGTTATGTGTGGATTATGGCTCTTCAGCAATCGTTTGCCGTTACGATAATGAAATCTTGGATTTGAAAAAACAGAAGGTCAATATCTTCAGAAAAGCGGAAGATGGCAAATATAGATTGGACACGATAGAGGGAAAGACTCCTTTTCTTTCGTCGGACATCGTTCTGCATACAGTTCGTGATACTACCCAAAGCACGCTTTGCAGTCAGCAGGGAAAAGATGACGATGTTCCATACCTTAATCTTTCTGTCTGCTTGTCTCCAACATCAAGTCTGATCAAGAATGATGTAAGGACGCAGCTGCCTTGTCTGAAGATTCTTGTCGGAAATGAATTCTTACCTCAAAAGCCGGACTTTATGACATTCCGTTATACCAGAGTGGACGATAATGGCAAAATTGGTACAATTCAGGCGAAAGATGCTATGGACCTTGGTGAATCTTCGTGTATTTTGCGGATTTCGTCCATCTTTAATGAGGCATATGCTGCGTTGTTCAAGTATTTTATTTTGCCGGAAAGCAGAGATAAGAGTATTAACAAGCTGGTACTGACTTATCCGAATACATATACACCTGCTCATCTTAAAGTTCTTGAACGGATAGCACACGAAACTTTTCCGAAGGTTAGAAGCGGCTATTTGAAGTTTGTAAGTGAATCGGATGCTGTGGCGGCTTATTATCTGCAAAAGTGGGACTCTTTTAACAGTGGCAGACAAATTGTTGATGGTGAGACTGTCCTTGTGTATGATATGGGAGCTGGTACTCTCGATATAACGCTTTTCAATAAGCATCTGGATGAAAATGGAAAGATAGAGGTGAATATTCTTGGTAAAATTGGAAGTGGAAAAGCTGGAAACTACTTGGATTACCTTATCAGTGAAATAATTGCTGATAAAGTGCCCGGAGCTATCCGGGGACAGAAGACGGTGACAACTGACTCTGCTCCCGATGTACAGACTTTGATTGAGCGTCTGGATATTAAACAAACCGTTAAGGAATTGATTAAGCCTAATTTGAAACCTGATACAGAGTTGACCTGTGGTGCAAGTTCGTTTAAAAGTGCTGTTATTCTTCAAGATCAAAGATTTGAAGATTTTCTTACTCAAGTTACTTCGGGGATTTTATCTCGTTTGTTGGCTTATGTGGGCGAAGCGAATCTTAAAATAAACACGGTGTTGATGTCTGGCCGTAGTTGCCGACTGGAAGCTTTGCAAACGGCTTTGCGTGAATCTTTGAATAGTATTGGTTCGCCTGATGCGCGAATAGTGAAATTTAAAAGTTCGGGTGATAAAGAAAAAACAGTTGTGGTGGAAGGAGCTATGGCTCGTGCTGCATTGTTCAGTTCGCTTGAATCGCCTGTGCGGATTTGTTCACGGCGCCTGTATGCATCTTATGGACTTATCTACCAGAAATTAGGTGGCAGTTATCATTATGCTGAGCTGTTAAAGAGTTCGGATTTGCCCTTTAATTCGGACAATACTAATCTTGACGATTTTGTGGGAAAGAATGTTACGGTAAAGGGTACAGCTTCGGCTGGAACTATCAGGTTGATTCAGACTTATTTATCTCCGGAAGATACCGAAGATGCCTACAATAGCAGTGACTTTGAGTTTATTTCGGAAATGGAAGAGTATGATATGGCGGATTTTGGCGGTAAAGATGAACTGAATGTTAAATTGAAATTGGATTATAAAAATAATATTTCTTTATACGTAAACGGACGTATTTCGATAGGTAGCTCTCCTAAAGGAGTGGACTTGTCAAGTGAGATTACAAAACGTAGTATTTGGCCTGTAACAATTTAAATAATAAAATGAGCATGATTAAACGTATTTTTCCATTTCTGAATGGAATCTTTTTGATAATAATGGGGATGATTATATGTACGTTCCCTGTAAGTGCTGAGGAAATTGATTTTAAAGACAATGGTGTTCTTGTAATCAAGAATATAGGTAGTATTAGTTCTGATGGATATTTTAAACTACAGGATCATGTTAAATTGCCGGATTCTATTGTCGTCAACGGCGTTGTGATGACATATAAAGATCATAATAGAAGTGATTTGTGTATTACACTGTCGGATAATGGGCGTGTAATTTTTAAGAAAGAAGTGAAAGAATCACTTATTGAGTCGGAAATAAACAAAAGTGGTGGACTTGTTCTTTATACAAATAAGATTTATATAATAACTCATGGAAATGAAAAATGGATTTTAAATTTTACTGAAACATCTTCTGCTGTTGAAAAAACTGGAGCTTCTGTCGGTAAGGATGCTGAAGCGGTGATAGATAGTGAGAAAGAGGAAGAAGATGATGATGACACTGGTTGGAGTTGGTGGCAATGGGTTTTAATTGTTTTGGGTGTCATTGTTCTGGCTTTTGCTATTCTATTCTTTATTGCTATATTATATGGTTATTATAAAAAAGGGGGGAAACAAGGCAAAGGGGCGAAGCCTCAAGAAAATGAGGGTACTAAAATAGAAGGTTCTATTTCCGCAGAAAAACCGGGTGAGGAGGAGAAGAATGCTTCGACTGAAACAACCGAGGTCAAAATACCAGATGAAAAAGGAGTAACAGAAAATGAAGTGGCTGATGATGCTAAGGTTGAAACGGCTGAAGATGTTTTGAGCAGACTTCTTTCTTCCGGAAATGAAGGGGGATGCTCTGTAAAAGAGAAGGAAAAGTTCATTGCAAGTCAACTGGAGGAAGCTAAAGGTATGCTACTGTTGAGAAAGGTTCTGGAGCTTTCTGACAAAGCATCTGCCGATGAGATGGTAGAAAAGATTAAGAGTCTGATGCAGTGTGGAAAAGCGCCTTCTGAAGAGGAAACCCAAAAATCGCTTGAAAAAATGTTTGAAAGCCTGGTGCTTAAAATGGAGAAAGCGAACAATAAGGAGGTGAAGAGGGCTGTAACACGTTTACTGGATGAAAGTCAGGGTTCGAAAACTCCTTTCTATGATACATTGCGTAAATTTATTGATGACTTGCCAATTTTTATTAGAAATCTTTCTATCTCTAAACAGGGTGTAGAGTTTAATATCGAAATTACGGAAGCACAAATGAATGCTCCTGAAAATCGGCGCAGAATGATGGCTTGGACAATCAAACAGTTGGAAGATAGAGGTTTTAAGGAACTTAATAGGAATAGTACTGTTGATGCTAATTTTGGAAAATTAGCAGACCTTTTGAACGCTGCAACTGTTAAGAAAGAAGAATATTCTGAAAATGAAATTGTGAATTCGGTAATAATGAATAACCGGTTTACCGATGTTCAGAGGAAAATTCTGCTTGACAGGTTCATTGAAAAACTTAATGCCCAGATTAGTACTGAGTCTTCGAAGATCAGTCTGTCGGAATCTTTTGAGGATTTGATTAACCTGATTGCTGCAAAAATGCAGGAGCCTTCGTCTTATGAAGAAGCTGTGAATATTGTACGAAGTAACGATTTAAAAGCTGTTAATGAAGTTATGGAAAGTAATTTAACAGATTTCAATCGTGAATCTTTAATAAATGCTTTAAGGAATGTAATTGTGGCAGACCTTAATAAACGGCTGAAAGATTTTAGGGCTGAAAGTTATGATGAGGCATATAATCTGCTGTCAAGGTTGTTGGTTGAGCAAAAGAGGACTGAAGGGCTTATGAAGGATTACAACGTAGCATCGGTGGGGGATTTGCCTTCTGCTATCCGTAATAGCCAATTTACGGATTTGCTGAAGAGTGTGAATGAGAAAGTGGAAAGATTATTGCCTGGAACGCAGGTTGATTCTGCTCAGAAGCTTGTTAATGCTCTTATGAAACTTGCTGATGATGCCATAGGTACTAAGGACTTGATTGCAGATGAGTTGGAGGAAAAAATTTCTCTGCGTGATAAAAGTTTTGTATCTACTGGGGATAAAGATATTTTAGGACTTTTCAGCAAGTACGAAAACTTGGTATCTGCTAAAGAAAACGAACTTTCAGACAGAATTGCTTTACAAAATGATGAGATATTAAAACTGACGGATGAGGTATCCAGAAACGGAGCTGAGGTTGCCAAACTGACTGCAAAGAACTCGAATTTGATGTATGAATCGGTAGCTCTTGTTGATAAACTGCATGCTGGAGCCGACCGTATTCTTGATGCTTGCAAAACAATTCTTAACCCGTGTTCTGATAATGAAGAAAGTCAATGTGTAGATATAGAGGATCGGTTGTTTGGTGAACTTAGTAATATTGTTAATAGGCTCAAGGCTTTCTGTGTTGATAAGACTGTGATACCTGCTGATGCCAGAAAACTTATCCAGCGTTTGCTGATTGATGAATTCTCTGGAGAGAATAGTCCGATAAATACTGTATGCCGGTATTATGCTTACAGTCGTCTGCCATTTATGACGGATTCTTCCCGTGAATACGGCATTACATTTAACCGGAAAAATATGTCTGAACTGTTTGATTCGATTGATACACTTTACGTACAGTTTGGTATCAATTTTAATATTCCAAACTTGTTTGTAATGGGAATTGATGAAGGTAATTTTGAAAATCTTACCGGCAAAATGTATGGTGACCTTGATAATCTTTGCCAGAACTCTAGAAATCATTTTGATAACATTGACTCTAATGCTAAACCAGCAAATGTTATCGTTGATATTGTTGGCATAGGTTTTTCTGTTGATGGAAAAATTGAAAAAGTAACTTCTGTATTAACGTATTAATGATTTGGAGATATGAAGAAAAACATTGTAATAGTAATAGTTGTACTTATTGCTCTCTTTGGGGTGTATAAGTGGCTCAATGGCGGGGGGGAGCCTGGAGGTTCCGATATATGGGTGGATAACAAGATTTCTGCCAGTTTTCAGGCTGGAACAATTGATGAAAAGATATCGGGATGTCCTGAGCGTGCAGAAATTTTCATTGACGCTTCTGGAAGTATGAAACCCTATTTCATGGCAGAGGAATGTGGTATGGTAAATACGTTGTCTGAGATCAATAATCTTAATATAAATGGTACTAAGATTTATTTTTTAGGCAGTAAGAAACCTTATAAGGGCTTAATACGGAATATCCTAGGAGAAATTGAAAAACAGCCCAGTCTGGTAGCTACTACATTTCATGAATTCTTTAAGGAATCGGTTTGCAGATTGGATTCTGTAAATGAACTGGTTTATCTGGTAACTGATGGTATTATGAGTGTGGGAGGAGGAGATATGTCTAAAGCACTTGTTCAGTTGCGAGGGGAAATAACAAATTCACTGACCGGTCATCCTGATTTGGCTGCTGCTATCCTCAGATATGAAGGTGGCTACAAAGGTGACTACTGGAATTCCAGAAACCAGCGGATTACAGCCCAAAAGTGTCCGTTGCTTAAAGAAGAAATCAAGCGTCCGTTTTTTGTAATAGCTCTTGGAAGGAAAGGTGCAGTCAGGTGGTTGCATAGTTTGCCGGCCGACAAATTAAATCATCCGATGTCTTATTTTATGGGAATCCACGATATGAAAGGACACATGAAATCAATTCTTTCATTAGGGGATACGGCTGTTCTTGAAGATATGAATAAGGATGTAGTCCTGTTGTTGGAGTTACCTGAATGTTTGAAAGATATAGACGAAAAGCAGGTAAAAGTGTACAATGCCGGAAATGAGTTGAATATTCCGGTAGTAAAAGAAGGGACTGTTCTTACGGCACAGATTGCAACGTCGGTTCCACTAAGACCTGAATCGGACGGTCGGATTAAGATTTCATTTATTCTGAAAAATGAGATTCCGGCCAATTGGATGGATGCCTGGAGTAATGAGAGCGATTTGAATGGCCCTGACGAGGCAACTACATACGGCTTGAAATATCTGGTTGAAGGTATGTATAACGGTATTGAAAATTCTGAGAATATGTTTGTAGTTGATTTTATTTATAAACGACAATAATAAATATTATAGTTATGGATTTATTTTATTTTTTAGTGACAGGTTCCAAGGCATGGGAACCTCACTTTCATGAGAATTTTTTTAATGAGCAAGGTGGTTTTTTATGGGGATTTATTGGTGCCCTTATTATTGGAGTGGTTTGCTCGTGTGTATTCTACTTTGGGTGTTGTAATAGTTCTAAATCATTGAAATTTGCTAATATCAATGTGTGGACTATTTCATTGATTATCTCTGCTGTGATTGCTTATTTGTATGCAGATCTGGTTGTTATCGGTGATTCTGCAACAACAGATAACACTTCTGTTTTTAGAACTCATTCATTTTATAAAGCTAATGATGACTATTTTATTCAGCAGACCAGTAAATCTGGAGTGTCTCAGACTTTTATAAACGATTTGACACAAAAGAAAAACGAGATTAAAAATAATCTTGATAAAGGAGGTGATGTTCGTTTTGATTATGACATTACGACGGCATTTCTTGCTGTAATCTTCTTCTTCATTACCAGTATCTTTGTTAAAAGGTTTACAATCAATGGCAAATCAATACCATTTTTAAAACCATAATTACTTTTTTATTATGCCTAGATTATTTGTTTTTGCAATAGGTGGAACAGGTGAAAGAGTTTTGCGCTCTTTCACGATGCTTCTTGCTTCGGGGGGTTCTACTTTTGATAATTATGAAGTTTTTCCTGTAATTATTGATTATGATAAAGACAATGCAGATAAAAGCAGAACGGTTGAGTTACTTCAGAATTATGTGAAAATTCACAATTCCGCTTTTGCGAGCCATAGTCTTGCGAATAATTCGAACGGTCAGTCCGAACAGTTCTTTGCCGCAAAATTGCGTAATCTTGAAGGTCTGGAAAATTATGTGTTTCCTTTCCATCCTGCTAGGGAAAATGAAAAATTTCGGGAATATATTGGGTATGATGACTTGGCGGGTAAAACCCTAGGTACAAAAGCACTGCTGGAAAGTCTGTATGATGAATCGCAACGGGCTGATACGGAACTGAACCTTGATATGACATTGGGTTTTAAAGGGAATCCTAATATTGGTAGTGTCGTCTTTCATACAATCGGTAAAACTACAGAATTTGCTGCATTCAAATCAAGATTCCAGCCTGATTCGGGGGATAAGGTGGTTATAATTGGTTCGTTGTTTGGTGGAACCGGTGCTTCTGGAATTCCGGAGATTGTAAAGGCTATCCATAATATGCATAACAATGCAAAAATAGCAACGATTCTGGTACTTCCGTACTTTTCTCCTATGGAAAAAGATCTTGGAGCTATTGTCGCATCCCGTTTTAATTCGAAAACGAAAGCTGCTTTAAGCTTTTATAAGGATTCTGGATTGATAAATAAAATTAATAGGGTTTATTATGTAGGCGACCCAAATCCGACTTCCATTCCATACAGCGAGGGAGGAAAAGACCAAATAAATAATGCTAATGTAGTGGAACTTATAGCTGCAATGATGATTGAACATTATGTGGCTGGACGTGATCCTGATCCGGAGCATAAGGAATTTAAATTCTCACTGGATGTGAATATTATGAATAGGGAACGGCTGTTTATATACGACTTTGATCCTCTATCTGTCAAACATGTTTTGAATCATCTAGTTGAACTTGCTATTGGATTAAAATGTTTCCATGAGGAAATCGAATCCAAGAAAGCTTCATCGCGAGGCTTCTATGAAATTATTGGGCTGGACAAGGTTATTGGGATGGATGCAAATGGAGCTAAGGAGGATAAATTATACAATCTGTGTTCTGCTTTAGGATCATTTTATTTTAAATACCAGGCATGGTTGAAGGAGATTGATTTTGAGGGAAAAAATAATGTTCCAGCCAATTCTCATCGTGTAGGATTGTGTGATATGACCTATGCATACTCAGACATTATTTTAAAAGGAGCTATAAATAATGCTGATAACGATGCTGAGAGTACTTCTTTTTGGAGACGTCTGGAGCGTATGAAAGGATATTTCAAAGGAAAAGGAAGTAAGCCGGTTCTTACGGATGGTTCCTTGTTGGCATGTATGGAGAATAACCTTGATGTTAGAGGGCATTACAATCCTAATTCAAACTCACTTAAAGTCGGACATGAAGCGGAATGGGTTTTTGCTGATATTTTACATGCGACTTCGGTTGATGTTTTTAAAAAATTGATAACAGATAATTAATTTAACACTATGGCAGAAGCAGATACAAAACAAATAAAAACTAGTAATTTCTTTACTAACGAACGTCCTGATATAGTGGTTAATGATAAGGGTAGTTATGGTATTATTAATGGTACCGTTACCCCATCGAATATTCCTGACGGCTTGACAGAAAGAGGTGCCGGATTGGGAAAACTGGGTTCTTCCATGCCTTCTCCTCTGGCACGCCTGTTCCTTTTCTCGGCTGCTTTTCGGGAAGTTAATAAACTTGAAGGATTATATCCGCGTGATGGACATAGAGGAAAGTTTAATAACGAGGGACAATTGGTGTCAACACCCTATCATGACCTTGTGGGGGAAGTGCTCGATATGCTTGAATTTATTTTCAAATATGGGGATGACCCTGATTTTCATGTTCAGAAATGGGATTTGGAAGAGGAATGTGCAGCTTTGGAAGCCTCTGCGAGTGAAGCTCACAAAAAACTGGCTTCTGCTCTTAAATCCGCATTTGATTTTGGAGTCATGAAAGACCATTCAATTTATTTATTTAAGTGGAAGGATAAGGTGATAGGTGGCTCATCTCCTATTTCACTTGTGTATACATCTGCAAATCTGAGAATGGTTCTTAATAAGGAGGATTTTCAATTTGCTGGAGATGGAGGAAATTCATTATTTTCGGATACAGCTACGGCTTTGCATGATAGAAGCAAGGCTTTTAAGGAGTATCTTTATCGCTTGTATTATACAGATTTGGTGGGGCTGAAACCAGAGGATCCGTTATCGCAACTGGCAAAGTACATCCAGGATAGTGCTTCGAACTATGATGCGAAAATGAATGAAGCTATAAAAAATGATCCGGAAGCCTACAAGCATGTTAAGAATCTGCAGACTCAAGGAGCGAATGTCAAGGTTGCGGGAGTACAGCTTCGTGTTTCTGACAATACGATTGATATTAGTAATTCGGGATATATCCTTAAACCGACTGTAAACTACTATCAGCATGGTAATCCTGATAAATTCATTCCAATGGTTTTAACTAAATACGGAGATGATAACTTAATTTATGCGGGAGGACGAAAATGGAATTCTGCAAGTGATAAAATTGACAAAGTTCTTCCGGAGAATATCTATGAGCGTCATCTTCCGGGATTCACCAAGAAGGTGAAGTATCCTTTCCTGACTGTTTCTGACCTTTTCGAAGATAAAGTAATTGAGGTCAGTTATGAGATTAACAAAGATAAGTTTTTTACTGGATGTGCCAAAGAAATATCATTCTTGCTGCCGTTAAAGAAAATTTTCTTTGAGTACTTTTCGGTAGACGATCTCTTTGATGAAAGAGGGGGATATAAAGATATGCTGACCGTGGAGCTTGATGAGGAGAGAGCTAAACTTAACTTTAAATTGTACCTTCCCCTAGTTAATGGTCATAATATCTGTTTGCATAAGACTTACGATATTTCTGAAAAATCAGTGGAAAAACTAGACTGTTACGATGGAGCAAATACATTTGACTTTGCTGTATTTCCCTTTTATCGTCTGGAGCCGGATATAACCCATAATGTTTATCATGTAATGATGGGTACTACTATTGATGGAGTTTCTCTGAAATTTTTTGAGCCGGATGAAAATATAGCTAATTATCTGGTAAATGCCATTTCAAAGCATCGTACTAGTAAAGGAAATAAATCTCAATTGGCTACTGACCATATTCGGATAAATGGGGCATTTAAATTTATGGAACTTACGGTTCCGGAAGGTGATAAAAAGGTTCATGCGTTGTTGATTCCTATTTTTCAAAAAGTAAATTCAAATCCGGCTGCAGCTGGTGATAAATTTAGTTTTAGTGTTGATTTTGGAACCACAAATACGCATGTCGCTTATGTTACTGTAGGGAATGAAAAATCATTTGGAAGGGATCAGGTAAATGCTTTCGGTTATAAAGAAGACCAGCAGGTTGTTGTGTTCAATAATAAGGAAGGTGCACGCGAATTTGGAGCATTCTCGACTGCATTGAAACGGGAGTTTGTTCCTGTGGCTTTGGGGGAAAGTATAAAATTCCCTATGAGAACTGCAACTTATCAGGTTGCGGGTCGTCCTAATAGGCTTGACATGTTTTTCAATACCAATATAGGTTTTAATTATGGAGAGGATATTTCACGTTCAAGTGATTATAAAACCAATATTAAATGGGATCGGGCTAATGTTGGTATCGTTAATGACCGTATAAGGACATTCTTTACCCAAATTCTGTGGATGATGAAAAATAAGAGTGTCCTTAATAATGGCTCGGATTCTTTCAGACTTGTTGTTACTTATCCGATATCCATGCGTGCTAATGATTTTAGTAACTTTAAACAGGCATGGGATGATGCGGTGCAGGATGTTCAATGTAATGTGTCCATACATTATCGGACAGAAAGTGTTGCTCCTTATTATTCATATCTTGCGGATTTGAAATTTGGCGAGCCGTATGCGAATATGGATATTGGTGGAGGAACAACGGATATTCTGTATGTTAATCCTTGCAATGGTGAAGCTAATGTGTTTTCTGCTTTCTTTGCAGCCAACGATTTGTGGAATGATGGAATAAACCCAGGGAACTTTGCTTCTAAATCGAATGGATTTGTACAGTATTACAAAGCTGTAAGGGTAGAATATCTTGAAGAGAAACGTGCTGAGGTGGAAAAGGTAATGGAGATGGCAAATTCGTCTGCGGATATAATCAGCTATCTTTTTGCAAATGATAGCTGGTCTAGACTCTCTTCTACGATATGCAGTTCTCCCGAAATGATGCAACTACCGATAATTCATTTCTCTGCTCTTGTGTTTTATATGGCATATGCTCTGCATATGGCAGAACTTGAAATCCCGCGTAAGCTTTCGTTTACCGGAATGGGAAGTAAATATATTAAATTACTTAGTAGTGCAGAGTCGGATGTATCAAATTTGGTCAATGCTATATTTCATTATGCAGGAAGCGCGCTGGATAACTCAAATCTTAAAAATGCAAATATAGAGGTTTCATTTGCACCTGGTCCTAAGGAAGTGACGGCTACAGGAGCTTTGTTGTCATTGAACTATGCTAATGCTATTAATCCGTCGGAAGATATATATTTAGGATTTGAAGAAGAAGAACCGGGCAGAGTCTTCCGTTATCAGGATATTACAGCTGATGTACAGAGCTCTGTCGTGAGATTGTTCAGAAAGTTTACGGATGTGTTTAAGTATGAGGAGTTTCTTGATGTTCTTAGTGATATGGGATATAATATTGATTCTCATATTATATCGCAACTTAACAAGTTTGCCAGTCAAGGTCTTCTCCAAATGAAGGAATGCTCTTTGACAGGACAGCAGCTTGCAAATAAACTGAAAGAACCAATGTTTTTTTGGCCTCTAAAAGATTTCTTGTATGCCATAGGCAAAGAGATATCGGGTGATGCGATAAAAAAAATAAAAGAGAATTCTTAATCTTGTTGTTATGAGTATTGCTAGTGAAATTAATACTGGTAACAATTCTTCATTGGAGGATAATCCAGTTAAGGATAGTATTTCTGCAGATACTGGCAGTGTTACTGTTGTGAATACTGTAACAGAACAATCTTTAACTTCACAAATTGCTGCTACCGTCAATCTCGACGGTAGCAATGGCTGGATGGAATGGGTTGGAATAGGTTTATCTATATGTGTTGGCATAATCGTATGGAGACTTTATAACCGGCTGTCTGGAGATATTCGGAAATTACAGAATCGATTGGACAATCAGGAAGAGTATACCAGACAGACTCTTGATAAGACGATTGATTCTCTTAGTAACGAAATAAAGGTATTGCAGGAATCGGTTAATTCTATGTCATACAAAAATTATGTTCCTGATGTTGAACCTCGTATGGAAAATGACAACCCTGCTCGAGATACGAAAGAGACTGCCAAGGATACAGAACGGATAAAAGTAAGGTATGCTACTCTTCAATCGCCTGATGAAAATGGAGTTCTCCGGTTTTCCGAAAGGTCTATGGTAGATAATCCTTCGTTAGAAAAAATGTTTATTGTTGAGACCGACAGTCAAAATGGTATGGGTACTTATAGGATTAACCCTGCAGCTATAAGTTTGATTCTGAATGATTTGCAGATGTTTCATGATTTTGTAAAACCATTTGTCTTCAGTGGAAATGTGAATAATGCGGTAATTCAAGATAAAACACCGGGGAAAATAACACGTCATGGCAATTATTGGGTTGTTGATGAACTTTTGGATATAACTATTTATTAATTGATTAAATAATCGTATTATGGCAATAAGTATAAACAGTCCTGAATTTGAAAAAGCCTGGAAAATGGTATCAGAAGCACTTCTGGCACATATTCAAGGTGGAGGTAAAATTAATATTAATGATATTGCTGTTGGAGGTGATAGCATTGGTAATGATAGTATAAACAGTACAGTTGGCAGAAACGTTGATGAACGTAAGCCGGAACCTGCTTGTTCATCAGTAGAGCAACTGGATGTACGGTATGCTGCTTGTCCGATTAGACAAACGGATGGTTCATATATGTTCAAAAATTTGAAAGAGGAATGCCAGTTCGAATCAACTTTTAAGATAACTCGTTATAAGGATGGAACTTGTGAGTTTGAATTATGTGACTTGCAGGGTGAGGCACGCCAAATTTTTAAAGATAACCAATCAGAGAGATTGCCTTCTGCTGTTGGAGTGGCTATTGGTGAAATTTCTGCTGACAATAGAATTGTCAATGTCAAACCAGGTAAAGGTGTGACGAGCGGCCGTTCGATAAAGATACTTGTACCTCTCGAAGTCGAGTTCAGATAATTATTTGATGTTTATGACATCCTACTTGAATTTTTAGTATGAACTTGTTCTACAAATTTTGTGGAATATTTAATATTTATGTATGAAAAATTTTTTTCTGATTGTAGTCTTGATTATTATTGGGATTGTTTGCCTCAAAAAATGTAGGGGTGGTAAGCCAATACCCGAGGGTTCCGGAACGCCTATTAATGGATATGTCGGGACTGTTAGCTCTGTTAGTGGTAATGTACTTACGCTTACATCTGGGCTTCATGCAAGGCTATTGGGAGTCGAATCAAACAGAACAGATGTTGAGATGTTCCTTCGTTCTCAGTTCTTGAATAAAGAGGTTACATTGTATTCTGACTCACACTATCAGTCGCAATATATTGTTTCTCCATATGATACAGTAGATGTTTATGTAGTAGAAAATGGAGCGAATACGTATTGTGTGAATCGTCAGGTCGTAAGAGAGTATCCGGATACTTACCATCAGTCTGAGACTTTTGACTCTGTAGGATGGCTTCCTCATGTTTCAACTCCCATCGAAAAGAAAAACCTTGCACTTTATATGAAGCAAAGGACATTCTTAATCCAAACACCTCAGGGAATTGGTACGGGATTTTTTATCAATGAAGATGGTCTTGCAGTTACCAATTGGCATGTGCTTCAACCCGGACAAGAAGAGAATTCAATAGCTGTGCTGTATCAAGATGATCCGGATGACAGTCAGATATATTCGGATAAGAAGCGACGTTTTAAAAGTATTAAATGGTCTTCGGATACCAATGGTCTCGATATAACACTGGTAACTGTAGATTTGGATCATGGTGAAAAAGTACCTTATTTTAAGATTGTTAAACAACGCCCGAATCAAGGTGATCCGGTAGCAACTTATGGTAATCCACATGGATTAACAGCATCTTTTACAAAAGGTAGTATTTCTGCTTTTAGAAAAGATCCTTATAATGCCAATAGAGATGTCGACCTGGTTCAATATGATATGGCTACCAATGGGGGTAATTCCGGTGGACCAGTTTGTGACAAATATGGACAAATTGTTGCAGTTCATGAACTCGGAGATAAGTCAATGCAAAATACCAACTATGGTATTGACGCAATGCAGTTGAGACAGGTTTTGGATAAACTGGGAGTGAAATATGGTGGTAAATAATACGGTGTTGAAACGCATTATTAAAGAGTGCTGTCGTTCGTTATCGTTTGATGTTGAAGAACGACAGTTCTCTTTCCCGCTATATCCGTGTTTGGCATTGAAATGGAATGAATTGAAGGGATATATTCATGGATACTATCCTGACTTTTATTTAAGCGATTTTAATCATCTGCTCTCAAATCTTGATGACCTTATTCATCAGTATAACAGTAATATTGTTGAATGTATTTCGGATTCTTCGCTTCTTAATGGTGAGGTCTTGGAAATCAAAATTGACGATGATACGGTGCCTGTTCGTTTAGTTAAAATGAAAGATGGACAGTATCTTCACTATGAAACTGGAAGAGGAATTTCTTTAGGAAGGAATTTTGTTTTTAAGGTTGGGCATAAAATACTGACATCAGAAGGTAGAAGCTTGGGAAAAATTAGGCTTATTACTCTTTTATTGCCTTCTAATGAGCATATAGTAATTAGTAGGATTTATATCGGAAATTATTATAGAAATAGGATATCTTGTTCTCTTTGGCCATTATATGAAAAAATTATGGAAGATGGAATTAAGCGATTGGAGTTGCAACCGGAATTATATCTTTCCATGTCGAAGGATTTAGGAATACAATCTTTTACTTTACTGAATATTCTTAATGCAGCTGTTCATCAATGGAGATAAGTGACTGTAAAATAAAGTCTGTTATAGACGAACGGGAAAGAAAAGATGTTGAACTTTTCTTTGTTGATTTGTGTACTGTAGGTAATAACTATGGGATAGATTTGGTTAAACGAAAGAAATATTTTGGGTTAGCAGATCATGGAGAAGTTATTATATCTCCAATCTTTGATGAAATTATTTGGTTATCAGCTAATGCTGTTGCTCTTAAGATTGAGGATAAATATTCTATATTTAGAATAGATACTAAATTGTTTGTTTCTCAATTTGATTTCTTATCCTTAATTCAGGAAGGAACTTACTGGAAACTTTTTAGTGGTACGGAATATGTTTCTCTTTATGATATAGAAAAAGAAAATTTGCTGTTTGGTGAAAGTTGTTATAGTGAATATGGGTTAATACCCAAAAATACTCAATATTTTTGGGCAAAAAGAGGTAAGTTTTTTGATTATTTTCATCGTAATTCTGGTCGGATAATCAGTTTGCCAGGTGTGGTTATGGCATATGATACTTTGTATGGTATGTTTGGCAAAGATGAATATGATAAAATATCTTATTTTGAGGAGTCAGGAATTGAAAATGCTTTGAAACTAAGGCAGATAGTTTATGAGGCTGGTGGCTATCTCGTTCTGAATAACTTTACATATAAAATAGAACATGTCATTGACGTGTATGGGAATATTTTGAATATTTAAAATTTTAGTTATTATGGATATATTGTCTCAAATTATTAGCACACTGATACAGTGCCTGGTTGGTTGGATTCTTATTGAAAAGGTACCTTTTTGGTTAAATATTGGTGGATTCATTGCTACAATTATAAAGATTATAGGAATTCTTTTAATTTTTCGTGCATTATTGGCGTGGTTTTAACATCTTCTAGGTATGGCATATTGCGGAATTGCGGTAAAAAATGGATCTGGGAAGTACCTTCTGTGGATATTGTGGACAAGTTGTCCGTGATGATTCTTCCCTAAACAGGGACATTCAGTAAATAGTATAAAATTAGCCAACTAATTCATACACAAAGTGTTGCGAATTAGCTGGCTTTTTTGTATCTTT
>ERZ772818.1937-NODE-1937-length-16938-cov-3.384114_pt1 | contig 16938 bp, 13 predicted proteins | sample MGYA00580837_ERZ772818 | MGnify/ENA primary metagenome ERZ772818 (study PRJEB29015, sample SAMEA2737671) | human gut metagenome | biome: human gut; feature: human-associated habitat; material: faeces | place: China | collected 2012 ...
ACGGCTCCGGTTGCGGTAAAGGGCGAAGGCGTCGCAGAAACGCTGACGCTGCACCTGAACGTCACGGAACGCACCCTGCCCGCGCCTTCGGAGTGGACCTACCACCTCGACCTGTGGCAGCATCCGGCGGCCGTGGCCCGCGCCGAAGGGGTAGAGGTCTGGAGCGACGAGCATTTCGAACGGATGCGGCCGACGATGCGGCAGCTCGCAGACGCCGGGCAGAAAGTCATCACGGCAACGCTCAACAAGGACCCCTGGAACAACCAGTGCTACGACGCCTACGCCGATATGATCGTCTGGACGCGCCTGGCCGACGGCACGTGGGAGTATGACTTCACGGTCTTCGACCGCTGGGTGCGGTTCATGCTCGACCTGGGCGTCGGCAAGTACGTCAACTGCTATTCGATGCTGCCGTGGAACAACATGCTCCACTACAAGGATGCCGTGACGGGCGAATTCGTCGACGTCAAGGCCGATCCGGGCACGCCGGCCTTCCGCGAAATGTGGGGCCCGTTCCTGCCCGCCTTCGTCGGTCACCTCCGCGAAAAAGGATGGCTCGGCATCACCAACATCGCTATGGACGAGCGTTCGCCCGAGGTGATGGCCGCCGCGACCGCCCTGCTGAAGGAGGTCGCGCCCGAACTAGGCATCGCATTGGCCGACAACCACAAGATCTTCAAACAGTATCCCTACATCAAGGACATGTGCGCCAGCATCTTCGGCCCGATCGAACAGACGGACATCGTCCAGCGCCGCAGCAAGGGGCTGACGACCACCTTCTACGTCTGCTGTTCGTCGGGATTCCCGAACACCTACACCTCGTCGGCGCCGGCCGAGGCGACCTATTTGAGCTGGTACGCCGCCGCCGAGGATTACGACGGATTCCTGCGCTGGGCCTACAACTCGTGGGTCGAGGATCCGATCCGCGACTCGCGGTTCCGGAAATGGGCCGCCGGCGACACCTACCTCGTCTATCCCGAAGGCCGCTCGTCGATCCGTTTCGAACGCCTCGTCGAAGGCATCCAGGACTGGGAGAAAATCCGGTTGCTGAAAACGGAATTCAGCGGCGACGATGCGAAACTGCAAACCCTCCACGACCTGCTGGAGCCGTTCCGTTCGTCGGTCGCCTTCGACGGTTGGGAGCAGACCCTGCGCAATGCCCGCGCGACGCTGAATACGCTCTGATCCGCCGGACGGTCCGCAATACGGCATAAAAAGAGGTCCCGACAACCCGATTTTCAGACAGGTTGCCGGGACTTTTCGTGCATTCTTGCGAAAAAATCGTTATTTTTGTCCGATTTAACTCATAAACCCCAAACGATGACTCTCAACGAATATCAGCAGCACGCCCTCGAAACGGCGATCTACCCCGACGACCGCCGCATCATCTACCCCACGCTCGGACTTACGGGCGAAGCGGGCGAAGTGGCCGACAAGGTCAAAAAAGTGATCCGCGACGCCCACGAGGAGTTCACCCCCGAGAAGAAACTCGAAATCGTCAAGGAGATCGGCGACGTCATGTGGTACTGCGCCACCCTCGCCCGCGACCTGGGCTACGAACTGGACGACGTGGCGCAGATGAACGTAGACAAACTCCGCTCGCGCATGCAGCGCAACCACCTGACGGGCAGCGGCGACAACCGCTAATCGTTCGGCAAAACCGAACGATTGCAATTCAGAATCAGAATCAGAATCAGAATTCAAAATTCATAATCATACATGGAACCCGAAAAAATCCAAACTTCGCTGCCCGAAAACGCCTACCGCGAACTCAAGCCGGGCGAAGAGTACACGCCCGTGATGCCGGCTTCGTCCAACCCGAAGGAGGTGACGCCCTACTCGGTCACGATGGGCGTCGTCATGGCCGTCGTCTTCTCGGCCGCCGCGGCCTTTCTCGGCCTCAAGGTCGGGCAGGTCTTCGAAGCGGCCATCCCAATCGCCATCATCGCCGTGGGCATGGGCTCGGTGCTGGGCAAAAAGAACATGCTGGGGCAGAACGTCATCATCCAGTCGATCGGCGCCTCGTCGGGCGTGATCGTCGCCGGAGCCATCTTCACCCTCCCGGCGCTCTACATTCTAGGCCTCGACGCCGCTTTCTGGCAGGTGTTCCTCTCGTCGCTGTTCGGCGGCCTGCTGGGCATCGTTCTGCTGATCCCCTTCCGCAAATACTTCGTCAAGGAGATGCACGGCAAATATCCCTTCCCCGAGGCCACGGCGACCACCGAGGTCCTCGTCTCGGGCGAGAAGGGCGGCTCGCAGGCCAAACTGCTGGCCGTCGCGGGACTCGTGGGCGGATTGTACGACTTCGTCGTCGGTACGTTCGGACTGTGGACCGAGTCGGTCTCGACGCGCATCTGCGAATGGGGCGCTGTCGCCGCCGACAAGTTCAAGGTGGTCTTCGGGCTGAACACCTCGGCCGCCGTGCTGGGTCTGGGGTATATCATCGGCCTGAAATACGCCATGATCATCACCGCCGGCTCGTGCCTCGTCTGGTTCGTGATCGTCCCGGTGATCGGCTCGCTGGCCGAAGCGGTCGATCCCGCCGCGATGCTCTCGCTGCTGGGCGTCACACGCGCCGACATCGTCGCCGACCCGCAGTCGATCTTCACCGCCGAAAACCTCTTCGCCTTCATCGGCAAGCCGATCGGCATCGGCGGCATCGCCATGGCGGGCATCATCGGCATCATCCGTCAGTCGAAGATCATCCGCCAGGCCGTAGGCCTCGCGGTCTCGGAGTTCGGAGGCGGCAAAAGCGCCGCCGCAGCCCCCGAGCGCACGCAGCGCGACATCTCGATGAAGCGCATCCTCACCATCCTGATCGCCACGCTCATTTCGGTCTTCGTCTTCTTCCACTTCGGGCTGCTCGACGGCTGGGTGCAGTCCGTCACGGCCATTCTGATCGGCTTAAAGCAGTTTGAGGGCTTTGTCAGCGCGTTCCATAAGATCGGTTCGCGCGAGCGCGTGTCCATCTCCCGCGAGGGACTGGCCGCCGCAGTCAGGTTCGACGAAAACGGTAAGGTCGAACAGGCGAGACTTTCTCTCGGCGCGGTCGGCGGCACGCCGATCCGCGTGACGGACGCAGAGGAGTATATGCGCGGCCGCGTGCTCGATGAAAAGCTCGTCGAAGAGATTACGCCGATGGTCGCCGAGACCATCCACAACAACTGCCGCCCGGCAAACCGCCTCTATAAGACTGAGGCCGCCCGCGGCCTGACGGCGGATACCTTCGCCAAGCTGATGAGCCGCCTGTAACGCGAAAAACAGCATAGAAAAAGGACGCATCCGGTCGGATGCGTCCTTTTTCATTTGCGATTGTATGTTACGCGCGCTCGGCCTCTTCGATGACCTTGAGAAGCGAGCCGTCCTTGATGACCTGATAGGACTTTTCGATGTCGATGCTGAGGTTGCGGTCGGCATCATAGTAGGGGATGGTCTTGCGGTAGGCGTCCTTGAGGGGGCCGGTGACCTTGCCGAGCTTGAGCAGATTGTCGGCTCGCTGGTCGCGGCGCATTTCGACGGCCTGGGCCGCGTGCATGAGCTCCATGCCGAGCATGTAGCGCAGGTTGTCGACGATGCGAAGAGAGCGCATGCCGGCGAGCGGCAGGTTGCTGGCGTGATCCTCGATGCCGTTGGCGAAGGAAGTGATGTCGAGCGTCGTCGTGTTGGCGAGCCAGCGGTTCTCGGCATCGAGCGCGGCGAAGGTCTTCTGTATCGTGGAGAACGCGATGGTCTTGACCTCGTGCGGCGTCAGGAAGCGGTTGAGACCCGTGAAGCCGGGGTCGACGATCTTGTAGAGGCGGTTCGTAATGGCGTGGGACATGTGGCACAGCGCCGCGGCCAGCATGTCGACGCCGAGAGAGAGGGTCGTGACCTCAAAGTTCGGGCTGACGGATGTGGTGCCCTCCTCGTAGAGGATGCAGGGGTTGTCGTCCGTGCGGTTGATCTGGAGTTCGAGGATCTTCTTGACGTACTCAAGAGAATCGTAGACGGAGCCGTTGATGGCCGCGCCGCAGCGGAAGGAGAGGGGGTCCTGCAGCGCGCGCTTGGAGTCGGGATGCTCGAGATAGCTGCCTTCGAGGAAATTGCGGCACTCTGCGGCGCAGTGGATCTGACCGGGCAGGCCACGCACCTCGTTCACGCGCTCGCCAAGCGGCTGGAGGCCGCCGTTGAGACCTTCGAGGTGCAGGCAGTAGATGGCGTCGCTCAGCTTGATGAGCTCTTCGACCTCCTTGACGAGCAGGACCACCATGGATTCACCCTGCGCGTTCGAGGAGACGATGGAAAGGCCGTCCTTCGGGCCGAGGATCGTGGGCTCGATGCCCTCGGCGCGCATGGCGTCGATCGCGGGAATGATCTCGCCGTGATATTCGACCTCGCCCTGGCCAATCATGGTCTGACCGATCATGCTCATCGTGCTCACGTCGCCCTCGCCGACGGCGCCGCGGCGCATGGCGCGGGGATGGATGCCGCGATTTAAGAACTCCTCATACATTTTAAGAATGTTCGAGGCGATACCCGTGCGGCCGCAGAGGGCGGTGTTGAGGCGGATGCACATCATCGCGCGCACTTCCTCCACGCTGGCAAACGGCGCAACGCCGAGGGAGTGGCTGTTGATGAGGTTGCGGTTGTACTGCTCGAAAAAGTCCTGGCTGAATTCGCGGTCCTTGTTCCAGCCCACGCCGTGGTTCAGGCCGTAGACGGGCTTGCCGTCAGCCGCCATGTCAAAAAGCACCTGGCGGGATTTGTCGACGAGGGGGATGACCTCAGGGTCGATCTGCACGGGGCGGCGGTCATAAACGACGGAGTAAAGATCCTCCAGCGTCAGGTCTTTTCCGTTTAAGATCAGAGTTTCGCTCATTTTGTAAAAACCTCCTTGCGGTAAATAAAACAAATTGTTGTCACTTTGATTGTTTATATTATAATAGTGAGCCGTCAAAACAGCGTTGAAAATTATGAAAGAAAAAAATTAACCCCGTTCAAACGATTCAACGTTTTTCCAACTTTACTGTGCTATAGTGTCGTCATCGCGGGAAAGGCAACGAATTTTGCGGTAAGGAAGACGCAAAAAATAGGCACCCCGCTCAAACTTCGCAGGGAGGAAGGCAGATCCCTCTCTGCAACGAAACAACAGGAGGAGAAAATGCTTACACTGATTGACAATATTACAATTGTCCTGTGCGTGGTCGGCATCTTCGCCATCAGCGTCTTCATGAGTAAGAAGAACACTGATATGGAAGCCTACTATCACGCAAACAAGGCTCTGCCTTGGTCTCTCGCGGTCGGTACGATCGCTGCATCCTGGTACGGCGGCAACGGTACGATCGGTACGGTTGGCTATGTTACCACCATGGGCCTTTCCGCATTCTTTATCTGGTCCATCGGCGCGCACCTTGTGCGTTTCCCGCTGGCTCTGTGGGTTGCTCCCCGCATTTCCGTTAAGGTCAACTCCACGATGACCGAGCTGCTCGACCGTTTCTACGGCCGCATTGCTTCCTTTATCGGCGCGATTGTCCTGCTGGCGACCTGCCTCTCCATCTCTGAGATCGGCGCCTGCGGTTACGTCGGTGTTGCTGCGTGGAACATGAACAAGTTCCTTGCCGCGGCCATCGTCATTGCCATTTCCATCGGCCTTTCCTGCGTTGGCGGCCTGCTCGGCGTCGCCATCACCGATATGATCTTCTTCTTCCTGATGATCGTATCTGTCGCTTTTGTCTTCCCCAGCGCGTTCTACGGCGTGGGCGGCTTCGCTGCTCTCGACGAGATCTTCAGCACGGTTGATCCCGCGATGATGACCCCGTTCGGCGGCATCCCTCTGGGCCGTGCCATCGTGCTGATCCTCATCTGCATCAACGTCTATAAGGATCCCGCGTTCTATCAGCGCTTCACCGCTTCCAACGGGCCCAAGACCGGTAAGCGCGCGATGCTGACCTGCTTCTCCATCTGGCTGAGCATGGACGTTTGCCTGATGTTCACCGCTATCGTCATCCGCGCGATGGATCCCGCGCTGACCGTCCAGCCCGAGGTTGCTTACATGCAGCTCGTTCTCAGCGGTCTGCCTCCCGTTGGCCGCGGCCTGTTCGTCTTCGCGATGCTCGGTGCCATCATCTCCACGATGGATACCTACTATCTGGTCGGCGGCGAGATCGTGTCCAACGATATCATCGGCGTCCTGCGCAAAAAGCCCCTTACCGACAAGCAGTCCATCTTCATTTCCCGTATTGCCTGCGTGGTGTTCGGCGTGATCGGCCTGAGCGTTGCGTTCAAGTTCAAGCTGGTCTATGATGCGATGATCCTCGTCACGAGCCTCTCTATGTCTGCGCTGTTCGTTCCCATGATGGCTGCCATCATGTACGATGGAAAGAAGACCAACATGTCCGGCCTCTGCTCCATGATCGTTGGTATCCTCTCTTGGCTCTGGTTTGACTTTAATCCCCTCAGCATTGAAGCCCTCGGCGGTAACGTCGATCCGATGCTCGTGTCTCTGCCTATTTCTTTCGTAGCGTTCCTCATTGGCAACCAGTTCGGTAAGGTTCTCAACACCGGATTTGCCAAGCCCGACGGCGTGAACATTGAGAAGGGCATGATCATGACCTCCTCCGGCCCCGTCAGCGAGGAAGAGTACAAGAAGGAGATCAAAGTCGAGTGGCTCGGCATCGACGGCGCTCTGTGCCTTGTCTATGTGGCGCTGGCCGCGTTCTACAGCTTCGGCATCATCAACCGTATCGACTGGATCATCGGTTGGGTCGCCCCGCTGGTTGCCGGTATCTCCACCACCGCGATCTTCCTGCGCTATCTGTATCAGGTCTTCACCTTCGGTAAGACTCCTGCTCAGAAGAAGTAATTCAAATGCTCCAAGAGAAGGCAGACCTTTCCGGGTTTGCCTTCTCTTGCTCTATCGTTCGCTGATCTGGCGGGCGATAGGGCAGGTCATTCCCTTAAAAGCGGGCCGAAAGCGGCTCCTTAAAAAATTTTTATTGATAGCGTTGAAAGATAAACGCGAATTCAACGATGGCGTGTTATACTGCCATCATCACAACGGAGGCGCAGAAGTTCCTCCCTCCGGAATTTGAGAGGTGCAATATGTCTGAAGTAGATCACATCAAAAACGTAACCATTGTCGGCATTGGCACGCAGGGGTCGATGATCGCTTTCCGCAACGCGCTCTACGGCAAGAACGTGACCGGCTACAGCCGCACGCAGCCGTCGATCGACACCTGCAAGAATAAGATCGACAAGTGGCTCGCTCACTTCATCGAAGAGGGAAAGCTCACGAAGGACGAGGCCGACGCTGTCCGCGGCCGCATCCATTACGCGACGACGCTCGAAGAGGCCTGCAAGGACGCCGACCTCGTCGTTGAGAACGTGCCGGAGAAGATTGAAGTCAAGCAGGCGGTCTTCAAGCAGCTCGACGAGGTCTGCCCGAAGCACTGCTATCTGAACTCGAACACCTCCTCGCTCCTGATGAGCGATATCTATAAGGATGTGAGCGACGGGCGCAAGGCCATGACCTTCTCCGTCGACCACGACGACCCCATCCGCAACAGCTATCTGGAGATGATGTGGAACCCCAGCACGTCTGAGGAGACGAAGAAGGCCGCTATCGCGCACTATCACACCCTCGGCTTTGAGCCCGTTATCACCGAGCGTGAGATCAAGGGCTACTCCATCAACCGCGTGTGGCGCGCTGTCAAGCGCGAGTGCCTGTACCTGTGGGCCAACGGCTATGTCACCGACGTCGCCGAGTTCGACCGCGGCTGGATGACCGAGTGGCACAGCAACATCGGCCCGTTCAAGCTGATGGACCTCATTGGCCTTCAGACCATCTACAACATCGAAAATTCCTACTACGCCGCCAGCGGCGATGAGCGCGACAAGCCGCCCGCAAAGCTCAAGGAAATGATCGACGCGGGCCACCTCGGCATGAAGACCGGCCAGGGCTTCTACTCCGGCTACGACACCGAGGCCGGTAACCTGGACGTCGGCAAGAAGTAAGCAGGGGAGAGGTCCATGAAACTCACGGATCACCAGCAGAAAATGCTGGACGGCGCGTTCGGCAAGGGTAAGGCCATGGCCATGCAGATCCAGATCGGCGTGGGCAAGTGCTTTGATGCGGAGCGCCTGGTTCCCGTCAGCCGCGCGCACGTATCCCTCAGCGCACAGGAGGCCGACATCTGGTTTGCGGGCAAGCTACTGGACGCGGGGGCTTCCTGCGCCATCGCGCCGACTGTCAACCCCGGCTATTCCGTCGACTATTTTCGTTCTCGGCTGACTGATGCCGCCGTCGAAAACATGCGAAAGACCGAGCGTATCTACCGCGGCCTCGGCGCGCGTTTGACGTACTGCTGCACGCCGTATCTTGCCGATAACGTCCCGTCGTATGGCGAGATCATCGCCTTTTCCGAGACGAACGCTACGATCTATGCCAACGCTGTTCTCGGCGCGCGCACGAACCGCGAGAGCGCGGCCAGCGCCCTCTGCGCTGCCGTGACAGGCTACGCGCCCGAATACGGGATGCTTCTGCAGGAGAACCGCTTCGCCGACATCGCCGTCCGCGTGGACGCGAAGATGGAGTCGGACTTTGACTACGCCGTCCTCGGCCTTTGCGGAAAGAAGATCGGCAAGGGTATTCCGGCGTTCCTTGGCCTTCCCGAGAAGATCAGCACCGAGGCGCTCATCGCGCTCGGCGCGGAGCTGAACGTTTCGGGCAGCTACGACCTCTACCACATTCCAAATGTCACGGCAGAGGCCGCGCACGGGTTCGACCTTTTCGGCGGCAAAGCGCCGAAAAGGGAGGTCACCATCACACAGTCTGACTTGGAGCAGACGCTTGAGGCGTTCTCTCCCTCGGCGGACGGCAGCATCGAATACTGCATTCTTGGCTGCCCGCACTACACGTATGCGCAGATCGAAGAAGTCGAGCGACTGCTCGGCGGCGAGAAGGCGAAGGCCGACATCCATATCCTGACGTCCGCCGCCATCAAGCGCGAGGCGAAAGAAAGCGGCCTCGAGGACCGGCTTCTGGACCTTGGCGCGGACCTGATCGCCGACACCTGCGTGGACGAAGCATGTTGCTGGGGCTATCTTGCCGGAAAGCCCGGCGTGACGGATTCGCCCAAGGGCGCATACTATATGGAAACGGCGGGCATCCGCATGGCCGTGCGCGACACGGCCACCTGCATCCACTGGGCAAAGCAGGGGAGGGTGTGCTGATGAAAAAGACATTTTCCTGCCGCCAGATCGCCGCGGGCAAGGTGAGAGGCGAGGTGCTCACCTGCACCGACCAGATCCTCTTTTACCACACCGACCCGAAGACCGGCGTCGTGACCGAAGTCGGCCACGCGCTCGAGGGTGTGAGCGTCAAGGATAAAATTCTTGTCTTCCCAGGCGGGAAGGGCAGCTCCGTCGTGCAGATGGACGGGCTCTACAAGCTCGAACTCAACGGCACCGCGCCGCTTGGCTTTATTGTGCGCGAGCCCGACACCGTGCTTGTCTCCACGGCTATCATCATGGAGATCCCGATGGTCGACCGCGTGGAGGACGAATTTTACAGCACAGTAAGAACCGGAGATCAGATCGAGATCAACGCCAGTGAAGAACTGGCCGCGGTCACGATGCTTAAACATAACGACTGAATGAAAATTACGAAAGGACAAGCAGTATGGACACTTTGATTTTGAACGGCCACGACCTGACCTTGCAGGACGTCTATGACGTCGCTTACGACGGCCGCAAGGTCGAGATCGCAGCCGATGCCTACGCGCGCCTTGCCAAGGGCCGCGAGATCATGCAGGAGCTCTCCAAGGGTGGCAAGGCCATTTACGGCTTCAACCGCGGCGTCGGCCAGAACAAGGACGTCACCATCGACGAGGACTTCATGGAGACGCAGAACCGCATGATGCTGCGCTCCCACTCCCTCGGCCTTCCGCCGTTCAACACGGACGAGGAAGTGCGCGCGATGATGGTCATCCGCCTCAACAACATGCTTATCGGTGCGTCCTGCGCGTCGGATGACCTTGCAAACAGCTACCGCGACTTTCTGAACCACGGCATCACGCCGCGCATCCCGCGCCGCGGCGCCGTCGGCGAGGCGGACATCACCACCATCACCCACATCGGCCTTGCCTTCATCGGCGAGGAGGACGTCAACTACAAGGGCAAGGTCGTGAGCGCCAAGGAAGCCATGGAGAAGGAGGGCCTCAAGCCCCTGCATCTCCAGCTCAAGGACACGCACACCATCATGCTCTCCAACAGCCAGGGCGAGGGCACCGCGGCCATTCTTGTTCACGAGGTCGAGAATCTCGTCAAGATGTCCGACCGCATCTTCTGCCTCGATTATGAAGGCCTCAACGGCAACATCGAGCCGATGCGCGAGGACGTGAATGAGCTGCGCGGCCTGCCCGGCCAGATCCGCTGCGCCGCCCGCTGCCGCGAGGATCTTGAGGGCAGCTACCTTTACAGCGACAACCGTCCCGAGCACGCGCTGCAGGACCCGCTGACTTTCCGCGGCGGCTTTATCATCACGGGCGCGGTCGAGGACGCGCTGGACTACGTTAAGAAGTTCCTGAGCATCCAGATCAACTCCCCCTCGGACAACCCCTGCATCATGCTCGACAAGAAGGACGTCTTCGTCAACTCGAACTTCGAGACGACGTCGCTCGTCATCGGCGTCGAGATGCTGGCTATCGCGCTGGCGCACCTGTCCCGCGCGGTCAACTACCGTCTGATCCGCATGTGCATGCCCGAGTTCACACACCTGCCGCGCTTCCTTGCCCCGCGCAACGGCAGCGCCCACGGCTATGACGAGGTGCAGAATGTGCTCTCCTGCCTCGACGCGGAGAACCGCTATCTCACGACCCCGTCGTCCGTCGACTTCTATCCCATGCAGGGCTCCATTGAAGACCACGCGAGCAACCTGCCGCTGGCCGTGACCAAGTGCCGCCAGATGGTCGACAACCTGCGCTATCTCGTGGGTATGGAGGCACTGTTCGCCTCTCAGGCCGTCGATCTGCGTAAGAGCGACGATAACGGCGACTACCTTGGCAAGGGCACGCAGAAGGCCTACGATGTGCTGCGAGCCGTCGTTCCCGAGATGAAGAGCAACCGCAGTGTCTATGACGACATCAACAAGGCCTATCAGCTCGTGCTGGAAGAGAAGTTCCTCGTCGATGGCGAATAAAAAATGCAGCCATAGAACCTTCACCATAGGGCAAAGGCCGGTCACGCAAGTGACCGGCCTTTGCCTTTTTCTGATTCAATTGCTTTTCGAGAGGGGAGGGAAGTCATCCGCGGCGGAACCAGTCCTTCATGACGGTGAAGATCTGCACCAGTTCGTCTTCTTCGATGACATAGGGGACCATGGAGTACATATAGCTCAGGAACGGACGGCTGAATACGCCGCGCTCATAGGCATACTGCTGGAAGCCCTCCAGCGTTTTGGGATCGTACACCTCCACGCAGGTGCAGCCGCCCATCACACGCACCTCCTTGATGCGCTCATCGGAAAAGCCCAGCATTTCGCGCTTGGAGATTTCCTCGATTTTTTGAATCTTTCCCATGTAGTTTTCGCGTTCGAAAATCTCAATGCCCTTGAGCGCGACGGCACAGGAGAGGGCGTTGCCCATGAATGTGGGGCCGTGCATCAGCGCGTGGCGGTCATTGTCGCTGTAAAAGCCGCGGAAAACCTTTTCGTTGGCGACCGTCACCGCATGGCCGATGTAGCCGCCGGTCAGCGCCTTGCCGAGCACCAGAATGTCCGGCAGGACCAGGTCGGCCACAAAGCGATTGCCCGTCCGGCCAAAGCCGGTGGCGACCTCATCGAAGATCAGCAGCACGCCGTACTCGTCGCACAGCTCGCGGGCGCGCTTCAAAAACGAAATGTCGTACATTTTCATGCCGCCGGCGCCCTGCAGCAGCGGCTCGACGATGAAGCAGTTCAGCTTGTCGTGATAGAGGGCAAAGGCCTCTTCGAGCGCGGGGATCTCGGTCGGGATATGGACGACGCCCTCTTTTTTGTCGAAGGCGAAGTGGTAGTCCTCGTCGTCGCCGACCTCCATCGCCTTGAAGGTGTCGCCGTGGTAGGCGTGCTCCAGCGCCAAAATCAGCGTGCGCTTTTTCATCTCCGGATGGTCATCGTACTGGTTGGTGTTATATTGCAGTGCCATTTTGAGGGCGACTTCGACGGCTACGCTGCCGGAATCCGAAAAGAAGCAGTAGTTCAGATCGCCCGGCAGAAATCCTTCCAGCTTGGCCGACAGCTTTTCGACCGGATCGTGGGTGAGTCCGCCCAGCATGACATGGCAGAAATTGGCGGCCTGCTCCTGAATGGCGGCCGTCAGCTCGGGGTGCTGATAGCCGTGGATCATGCACCACCAGGAGGAGACGGAATCGATCAGTTTCTGATCCTCGGTGTATAGATGGACGCCCTTTGCCTTGATGATCTTATAGGGCGCTTTCATGGTTTTCATCTGCTCATACGGATACCAGATCATGTCAGCGATACCTCCTCATACAGTGCTGCTAAATCGGTTGGTTCCATCGGAAGTTCCTGTGCGCCGTCGGGAATGCAGGCGAGCACGGGAAGGCCTGTGTGCTGCCGACACATGGCGATGTTGTCCTCTTCCATCGTGTCGCCGCGGTGATAATGGTTAAAGAGGATGCCCTTTACAGGGAGCTTTTTGCCTTGCATATACTTCGCCGTCAGCACCACGCTGTTGATGGTACCAAGACCCGCGTCCGCGATGATCACGCTTGGAAGCTGCAACGCACGAATGACGTCTTCGAGCCACAGCGTTTTGCCGTTCTCTGCGCGAAGCGGGCAGAGAATGCCGCCGCTGCCCTCGACGGTGACATAATCGTTGCGGCTGCACACGGCCTCAAAGCCCTGCCGGATGACCGGCAGCTCGGGGGGATTCCCCTCATAGCGCGCCGCCAGATGGGGCGACCACGCATGCTCATAGACATAAGGGCACATTTCGCCAAGCGGCTGCGAAAGTCCCGCCGTTTGCTGTACGAACATGGCGTCGCCGGGGATGAGGCTGCCGTCGCTCCTTCGCCGGTTGCCGCTCATAGCGGCCTTATAGTATGCAGCGTTCTCTCCGGATTCCGCCAGCTTTTTCACCATCAGCGCCGTGACATAGGTCTTGCCGACGTCCGTTCCGGTCCCCGTGACAAAAAGAGCCTTTGCCATGCCTCACGCCTCCTTCCAATAGGCGGGGGTCACGTCCCGCCCGAGAGACGCGAGCATGCTGCGGTCGCTGCGGATCGTTGCGCAGGCGGCAGTGGTCAGCATGTTGCCGGTGATGGTGGCGGAGGCTCCCGCGCGGAAGGCGGTCTCACCGTCGTTGGTCAGCAGCGCGCGTCCCGCCGCCAGACGGATGTTCGCCTCCGGATTGATGTAGCGGAAAAAGGCAATGGTCCGCAGGATGTCCTGCTCCGTCAGGCGGGGCAGATGCTCAAGCGGGGTGCCGGGGATGGGCATCAGCGCGTTGATGGGGATGGAGTCGATGCCGAGCTCTGCAAGGCTGACCGCCATGTCCAGGCGGTCTTCCCACGTTTCACCCATGCCGATGATGCCGCCGGAACAGGCGCACATGCCCTCCGCCTTGACCTTTTTCAGAGTCTCCACCTTCATGTCGTAGGTGTGGGTGGTGCAGATGTTCGGGAAGTTCCGCTTCGAGGTCTCAATGTTGTGGTGATAGCTCGTGACGCCCGCCTTGTGCAGCCGGTGAAGCTGCTCGGCGCTCAAAAAGCCCATGGACGCGCACAGGTCGATCTTGCACTCGCGGTGCATCGTCTCATAAGCGTGGATCGCCTGATCGAACTCCTCGCCGGTCAGGGCTCTTCCCGCGGTGACGATAGAGAAGCGGTCCACGCCCTCACTTTCGTTCATCTTGCAGGCCTCTAAGATCGCCTCTTTGGGGAGAAAGTCGTAAACGTCGCATTCCGTGTGATAGTGCGCGGACTGCGCGCAGTATTTGCAGTCCTCCGGACAGCGGCCGCTGCGACCGTTGATGATCGAGCAGAGGTCGACCTTGTCGCCGACACAGGCCTTTCGGATCTCGTCCGCACCCTGACAGAGCGGCTCTAAATCGCAGGTGAGAAAGAAAGAGAGGTCATCCTCGCGTGTCAGGCGCTTACCGTGAATGATCTCCTGTGCCAAGTTGAGTATGTCCATATCGCGTTACCTCCGTGTGCTTGTCAAGATCTTGCTGCCGTTGCCGCCTGAGGAATATTGGGCGTTCCGGAGACGGTCCAGATGCCGCTGCGCTCCAGAAGCGGAGCGAGACGCTTGATGAGAACTGCGCCCAGAACGCTCAGTGCGGTGTCGCCGGGAACGGCAAGAACAAAGCAGTACAGGAACAGCGGGCCCACCGCGATGGGAGTGTTCAGCACGTAGTTGCAGATCACGTAGTAGTAGATCATACCGGCGGCGTACACCACGGCGAGGCCTGCCAGATTGGCAGCAAGATAGCGGGCAAAGGTGCGCTTTTTCAGCTTGGCAGCGAGCGTACCGGTCACGTAGGTCCCGATGCAGAAGCCGATGATATAACCAAAGCTCGGCTTGAGCACGTACCACAGTCCGCCGCCCTCCGTGAAGATGGGAAGGCCGGCAAGGCCCAACAGCATGTAGGCGGTCACGGAGATCGTTCCGAGGCGCGGGCCCAAGATGAGCCCTGCGAGCATCGTGAACAGATATTGCAGGGTAAAGGGGACGACGGGAACGGGAATCTTGATGAATGCGCCCACAGCGATCAGCGCTGTAAACAGGCTGCAAAATACAAGCTGTTTGGTCTTTGACATTGTAAACCTCCAAGAAAAATGATGTTTACAATCTACCAGAGAACTTCTTGACTGTCAACCATAAATATTTCACAGGTTTACAGTGATTGAGAGAGAATTGAGCAGATATTTGACGGAAATCCTGCAAAATGCAAGAAAAAAGCATGGTCAAATCGCATTTCTGCAACTTGACCATGCATTTTTTGATTCGATATTTTCTTTGACAATCAGTTCAGGAAGTCCTTGAGCTTCTTGCTGCGGCTGGGGTGACGGAGCTTGCGCAGCGCCTTGGCTTCGATCTGGCGGATGCGCTCGCGCGTGACGTTGAACTCCTTGCCGACCTCTTCGAGCGTGCGGGGACGGCCGTCCTCGATGCCGAAGCGCAGCTTCAAGACTTTCTCCTCACGCGGGGTGAGGGTGGAGAGCACGTCGACGAGCTGCTCCTGTAAGAGCGTGAACGACGCGGCCTCGCTCGGCTCGCTCGCACCCTCGTCGGGGATGAAGTCGCCAAGGTGGCTGTCTTCCTCTTCGCCGATCGGCGTTTCGAGGGAGACGGGCTCCTGCGCGATCTTCAGGATCTCACGCACCTTGTCGACGGGCATGTCCATCTCGGCGGCGATCTCTTCGGGAGAGGGGTCGTGGCCGAGCTCCTGCAAGAGCTGACGGGACACGCGGATGACCTTGTTGATGGTCTCGACCATATGAACGGGGATACGGATGGTGCGCGCCTGGTCAGCAATGGCACGAGTGATGGCCTGACGGATCCACCACGTCGCGTAGGTCGAAAACTTGTAGCCCTTGGTGTAGTCGAACTTTTCGACGGCCTTGATGAGGCCGAGGTTACCCTCCTGAATGAGGTCGAGGAACAGCATGCCGCGGCCCACGTAGCGCTTAGCGATGGACACGACGAGACGCAGGTTTGCCTCGGCTAGGCGCTGCTTGGAGCGCTCGCCTTTTTTGACGGCAGCCTTGAGCTCCTTCATTTCCTCTTCGCTCAGCTCCGTGCCGTTCTTTTCGGCCTCTTCGAGCTTCTGCTTGGCCTCCACGCCCGCGGACATCGCGGTCGCGAGCGAAATTTCCTCGTCCGCCGACAGCAGCGACACCTTACCGATCTCCTTGAGGTACATGCGCACGGGGTCGTCAGTCGAGAAGCTGTCAACCAGCTCGTTCGGGTCGACGAGCTCTTCCTCTTCGATCTCGGCGATCTCCTCCATCGGCGGCTCCACATCGTCGATGCTGCTGTCGATGGCCTCGGCGGTGCCGATGTCGATGCCGAGCGTTTCGAGCGAGTCGTAGATCTGGTCGAGCTGCTCGCTCTCAAGGTTCATCTCGTCGATGGTCTCCATCAGGTCGCTGGAGCTGAGCTTGCCCTTGGCCTTGCCCTTGGCAAAGATCTCCATGAGCTTTTCGCTGCCCTGCAGCAGCGCCGCCGCGGGCAGGGAGGCGACCAGCTTTTCATCCAGCGGGGGATACTTCTCCGCGGGCTTTTCCGCCTGCGCGGTATCCTCGTTCGCTTTCTTGGCCGCTGCGGCCTTTTTCGCTTTCTTCGGCAGCTTGATCTCCTCAAAATCCGCCTCGGCGAGCAGCGCGTTGGCCTGTTCCTCCAGCTCTCTGCTGGTCAGCTGTTTTTCTTCCATGTTTGCTTTCCTCCGTTACCCTTATATTTATTCTTTTCCATCGCGGCCATCAGGGGATCTTCATTGACGGCCGCGCGCTTGTGCGCTTCGTCTAAAATGATATTGCAGTAGTCCTTCAGCGCCTGTGCGCCGTTTTTGAGCGATTCCGGTTTTTGCAGGATACCGATCAAGTGGCTGATCTCCTCCGACGTGAAAAATTCCGCCAGCGCTGGGATGTTCACCTGCCCGCTCTCGCGCAGCTGCGCGCGCAGCGCCGTGAAGAACCGGCCCAGGAGGGGAGAGGAGAAGTCCTCTTCCCGGATCGGCGGATTCTCGCCAAAGAGGGAATCGTCCAGCGTCAAAAGCCGCAGCACGCCTTCTTCGGCGAGCGCCGAGCGAAGGTCGGTGTAGCGGATCGACCGCTCGCGCGGCTGGGCACTCGCCGCGGGATTCAGATCCCGCCGCTCCTGCTCGCGCTTTTCCTTGTAGCGGGCGCGTTTTCGCGCGCGCTCGACCTCGAGCTTCATCGCGTCGGGCGTGATGC
>ERZ772818.1942-NODE-1942-length-16899-cov-8.702030_pt1 | contig 16899 bp, 17 predicted proteins | sample MGYA00580837_ERZ772818 | MGnify/ENA primary metagenome ERZ772818 (study PRJEB29015, sample SAMEA2737671) | human gut metagenome | biome: human gut; feature: human-associated habitat; material: faeces | place: China | collected 2012 ...
ATACAGCATAGCACAAAAAGGCACCTGCCCACACGGACAGGTGCCTTTTTATATCATATTACCGCTCGCACTTCCAGAAATGACAGCTGTACGGTTCCAGCGTGCTGCCGCCGCCAAAGTCGTGGTCTGCGCCTGTGATGAGGTCCACCGCGCGGCCGCAGCCCGCGTCAAAGTGGGCGTCAAACGGATTGCCGTCCGCGTTGATGGCCACCAGCACCCGCTCACCGTCGGCGTAGCGCTCAAAAATCAGCTGCTTAGGCTGGACCAGCACATTGCGGTAGCTGCCCCGGCACAGCGCCTTGCTGCCCGTGTGGGCGTGGGCCAGCGCCGCGATCCAGGCGGTCAGGTCGTTCTCCTCGGGCTTCTCCACCGCCGGGCGCAGCGTCGGGTCGCCGTTGCGCTTGTCGCCCTCCATGCCCCATTCACTGCCGTAGTAGACCGACGGCACACCGGGCATACCGAACAGTAGACCGTAGATGGGGCGTAGGCAGCCCTTGTCCGTCAAAATTGTTGCAATGCGCGTTACATCGTGGTTATCCACAAAGCTCAGCAGGTGCTTGCCCGTGTACAGGCACCACTGCTCGGAGCCGAACTGGCGGTTCAGGCTGTAGCTGATCTCGTGCATGTTGCCCGTGTTGAAGCTCGAATACAGGCCCTTGTAGCACTCGTAGTTCGTTACGCTGTGGCAGGCGTGGTCGTTCATCCAGCGGTTGTAGTCGCCGTGCAGCGTCTCACCCACCAGTGCGAACTCCGGCTTGATGCTGTCAGCCAGCCCGCGCAGCTCGGCCAGAAAGCCAAGGTCGAGGCAGTAGGCAACATCCAAACGCAGGCCGTCGATGTCGTAGTCCCGCACCCAGCCGCGCACAACGTCAAACAGGTAGTTTTTCACCGCCGGGTTCTGCAGATTCAGCTTGACCAGCTCGTTGCAGCCCTCCCACGCTTCATACCAGAAGCCGTCGTTGTAGTTGGTGTTGCCGTCAAAGCTGATGTGGAACCAGTCCTTGTACGGGCTGTCCCAGCGCTTTTCCTGCACGTCCTTGAACGCCCAGAAGCCACGGCCCACATGGTTGAACACGCCGTCAAACAGGATTTTTATGCCCGCCGCGTGCAGCGCCGCGCAGACCTGTCTGAGGTCGTCGTTTGTGCCCAGGCGGCAGTCCACCTTATTGTAGTCGCGGGTGTCATAGCCGTGGGCGTCGCTCTCGAACAGCGGGTTGAACAGCACGCAGGTCGCGCCCAGGCGCTTGATGTGCTCCACCCAGTCCAGCACCCGCAGAATGCGGTGCTCGTCCGCCTGCGCCTGGTCGCCGTCGTTTTGCAGCGGTGCGCCGCAAAGCCCCAGCGGGTAGATCTGATAAACTACTGCCTCATCGTACCACATGTTGTTTTCCTCCCCGAATTAGAACTTCTTTTTCAGTTTTGGCTTGAGTATGACGTGGTAATACCGCGTCAGTGCCGCCAGTGCGCGGTCACACAGCCAGAACGACAGGTTGCCCGCGGCCAGCAGTGCTGCCAGCATCCCGGTGCCGTCGGCCAGCAGCTCGTCCAGCACGGCAGGCCCGAGCAGCGCAAACAGCAAAAGATACACCAGCACCGTGCCCGCGTTGAACACTGCGAACTTCAGCACCCAGCGCAGGAGCGTGCTTTTTACGCCGTTCAGCTTGACGCGCAGCACAGGGTAATACCCCATGACCAGCACGTAAAACAGCGCCAGTTCGGTCTCCGGCACAAAGAGCACGGCCAGAATTGCCACGCAGACGTAGAGGGTCAGCGCGTAGCGCGTGCCGTATTCCTCGAGCACCGGGATGAGCAGGAACGCCGCCAGCATCGGCGCGGCATAGGTGCCGATCTGCAGTGCACTGCCCAGCAGCAAAAGCACCACCGAAAGCGCCCCCAGCATACCGCAGAGGGCTATCTTCTGGCTTTCCGTTTTGCGCATCGTTCCGCCTCCCACCGCTTTTCGATTCTTGTACATTATACCCTATTTTGTTTCACATTGCAAGGCATCCATCTGTGCAACCGTACAAAAATTGTAGCCCTGCTCCCGGAAATAGGCGATCATATCGGGCAGGGCCTTGACGGTCTGACCTGTTGCTTTTGTATCATGCAGCAGGACGACACAGGTGTCCTGACCATCGGCATCGCGGCGAATGTTGCGCAAAATCTGCGCGGCATCCGGGTGGCTGGCGGTGGCGTCCTCGGCGCAGACGTTCCAGTCGATCCAGTGGTAGCCCTTGTCCTCGGCCTGGGCCTTCAGGGCCTTCATGATGCCGTTTCCGCCGTAGCGGTGGCTGACTGTGTTTGTGCTGCCGCCGGGGAAACGCAGCCAGTCGATGGCCGCCACATCCACATACGGCTCCAACGCCTGGCGCAGCGTTCTGATGTCCTGCCAGAATGCGTCAGTGCTCGCATAAATTTTGGAGTATTGATGCGTCGCGCTGTGCAGCGCGATCTGATGCCCCGCCGCCGCAATGTCCGCCACAAGGGGCAGATATTTTTCGTTGGCGTCCTGTGCGCAGACAAAGAAGGTGGCCGGGACCTGCTCCTTATCGAGAATTTCCAGAATTGGCCGGGTGTTTTTGCTGGGGCCGTCGTCAAAGGTCAGGCAGACGATTTTGGGCAGCGCCGTCTCCCCCGTCGCCGCCGACACCGCAAAGCAGTCGTTGGGGGTGTCGGTCTCGGCGTACTCCCGGTGGTACAGCAGATGGATGATGCCGGACAGCATCACCAACATAGCCGCCAGCACCACGCCCGCCAGCAATCTTGCGTTTCGTTCCTCTCTGTCTGCATCCCGCCGCATGGCAAGCCCCTCCTCTGTTTTGGTCTGGTACAGGGTATGCGGGCGCGGCGGCAAGTAGACATAAGCAGCGGTGTATGGTATAATAGAGAAAACACTGTGGGAGGCCCGCCGCATGAAGCTGAAGATCACCAAATCCGACAAGAAGGCGCTGCTAGCGGCACTGGCGGTCTGCGGGATCGGCATACTGTTTTCCATCCTTATTGTGCTGGGGGTGGATATTTACCGCAAGCATACCTACACCAGCATGATTTTGCCGGACGCCTATCGCATTACCGACATGAAAGCGAAGGAGCACACCTCCTACTCTGTCAATGGGGACAACACCGATTACGTCTACATCATCACGGTCAAATATGAGATCGACGGCACCAGCTACACGGACACACTGCAAATTTTGCAGGGCACCCATTTCGCCACCGAGCTGCACGCGCGCTACCTGGCCGACAACGCCCCGGAAGAAGTGCTGGGCAATTTGTATTATTCCGAGAAAGACCCGTCCCATATTGGGCGGTATGGGGACGATTCGCTATTCGTAGAGTAAGTAACAAAACGCGGGAAACAGCCCTTTTACCGGCAGTCTCCCGCATTTTTCTTTATTTGTTTGGAATTCTTTTCGGCTCCTTTTCTTGCAAGAAAAGGAATAAAACTCTCGTACTTATTTCGCTCTTGCCTCGTGCATCGCATTGATGCGCTTGCGCCAGAGGCGCGGGGCAAAAAGGGCCAGCATCGGGTAGAGCTCCAGACGGCCCGCCAGCATGTCAAAGGCCAGCAGCAGCTTGGCCGGAGCGGAGAAATCCGCAAAGCTGCCCATCGGGCCGACCATCTCAAGGCCGGGACCGACGTTGTTCAGGCAGGTCGCGACGGATGTAAACGTCGTCACCAGATCGAACCCGTCCAGCGAGAGCAGCAACACCGACAGCGTCAGCAGCAGCATATAAATGTTGAAATAGTTGTGCACACCGCGCAGCGTCTTTTCGTCCAGCGGTTTGCCCTCAAAGCGGACCGTCGTCACGGCATGGCTGTGCAGCATCTTGTTCAGGTCCTGCCGTGCCGCCTTGAAAAGGATGATGACGCGCGATACTTTCAAGCCGCCCGCCGTCGAGCCCGCGCATGCGCCCACAAACGTCAGGATCACGATCACGGTGCGGGAGTAGGTCGGCCAGAGGTTGAAGTCCGCCGTGGCGTAGCCGGTGGTCGTGACGATGGACGACACCTGGAAGAACGCCGTGCGCAGCGCCGTGCCGACACTGTCGTACATACTCGCGATGTTCGCCGTGATCGTCAGCGTCGAGAACGCGACGATGCCTAAGTAGACGCGCATCTCCTCGGAGGCGAACGCCGCACGGAAATGACGCAGCAGCAGGAAATAATACAGGTTAAAGTTAATGCCGAACAGCAGCATGAACACGCCGATGACGATCTCAAAATACGGGCTGTTGTACGCGCCGACGCTCAGCGCCTTGTTGCTGAAGCCGCCCGTGCCCGCCGTGCCGAACGCATGAATGAGCGCGTCAAACAGCGGCATACCGCCCGCGCAGAGCAGAATCGTCTCGATGACGGTCATGACCAGATAAATGGCATACAAAATCTTTGCGCTGTCGCTCAGCTTGCTGGAAATTTTTCCGCAGGTCGGGCCGGGGACCTCGGCGCGCATCAGGTGCATGGCACGGCCATCTGTCATGGGCAGCACGGCCATGGCAAAGACCAGCACGCCCATGCCGCCGATCCAGTGGGAAAAGCTGCGCCAGAACAGCGTGCCGTGGCTCAGCGCCTCGACGTCGGTCAGAATTGTCGAGCCTGTCGTCGTAAAGCCCGAGACCGTCTCAAAAAAAGCATCGACAAAGGACGGTATCTCGCCGGAGATGACAAACGGCAGTGCGCCGAAAACCGACATCAGCACCCAGACAAGCGCCACGATGGCCAGGCCGTCGCGGGCGTAGATTTTCGTGTTTTGGGGGGTGCGCAGGCTGGTTATCAGGCCCAGCGCCAGCACGATCAGCGTCGGCCACAGGAAGGAAAGCACAACGCTCCACTCGCCGTAGATGGCGGCGCAGCCCATGGGAAAGAGCATGAGGGCTGCTTCGATCAGGAAGATGCGCCCCAGCACAAACCCTACCATTTTATAGTTCATGGCTGCGCCCTCACTTTACAATGTCGCGCAGCGAGTGCAGCGTTGTGTCGGTGGTGACGATGACGACATCGTCGCCCTCCTGCAGGGCATCGTTGCCGGACGGGATGACTGTCTGGCCATTGCGGCGCACGATGCCCGCCACCAGCAGCCCCTTGCGCAGGGTCAGATCCTTCAGCGGCACGCCGATGAACGGCAAACCCGGCGCAACGTTGAATTCCAGCGCCTCCACGCGCCCGCCCACCAGACGGTGCAGCGTCTTGATGTTCTCCGACTCAAAGCTGTTCTGCATGGCGCGGACGTACATGGCAATGGACTCCGACGTGACCGACGCCGTGGAGACGACGCTGTCCACCATCCCCTTGGCAGCGGCCAGCTCGGCGAAGGACTCGCGGTTGATCTTTGCCACGACCTTGCAGGAGTTTATCTGGGAGGCGTACATCGCCAGAATGATGTTTGTTTCGTCCAGGCCGGTCAGCGCCACAAAGGCGTCCATATCGGTGATGCGCTCCTCACTCAGCAGCTCGGCATCCGCACCGTCGCCGTGGATGACCAGCACGCCGGGGAACTTCTCGCTCATCTCCTGGCAGCGGGCCGCATCGCTGTCGATGACGGTCACCCGCTTCTGGATGTCCTGCAGCTCCTTGACCAGATAGTAGGTCATCCGGCTTGCACCGACGATCATGACGTTGCTGGCCTTGGCCTTGAACAGGTTCAGCTTGCGGAAGAAGGATTCCAGATCCCGGGCCGAGGCCGTCAGGTAGATCTTGTCCCCGGCCCGCAGCGTAAACATACCCGTGGGGATGATCGTCTCGCTGCCGCGGGCGACGGCGCAGATCAGAATTTTGACCCGGATGTTGCGGTACAGGTCCGACAGCTGCAAGCCCACCAGCGGGTTGTCGTCGGCCAGGCGGTACTCGATCAGCTCAAACCGCTGGCGGCAGAACTGCTCACGCTTGATGGCAGACGGGAAACGCAGCACGCGGGCGATCTCACGCGCCGTGGCTTTTTCCGGGTTGACGAACATCGACAGACCAAGGTCATCGCGCATAAAGCGCAGCTGCTTCTCATACTCCGGGTTGCGAATACGCGCAATCGTGTGCTGCGTGCCCAGCTTTTTGGCGACGAGGCAGGCCAGGATGTTGATCTCATCACTGGACGTTGTGGCGATCAGCAGGTCTGCGCCGTCCTCAAACGCCTCCTTCTGCACGTCATAGCAGCCGCCGTTGCCGGCCAGACCGCGCACGTCATAGATATTGACAATGTCCTCGATCAGGTCAGGGTTTTGGTCGATGACGACAATGTCGTTATTTTCCGCCGTAAGCTGGGCGGTCAGGGCACGGCCAACCTTGCCGAGGCCGACGACCACGATTCTCATACGAACGCTCCATTTCTCTTTTTCAAAGCAGGAACACATGTAGGGGCGACCATTGGTCGCCCGCGCAGCCTTATCGCTGCCCTGCGTTCCCCCATCGTTTCCTGCATGGCAAGCGGGCAGCGGGCGAGCAATGCTCGCCCCTACTAGCGCCGCGTCCGGCTATGCAAGCAAGACTTGTACATTATTAAGCCCATTATAGCAAAGCGGGCAGAAAAAGCAATAGGACACTTTTACGGAACGTCCAGGTTTTTTTAAAAAATCCGCAATTTTATGCTGTGCAGGGCAAATTTTGCGTTGACAAACGCGGATTTACTTGTTATAATTAGATGCTGTGTGAAATCACACGGTTATCCTTGTCTTTTCCGTTAAAAGAGAAGGCCTAATGTCCAAAAGGAGGTGCACAGAATATGGCTAAGTACGAAACCATGATGGTTACCACCGCGAACCTCGACGAAGAGGCTTCCAACGCTCTGATCAACAAGTTCAAGAACCTGATCGCAGCGAATGGTACGATCGATTCTGTTGATGATTGGGGCAAGAAGCGTCTTGCTTACCCCATCAACGATGAGACCGAGGGTGTGTACACGGTGATCAGCTTCACCAGCGAGCCCGATTTCCCGGCTGAGCTGGACCGCGTTTTCAAGATCACCGAGGGCGTTCTTCGCAGCATGACTCTTGCTGTTGAGGAGTAAGGAGTAAACCAATGCTGAATGTTGTTGCAATCATGGGCCGCCTTGCCGCGGACCCGCAGCTGCGCCAGACTACGACGGGCAAGAACGTTGCGTCGTTCCGCATCGCCTGTGATCGCGGACGCCGTGACGCCAACGGCCAGAGTCAGGCTGACTGGCTGGATGTTGTCGCCTGGGACCGCACGGCAGAGTTTGTCTGCAAGTATTTCCAGAAGGGTTCTCTGATCGCCATTGACGGCCGTCTGCAGAGCCGCAGCTATCAGGACAAGAACGGCAACAACCGCACCGCGATTGAGATCGTGGCCAACAACGTCAACTTTGCCGCTCCCAAATCCGCAAACGCCGCACCGATGGGTGATGCCGGTTACGGCGCACCCACGGCAGCCCCCGCTCCCCGTCCCGCTGCACAGGCCGCCCCTGCACCGAGCTATTCTGCCGGCAGCAATGACGACTTTGCACTGATCGAGGATGAGGGCGACCTGCCGTTCTAAAATCGAAAGTATCATTCTAACAAGGAGGTTTCCACAATGGCTATGGATCGTTCTTCTCGTCCGATGCATCGTGGCCGCAAGAAGGTTTGCTCCTTCTGCGTTGACCGCGTCGAGCACATCGATTACAAGGATCTGCCCCGCCTGCGCAAGTACGTGAGCGAGCGCGCCAAGATCATTCCCCGCCGTGTTACCGGTACCTGCGCTTTCCATCAGCGTGAGCTGACGGTTGCCATCAAGCGTGCCCGCTACATGGCTCTGATGCCCTACGTCAGCGACTAATCTCGCCGCGTCGGCATTGCCTGAAATGCACTGAAAAAGAGCAGTCTCTTGCGAGACTGCTCTTTTTTGTTTTGCTTCGCCTTCCCCTTGGGGCTGCGCCCGCAGGCGCGTGTCGGAGCGCAACCGCCGAAGGCGGCTCTTAGCGCGTAGACTGGAAGGCGGCCCCGCAGGGCCGGATGAGGGGCGGCGTTCCTGTGGTCACCCGTTAGCGGGGTATCACGGAAAACCTGCCCCTCATCAGTCACCTTCGGTGACAGCTTCCCCCTCAGAGGAAGCCGAATTGCTTTCTGCCGCATTCCCCGTCTGCGCCACCAGCGTGTCATCCCGCTCCCCGGCGATGCTGACGATGACAGTCACATTCTCGGTGTTTATCTTCGTTCCGGCCTTGTAGTCGGTGCTTGCCACACAGCCCGCGGCCATCGTACCGTCGTTATCCACCATGACCATCTTGTACTGGATGCCCAGCGCGTCCAGCTTTTTGCTGGCATTGGCCTGGGTAAAGCCGATGATGTCCGGCATCTCCACAAGGCTCGGGCCGCTGCTGACCGTGATCTGGATGATTTGGTCGTCCATCAGCTTCTCTGTGCCTGCAGGCGGGTCTTGGCTGATGACGACGCCCTGCGCCACGGTGTCGGAGCTTTGCTCCACCATCACGATGCGGTAGTCGTCGTAGGCGCTGTTACCCTTGATGTCAGTAGTGTAGCGCAGGCCGACCAGGTTCGGCACGGTCTCGGCGGTGGTCTCCCCCGCCGTGCCGGCTGCTGTCGGCTGCGGCGTTGCGGCAGGGGTGCGGTCAGCCTTGCTGCCGCCTATCAGGCTCCAGAGCAGCAGCACGACCAGCACAAAGATGACGACGAGCGACACGGCCATGATCTTGCGGGTGCTGATCTGGTTGTCGCCCTTCTCAAACATCGCGTTTGCGACATTCGGGTCGGTCAGGGCACTCATCAGCTCGGGCACGGTCTGCATCCGCTTGGCGGGGTCCAGCCGCAGCGCGCAGGCCAGCACCTGCGAGAACCATGTAGGCACACCCGCCTCGAGGCTGTGCGCCGACTCGATGCTGTCCCGCACTTTGCGCTGGGGCGCGGCGACGGGCGTCTGCCCTGTGACCATCCTGTAGCAGACCGCGGCCAGCGCGTAAACATCGGTGTAGCGCCCGCTGAACTCGGCGGCAGAGTACTGCTCCGGCGCGGCGTAGCCCGGTACAACCGGAACCTGTGTTTTCCCCTTTGAAGGAGAAAATGTCGCACTTGGAGTCACTGTCGGAATGGGGAGTCGTGTCACCTCCCCTACTTTAACCTCTTGCGGTTTTGTTGCCGGCTTCTTATGGTCAAAGCTGACCGGTTTTACAGGCTCCGGCCTTTGAGGACGTGCCACCGGCTTCTGCAAGTCATACTCTTTCCAGGTTTCTTTCAGAAATTCGGCAAATTCCTTATTCTGTTCGCTCACAAAATCATCAAACTCTTTTTGCTGCTGCTTCACAAAATCGTCAAACTCCTTCATGTCTTTATCTATTTGCGCAAAAAGACTAAACGGCAAACACAATGAAAAAACTACCATAGATAGTATTCGTATCCTATTTTTCCTCATTTCCTTATTATATTTTGTTGTTCTGTTATCTGCCAATCCACATACAGCTTATTATTCCGTATATCTTTGATAAAGGGGGAAATGGATAAGACAGCGACAACCTTCTCCCGATACAAACCACAACCGGAATCAGTGCCACCATTGAAACGATCGTCCACCTGCTTGACATTTACATCAGAAAACGGATATAACAACAGTGCCTTCACCAAAGAAGACATATAGGCATTCCAAAAGGCATTCCTCATATCCATCTTCTCCAATCCGTCCTGACCTCCAAAACCGGCATCTTCATACCAACAGCCTTCCTGTGAAGAACAAATTTCAACTCCGTTCATATATGAAATTATTTGAGGAGATGACTGTGTTCCCTTAAGCTGAAACCATGACTGGTCTGATTGCTCCCTACAACTATCCGATTCCAACAATAAATTGAATTTCACCTCTTCTTCCTCAACCCTTTCTTTCGTAAACAAAAGCATCAACTCACTAATGGAATGATAAGAAAAATCGCAACTATCATTCGATGGAGTAAAAGATACCTCCAGAAATTTCTCTCCAAATATAGAAGTATATTCATGCTCAATCCGGTAGGAAACATGTTGAACGGGATGTTCGATCACTCCCAGTACAAGCATTTTGTTTCTTTGGTCTTCGTATGTATTACTGGCAGTCTCCATGGTGGAAAAAACGTCCGAGAGAAGTCTCAATTGTACCCCTTGCTGCAATGAATACAGATAAGCCGCTCTTTGCAAAGCAAGCATCCTTGCAGCTTCGGATTTCATACAAGGATCAGATATACCAACTACCCGGCCTTTCCGTTGAGAAGCAAACACCCATTCCGGCAAAGTCTCCCGCTGTCCCGGTCTCCAGTCATAAGATTGGTTATAAACTGTATCAACAGGCATTGCCTGTGAAAACACATCAATACCGGGAGACAAAAGCAACTGGATAATAAAAATAACTACCCAATTATATCTTATATCCGACAAATTAAGCTTCATCATTCAATCTTCAAATAGTTGGGTAGTCATTAAAGAGATCATTACTATCCGCAATGTTTTAAACAAGCTGCTTATTGGGCGTTTTTACTCATTTCTTCTTCAAATATCTTTTTGAACTTTTCATATTCAAAGTCAATGCGCAATTTGTCATCATTCTTAATACGATTTGCCATAGCATTCATGATTTCCTCTCCTGCCAGTTCAAGAGAGACATATACTTTGTATTTACCATCAGGAGTCTTCATGGTTTTTTCACAAATTACACGCGTACCGCTCAATTCCTGTTCCACTACCGTACGGGTCAATGATTGATAACGACTTTTGCTTTCATCATTTTCACCTTGCTGATAAGAGGAAACATAACTATCGGTTACCGATTTCACTTTTGCATTGATAGCAGTAGCAATTTCAGCCCGGGCCTCCGTCATCGCTTTTTTCTTTGCAATAGACATATCCGTAGAAAGTCCCATCGAACTAGCTCTAAAATACTCTTTGTTCGTTTGAAATTCCGGTCCCGAACAAGGAACATTAATTTCTACGTCCTGTTGCACTGCCGATTGCTGCACTGTTTGTGTTACAGGTTTTGAACTACCGCAACTTGTCATAACAGCAATGGTTAGCAATGCTGTTCCCAATAAATTAATTCTTTTCATTTCAAGTCTTTTTTAATGTTAATATATGATTCATTTCAAGCCTCTCAACTTCACTATATTATTTTTGAAATCCTTCAATTGCAGCAGTGCCACAGATTGCAACTTACTTACCTCAATAACCATCTCCGTAGGCAGATCAGGCACAATGAGCGCAGTGACTCTGCGGTCATTGAACTTAGACCCCAGTTTGAGACTGACAATCGGAGATTCTTCACCTTTTTCGTTTATAACCGTCAGATTTCCACTATATAAGTCCACTTCGCAATCGTCAGCATTTGTATTCACAATCTTAAGATGTATCCTCGATTTGTCTCCCAAAGTTGCAAGTTTGTCAAATTCAACAAAGACACCATCCAACCATTCAACCCGAATTGCCTTTTGATTCTCTGGTTTGGCGGACTTAACCGGAACCAAAGGAGCAGGAATAACTTCCGGCACCACAACAGGGACAGATATAACCGGATCAGCTTCTTTTTCCGGTACGGAAGGACCGACTACCGGAACAGGAACATCCGACAACATCTTCTGTCTTTCCGGAATCTTTCCGGTTCTGTCGAATGTTATTTTCTTCAATTCACGTGCAAACTCCCGGTTCAGCCGTTTTATCAATTCACGCGCCGCCATATTCTTGCCTTGAGAAGCGGACTTATTTTCAGGTACTAATGTCCGTTCATCATTAATAGAATAATTCAATAGGATTTGCCCCGTCCGGTTATTTTCTATTTTAATCCCCAACGTAGAAAAGAATTCGATGAAGTTATACAGTTCACCCGGAACGATATTGCCTTTACGACACTTATTATCCAATGTAACGATAATGTCGGCTTCAGAAGGAGATGCAACTACGTTAAAGAAATGATTGTTCAGCAAACTCTTCACAGTTCGTTCCACCGCCTCTATATCGCTCTGCGCACTTCTAACATAAGCAGAAGTCTGTGTCTGCACCGTGTTGACAGTCAACGTTGCTCCGGGAAGAGAAGAAAGCATTTGTTTGAATAAAGCTGCATAACTTCCCTTCCGGAACAAGCTGAACACATCATCAATTAATGAAATTCCAATTTCCTGCTGTGCCTGTTTAGAAGTAATATTGCGCACATAAAGAGCGGCAACTCCCGATTCGTCGGTGGGAGACATGGAAGACAAATCTCCCGACCCGGAAACAAACTCGGCTTTCAACCGGATATTCCTTAACGGATTTCCATTACGGTAAACACCTATAGCAATAGGCTCCCTTATACCTTGAAACGGCGTGACTGAAACGGTTGCCGGATTCAGAACAATCGTTATTCCATCAAATACTCCAGCCAAAGCCGCATATAGTTCGGTCGCCAGATTAATTGTCTTTCCTTCGTAAGAGCAGAACAACTCCTGATTAAGCACCGGGCGTATAGCCTCCATTCCATTTGAGAATAATTCAATGGCAGTCATTAAATCTCCCTGTTGTAAAGTAATGTGTCCCTTATACCAAAAATCGAATCCGTTACGGATTGCCTTCTGACGACGTGCTTCCACCAAGGCCGCATAATCATCCTTATTCAGTTCATAATAAACCCAATACTCATTGTCACTTCGCCAGGAATCCACCAGACGAAAGTTCTCTATTTCCGCCCGAGCTTCTGTACGAATACTTTCTGCGAAGGTTTGTTTCACATTACCATCGTCCTCCAACGTATTCAACAAAGAATTGGCGGCAATCACCACTTGAATTTCAGATACAAGGTCAGACAAAGCGTTTTGCTTTGCCTTTTGCTGATAATCCCCTCCCGATATTTCAGCCATTCCTATTCCGATGTAACTTAAACCACTAACAGGATGCTGTTTCACCCAGTCAGGACGGTTCGTTTGTTGACCGGAAAGCGGAAAGCAAAACCATGAAATCACAAGAATAAATAAAAGCCAATGTTTCATACGTCCTTGATTTATTGAATAGTCAAATAGATGGTACTTCCATCCACTCTATGTTCACTATCTATTCCAGAATCATTCAGATAATTAACCAGATTATCCGCAAACGTGATGCAATCCATCGGCAAGCCGTCGCTGTCCTTTGCAGGAATCTGTATCGAATCAAATATCAGACTATCGTCCACAGCACCTTGAATATGGTAGCGTCCTCCCTGGGCATTTTTTCGTACCCAATTGCGTATATGCGCCGAAAGAGTAGTACTACCGTTTATCCGGCTATTCATCGTATTGATAGCATTATCTGCGAGACTAACCCGAAGAACAACCGTATTCCCCTGTTGAACTTTCCGGGCAAACTCTTTCGAAATATCTTTCAGAAAACCATCCAAAACATCTTGTGCCGCGTATGCGCATAACTTATCCACGTCCGTCGTCCTAAAGCGGTTCGTCCAGCTTTTCCGGCTAGCCAAATCTACTCCGGTAGCCGTTTCACGAGCAGTCATAATCAATGAGACTCTACTTCCCGAAGCTGCAGATATGTCTTTTTGTAAATCAACAATCACATAGACGTCCGCTCCCGAATTCATCAACAACTGCTTATCATTGGAATCAGCATTCTTACTTTCCCATTCGGAAGCGCGCAAAGTTCCTGACTGTTTTCCCTCAGCAGCCACCGTCTTCACGCCAAGCTTAACAAATCCCTCCTTTACCGTACTTACGGCTATACGAAGATCAAAATCATTCTTCAGAATATCGGCGTATGAGCTTCGGTCATTGCTTTTATAGGAGACTACCATGATTGTCGGCAAAGCCATTTGTTGCCGAGTTTCCTCCATCGACATTTCTTCCTGGGGTCTCGTCATCAATTTATTCCGTATCAAGTCTTTTTTAAGCGCACCTAATAAGATTTGAGCCGTTACTGTACCTTTGTATAGATTGGAAGATTGCCGTACCGGGTCTCCTACCGTTTCATAGTTCTTCACAAAAAGCATATAACGTGAACTGAAAAACTGATTCATATAGTAAGAATCTTCTTTCCCGACGAGCGGCTGTCCGTTTTCCACTCCGTCAATGCCGTTGAGGAATATAGCATTAAAGATCGACTTCAATGCCATATTATATACATCCTTCTTTTTTTCGGCTGTTCCGGAAGCGGTGATAACGGCTATGTTATCATCTGCCTTCACACAAGTTACGTCATTGGAATATGACTCCTGTGCCATGAAATGAATAGTGTATACAACTAGCAGGTTCAAAAGCAGTATTCGTAACTTCATCATAGTCCAAGTCCGCCTAAAAAGGTATTTTTTCGAGAAAGAATAATCAATTTCTTTTCTTCTTTCGATGCTTTCATTATCTCCTCACCGCCTTTGCTCACGGTACATAAAGAACGCGTTCCGCTCAATACTTCTTTCACATTCAAGCGTCCGACTTCTTTCAATGACAGTTCTCCGGCAATATCCATCTCTATGTAAACGATAAATTTCTGGCCTTTTTGTACCCCTCTCTTGGTTCCAAGATCGATATATACAGTTTGTGCTTTATCTTTTTTGGTACTCTCAATCTGTACAATCGTTCCTTTCATTTTGAAATACTCGTCAACAAAATCGTCCATGCTTATTACTACATAATCCAAAGTCTTAATGATAGCTTCATCAGGAGTATCGCCAATATTCCCGGTCAGCCCCTCGTGAGTGAATGTCTGGGTTCCTTTGAGTGTACCGTTAGAAGGGTCTACTATTTTCAACGTGTAAGAAACACTCCCCTGATAATAGGTCTTCCCTTTACTATCTGTTTTTTTAACTCCCTGCATACTGGTAATATTTCCCTGAATAAGATATTGGGCGCCTAACGTTGTCATGACCTCGCTTCTGCAAACGGCATCTCCCATAGCAGAAGCCTCTTGGCGTCTTTTCGCTTCAGTCTTCAATGCTTCATTAGAATCAACATCAATAAGTTCTACACGATCCATCTTCTGGATACCTTCTATTACTTTATTACGCAATGCTTCCGCCAAAATATTACTGATAGTACCGGGACGCGAGAAATAATCAATATAGACTCTTTCTTTACCGTTTTCATCGGTTTGTGCATAGCCTAACATTGGAATTAGGCAAATAGAGAACAATAGTAAAATCTTCTTCATGTCTGTTTATTATTTATTATTAATGCTATGTTTGTTTTTTAGTGCAATATTTCGCTCTTTTAATACAATATAGAATGTTCTTTTTTCAATAATGATTTACTGTTATGAATGATTGTGTTTTCTCTGACTGCAAAGTTAAGCACACATTAAGGTGCATTGTATACACAATATTTACTACAACCATCCGTTAAACGAATAGTTATCTCCAAATATCAATGAGAAAAGGGAAAAGAGTGGTATGTTCAATAAAACGAGGTCGTTTTCCCGTCTCCAAGCTATTTGCACCATCGCATTTTCCACAGTTCTCTCGAATAAGTATAAAATAGCATTTGTTATATCCACTAAAATTGTTACATTTGTCCAATAATAAATTGCTTCCCAATAACAAGATACATGGAAACAGATTTAAAGAAGATAGTAGGACATCGGCTGCAAATGCTTCGTATGGAAAAGAATCTTACACAAGAACAAATGGGAGAAAAGTTGAACTTATCAACAAGTGCCTATTGTAAGATTGAATATGGTGAAACTGACCTCACGTTAACCAGGCTAAATAAAATAGCAGAAGTACTGAATATGTCTGCATTAGAACTATTTAATAAAATAGACGGGAATGTGTATGTCAATAATTCCGGTACTATCGGAACTAATATTGGAGTCGCTAAAGACTGTAGTAGCGTGCATATCGAAGCGGCAGATGATCTTCGTGAGCTAATAAAAGCAAACAGCCGGCTCCTTGACATGTTATATAAACGTATAGAGCTTTTAGAAAATAAAGTGCTCTTATAGTGATTATACGCCTAGAGAAATCCCTAAGACGATGTATCGCCTATCCTTCCGTCTTCCAGAATCAGGAGAGGAAAGGCATATCATTTTAGGAATGATACCAGAACAGGAATAGATATAGTTAACTATCAATAAAATACAAATAGAATATATGTCAATGCCAATACGATCAAAATATAATCCGACTTCATCTTTCCAGTTAACCTTAGCATATACACTTTTTGTTGTTTATAACCATCAGGAGAACTATAATTTGGCCTATTTATAGATAATCAGTTTAGGTTTATGGCAAGAGTTGTAGTGGTCATCAAGTATTGCCCCATTTGAGAAAATGATGTGCTCATCCTTGAATGTACCATATCCTTCATGAGCGTGACCGAACAAATGATAATGTGGCTTTACCTCGTAAACCTTGTTTCGAAGTAATGCATTTCCCCAGTAAATTCCTGCTGATTCATCAAGTATCATGATAGGAGGTTCATGAGTAATGAGCACGTCAACATCATTTGGTATCAAAGTCTCAGGATGGTTATATGCCAAACCAAAGAACTTAATACCATCAATCTCACATTCACAATCTTGAAGGAAGTATACATTGTTAGGCAAATCTTCAATGCCTTCAGCCTCCCAAAGGCAAAGGTCATGATTACCAGTTATGAAGATTTTGTGAGGATAGGGTAATTCGACGAACCAGTTGAGAAAGTTAAGCACTTCTTCCTCTGTACCATTGTCCGTAAAATCGCCACAGTGTACAATGACATCAGCAGCTGGAAGATCGGTCAATTGCCGATGCTGATTATGTGTATCAGAAATTTGAAGTATTTTCATTTTACAGAAATATGAATGTCATGTATGTCAACATCACCTTCGTCGAATATAAAGTATGAAGAAATTCCACTAATGCTATCATATCGTGAGTTCTCATCTTTATGTATAGGTATGACTCCAATACGAGGATGAACAGTTTGACAGACTTCTTTTAATGTTTCAACATCAGCGTGTCCACTTGTGTGAACACCATCCATTGTTCCATCTAATATTCTATTGCCAAAC
>ERZ772818.1947-NODE-1947-length-16853-cov-5.561198_pt1 | contig 16853 bp, 8 predicted proteins | sample MGYA00580837_ERZ772818 | MGnify/ENA primary metagenome ERZ772818 (study PRJEB29015, sample SAMEA2737671) | human gut metagenome | biome: human gut; feature: human-associated habitat; material: faeces | place: China | collected 2012 ...
ACCAGCCGCTCGGCCATGGAGAAATTTGCCGTGAACGAAGCAGACATGCATTCACTCTCGGCCGACCCGCTCTTTACAGACGCTGCCAAGGGAGACTTCACCGTCAAGCCCGAATCGCCTGCCCTGAAGATAGGTTTCCGCAACTTCAGCATGACCGATTTCGGTGTACGCAGCAAGAAGCTGAAACAGTTGGCCAAGACTCCAGAAATTCCGAAAGTTACCATGCAGTTCAGCTTAATTGCCACCACCGAATATGCCTGGATGGGCGCCATCCTGAAAGAGGTTCAGGGCGAACAGCTCTCTGCTTACGGAGCCAACTTCGGTCAGGCCGGCGTAGCATTCGAACTGGTTCCGTCCGACTCGGAAGCCTATAAACTGGGATTCCGTACAGGCGACCTCCTGCTGCAGTTCAACGGACAGCCCACACCGACTGCCATTGCCATCAACAGTCTGCTCAACAAATGGGCCGGCAAGCCTTGCGAGTTGGTTATCATGCGTAATCAGAAGGAAACCATTCTGAATTTAAACCAACTGGGTGACCAGCTAATGCCGACAATCGAATAAATATTGTCACAAAATCCCCATAATGCAGATTAGTAATAGTCTTTCTAGATATCAGAAAAGCCGCTTTATCAACGGCTTTTTTGATGTTATCACACTATTTTGATAGAAATGCTATTCATTTTAGCTGTACTACTGCACTATCTCCCACAACCCCGACTTATTCGAACCTGTCCGCTTGATAAGATTCTTCCGTTTCATTTCCGCTATAAGTCTTTCACACTGTCTTAACGACAACCCTAAAGCATCTGCCATATCCCTGACAGTAACATTGGGCGATTCAGCAATAATAGCTAATATATTCCGCTCGTTTATACCGACATTTATACCGTCATTTATACCGACATTTATACCGCCACTCTCTACACTATCCATTTTGTGTGCTTTCAGAGCACTCAAAATTTCGTTCAGCATAAAATCAATAAAAGGACAGCTATTAGCCACCCGCGAACTTTCCGTAATCGCATCATAATAAGCCTGCTGGTTTGCAAATACCATATTTTCTACCGGCAGATGCTCGAATAATGGATGTAACCGGCCTAATATAAGGGACTGCCATAATCGCCCCATACGTCCATTACCATCACTAAACGGATGAATAAATTCAAACTCATAATGAAACACGCATGAACGTATCAGCAAATGATCCGTCGATTCTGCCAGCCATTCAAACAAATCATTAATCAACATAGGGACCCTGTCAGCAGGTGGTGCCATGTGTACACATCCTTTTTCGCTAAAGACACCTACGCCACCAGATCTGAATCTGCCAGCATCACCCGCGAGTGCCTGCATCATCACCCCATGAGCTTTAAGTAAGTCTTCTACAGAAAACGGATTCAGCTTAGGATACAATTCGTATGTCGCTATTGCATTCTTTACTTCCTGAATTTCTTTCAGCGGAGCTACCACATTTTTCCCATTGATTATGTCACGCACCTGATTCTCTGTCAGATTATTACCTTCTATAGCCAAAGAACTGTGAATAGTCTTTATACGATTAGCTTTCCGCAAATGGAGTCTGTCCGATTGCTCCATACGTATGGCATAACGTTCTATAGTTGAGGATATTTCAGCAATCAGATTAATAGCCTTGGAAGAAACGGTAAATGGTGGTATATACATAATCTACATTTTTACAGTGAAATTTAAAATCACGCTATATTTATCGGAAAGACACATATTCATCTTTACAAATTTAATAAAATTTGCAGGAAGCATGCCAATAACGTGAGAGAAATATGCTATTTGCTTAGATATTAAAACCATATAATATGAAAGATAATCAACCGTCCTAATCAAAAACAATACACCTCCTCATACCACTTTTTCCAAGCTATCACATCCGCACAAGCAGAACCGCCTACCGCATCCAGAAGCTCATAATTAGTAAAACTATGAAACATTTTATCATTCTTAATAAGCGCTTTATACTGATCGATAGAACGTTGCAACATCGTGTTTTTCTGATGATGACACACCGAAAAAGTTACGGAAGCATACTTCTGCTGCAAAGCAAAAGCAAGCATCTGATTTCTCCAAAGCTGATTCAATCCACCCCGAAACGGACAACCTTTGCCATGAGCCCTACCACTGTACACCTCAATACGAGATTTCAGCAACTCCCAGTACCGAAACCCTATCAAATGATAATGACACAATTGAGGATTCTCCGCTAGAGCAGCCAAATCACAGGTGATGCAATTCGCCTTGTGCTTATTGGCATCAAAACCATATAAGTCAACGTACTGAAAATAAGCAGGAAGATGCTCTTTGTAATACAAAAAATCTTCATGCTTCAAGAAGTCATGTGTGTTCAGTACAGCACTTTCCAAACTATTTTTTTTTCGACCTGCTCCAGCTGTCATATATCTCACAGAAGTCAGCAAAAAACTCTTTTGACTATCTCTTCCAATTTCATAGTTGAAATAATCATTAACCGTTACTTTATTTATCTATTACCATTAGAGAAGCTACGCACTTTCTAATCTAAGCCTAAATTATACTCTTTTATTTTTCCAAATTATATAATTTTTCAATAGAGCATTATTTATCTCTGCATTACTTTTAGATTTATAATTATCCATACACACCAAAGACACATTTGGTATATCAGCTATTGTAAATGATATATTATTATGACTTCCATATACAATAACTTGCCAAAATACATTTTTTCTATTCTTCATATCTTGAATAGAATTTTGAATAGATTTTAAATCATCATCAGTAAATATAATCACCAAAGAATCATCCAATATAGAATGATCCGCCTTTTTTACAAACGAATTCAGATTTGTTCCACTACCCTTACATTGAACATTCTTAATAACATCTATATTCTGCAATCCAACCATTCCAACAAACTCAGATTTATCTCCAAACTTCCATAAAGAATATTCCTTTAAGTTAGAAATAGCCAAAGATGCAGATAATACCTTTTCCGATATATTATGAACATGACCTGCCGTATATAAGTTTTTCATAGAACCAGATACATCAAGTACAAAAAACAAAGATGAAGCTTTTATTTTCTCAATCTTTTCATTTTGGGGTAGTGCAAATGCTGATACAGCTTTTGAATTAGTTACAGCATGATAAGCCTTGATATTAGATTTATTAGTTGAATCTACACTCATGTTTTGGGCCATATTTTCAACCTTTTTCGCGCTATCTTCATGATTATTTCCAATTTCATCTGAAGATTCAATTATATCAATAACATCTGAAATTGCATCATCTCGATCATCAAGCAAATCAAAATCATGTTTATAATCAATATCAGCATCAGGATTTATTATCTTGAAATACTTAGGATTAAAACGTGAAGCTCTATGCAAAACTGTTATTCTGTCTCTTTCATCAGAAATTTCATATGCTGCCTTATCAAGTTCCTCTGTTATATATTGCTTGAAAGCACTTCTATCATATTCAGGTCTTTCAGGAACATTGTCAGGCATTTTATCAATATCCTTATGTTCTGCCTGCTGCAATATTCGTTTAAACTCATCATTAAAAGCAGAAACAGAGTTCACATCATTTCTAATTATCATAATGTTCTCATAATTAGAGCCGGAAAAACGAGTCCAGTTATAAGAACCATTAATAACAGTTCTGTCATCTATTATACAAAATTTATGATGCAGTAAATGAGGATATTCCACAAGATAAAACCGAACAGATTCCTTAGAAATAAGTTCATTAAAGTTAAGACAATATCCACCGTTATTAATCAAATCATTGTTAATGACAATTTCAATATCTATACCTTTATCAGCTAACTCGTTTACAATCTTAAACAAAGCATAATTAGTGAACCATGAAACCGCTATTTTTATACTATGATTTGCATCAGACAATTCACTTTGTATTTTTGATAGAATATCATCAAAGTATGCTTCAACTACAATATTATTATTTAAAGGCAACGATTTACTTTCCAGACATACCGTTTCAGTATTGAATAACGGAATAGAAGAAATATCATTATGTGCCTTGTCAATTGCAATAAAATTATCCAAGGCAGGTACATTCCCATATTCCAGAACAGATTTACCTAAAATCCTTAACCTATATTTACTTTCCCAAGACTCACATATCGTAGCTTCCAGATTTGGTATTATAGGAGGATTAAACCTATTATTATACGCTATCAATGACAAGGCCTCATTATATTCTTCATCTGTAGAAACATTCAGATAATTATAAGACAAGTCCTGAATAATATTATTCAGATATTCACGGTCAGCTTTATAAATAGATCTTGCCACACTCTCCAACCGAAATTTATATTCATCAACAGACACTAATACCTCACTATTATCTATAATGTTAGTTTCAAGGTCCATCTCTACTATATTATTAAATATAGACCAAGGTATAGCATTTTCAAAAATGTATTTTGTACCCTTAGGAATCATTAATACAGAGTTTTCACCCATTCCTTTGAAAGCATCGCTATGTAATTTTATCGGAACAAATGAAAAGAACTTTATTATTTGATTATCCGATGTTTTCATAAATGCCCTCTCATCAATATCCTTCAGACAAGAAAAAAGTTCAAAAACATCAGTAGCTCTTTCATCGTAAAAAGCTTCTATGCCAATTGTTTCAACAGATTTAAGGCTCACTGTTTTAGGTAATGATTCATGAACCCCACGTACATCAAAAGCACCATCCCCTATACACTTAATAGATTCCAAAAAATCTATTGAGGGCAATTTTGCTAAATAAAAACAATCATTTGGTACCGTTGTTATACTTTTAGGGAATTTAAACAAACTATTAATTTTCATACAACTGAAACATGATTCGCCTAACCTTAAAACACTATTAGGTATAATAAGCTTATCAATAGAAACACCACTAAAAGCATAATCTCCTATTGAAATAACAGACGTTGGAATTATTATTGATGTAAGTTTATTATTATTATAAAAACAATAATTGCCTATCTTTCTTACAGTATAAGGTATTATAACCTTACCAACCTTCCCATTGGGACAATACAGTATTTCTGTTATATCATTATTATACAAAATACCATCAATAACCTTATATGCAGTATTATCCTTATGCAACTGTATTTCTGTTATATTATCACACAACAAAAGATTATCTACAGGAAAATCCTTTATCAATGGTGGTATAGTTATAGAATTAAGACTTTTAGGGAAATTATTATGACCTATTTCCTCTAAAGTATCAGGTAACGTCAATGAAGTAATATTAGATTTCTCAAAACAATTACTACCTATTTTTTTTAATTTTGAAGGAATAGAAACGACAGATACTGATGCTTTATTAAAACAATTATCACCAAATATGGTAATTCCTATATCAATATAATTATAGATATCATCATAAAGAGGGTATTTATCTAAAGCATGACACGAATTAAGTTCTCCTTCACCTTTTATTACATGATTTCTTTTATAATATCCATTTGGTTGTATATAATTCCAATCATTAAAATAATCTTTTGCATTCGGACCACAATCTTCAATATATTTATTAGCCATAATTGTATCATTTTATGAATTAAACATATATCATAATGCAACAACCTTCTCGTTAATTTTCTTCACTAATTCAGATTTATAATCTATATCTAGTTTTATTTTATTCAATCTATCCCAAAATTCCATTAAATGCTTTTTCAATAATTCTACATCTAATGTATCTGATTCTACAATTTCACATTCAAATTCTCTATCAATATCCTCAATCTCATCTAAATCATCAATCAAATTTCTAAGATCATTATTGATTTCTTTATTTACTTCCCAGCGACCTCCGTTTGAAATCATCTTATAATTATTCTTTTCGTATATTCTCCAGAAATTCCTTACCCGACCAATACTTTCAATATTATCAAGTTTTGAATCCTTAATGAATGTTTTAAAGTTTTCAGCATCCCCAAAAATCTGTTTCCAAAATGGTTCACAAGCTATATAATTAAGTAAAGCATTATTTGATGTTGCTCCTAATCGAACAAAAGACGAGATATAATATTCAGGACTTCTATAAATCAAGTCCTTAATTTTTCGGCAACTTTCTTTATCTAATATAATTTTCGTTTTTGAATCAATACTATCTATACATGAGTATAATATATCCATGTGCATTTCTGACATTATTCTCTCATTCTCAAGATATTTATCTAAATACTTTTTATTAAGTTCTAAAGACATGTCTTTGGTAAGAACAATCTCAAATTCTTTATACTCTCCATTTAAATGATTAACAATCAAATTGTAAAGAATTTTATGATAGTAAGGAGGGTTTATATTAAAAAAATCCACTATAAAGTTTAAATAATTATCTATATTATCACCAAACTCATATTTTACAATAATCTGTTTTACCGTTTCTTTTTCTAATAAATTTACGATAGTATTGAAATTAATTTTATCACTTTGAGTAAATACATAAAATGCAGATCTCGCATAATTAATAAATTCTTCTTTTGTTTTAAAATCTAAGCAGTTTTTCAAAGTCAAAAATTCAATAAAATCTCTGGTTTTCTGACTATTAGATAATATTCGAGTAATTTGATTTCTCAACTCTCCCCATTCTAAATTCAAAAGCTGATTCAACTCTTCTTTTTTCATCATTCCATACACTTGATTTACAAAGTAAATATTAAATGCACCTTTTGAAAATATTCTTCTATAAGATTTATACTGAGAATAATTATTAGGACTAGGAAAAAGCTTTCTTATAATATCTTCATAAAATTTTATTTCACTTTGAGGATTTATAATATATATATGATGCGAATCAATATCATTCATAATAAACTCCTTATTATACAATCTTTTAAATACTACTATATCTTTATACTTTAAGATACTCAACAAAAAAAAGTCAGTAAAATCAACCTCTTCTTTTATTGGCTTATAATCATTCAGGAATTGATTAATAAAGCGTTTTGCTTCCCTTAAAGTAGTTATATACTTAGCCAAGAAAGCATACTGTGCATCTATTGAAGCAGAAATAACACTTTTTTCATCATCTGGCAAATTCAATGATTGTAAGATTTCCTGTTTTATATATCCAAAAATTTTTTCGTATGGTCTTAATGGAAGTACAAATTCATAATTAAAGAATTTATCTGTGAAAAAGCATTTCTCACTTTTATATTTTCCATCAATTATTTTATTAATCTGACTTTTGTCGTATGCTGTAATGAATATTGTATTAGGAAATGACGCATTACCATCAATTATTTTAAGAACTTCAATAATTTCATCTGCCAATAACCTATCCAAATCCTCTATAAAAACTACAACTCTACATGGTATTTCAGTCAACGCCTTACATATCTTCTCTTTGATACCCTCTTTATCATTTAGTTTAGATAATTTAGAGATAGCAGATACAATTTTTTTATCGTCCAAAAGATTAAGAGCTTCCATATATTGTTTAAACATATTGTCTAACTTTGCATTGTATGGACTTAAAGCTGTTGCAAAAACAGAAAAGAAATCTTCCTGTATCTTATTTACTGCACTTGAATTTCTTGGATTGTATTTTATAGTTAGATAAGGTGTTTTTGTTTTCTTAATTAGCTCTTCTTCTAATAAATTAATAAACGAACTTTTTCCACTGCCCCATGTAGCCACAATACCAATACTCCATGACTTGTCTAACTTTATTTTATCTAATTTACCAGCCATATCTTTAGCTACACCGTGATAATCCAACAAATCTTCTTCTTTGCTACTGATTGGTCTATCTGGTATAAACGGATTAGAATCATCTCCCAATATAACGTTATTGTCAACTCTTAATTTATTAAAGCATAATGACAAGACGATACAAGAAAACATAAACATTATTATGTCGCTATATGCTAATTGAGACCCCGCTATGCCATAATAAAAATATTCTCCCATTTTCCTATACCTAAAATATAGGAAACAACCGAATCCGAGTACAAAAAGTATGTCAGAACCTACCAAAAGTTTATTCTTCCAAAACTTTGATACTTTTATACATGCAATAGATAAAAATATTAAAGTGAGAAATGCTAACCAAATTTCATTGGAAATATCCAAAAACCTGAGTATGTATTTATTGAACAATGACAACCATTTGTCTTCATAAAAGATACATATAAATACAATAGCAATATATTTTGATAATCTACATACAGTACCCTCTAGAGTACTTTCCCCGATTATTTTCTTTATATTATTATAAATATTTTCCATAGTCATTTTGAATCTAAACAAAGTTTTTTTTATTGCAGATATTCTTTCCTATAGCAATGTTGATTTTTCCTTGAACTTTTGAAATAATTCATTTAAAGAACTATCCTTTGCGATGTAACCAAAGACTATTTCATCAGCCATTTCAGAGATATATGAATTCCTTTTGTTTGCCATATCTTTACTTACTCTAACAGCATTTGGAACTGTACTTATTATAAGCAATCTCCCTTCATTCATTAGATTTGCCAATTCATTAGGAAGTTCCTTATACATCTGTCTGACAATAACTATAATCACAGGTTGCCTACCTTTTTTGATTGAAATCCTCCAATAACAGTATTACTACTATTACTATTTGAATCGCCCAATCATAACAACGTAAAATCCCCCCTACTCGCGAGCAGAGGAAAACGACCTTACGTGATTCCAACAACTTTCTATTTCCTAAATATTCTATTTGCATAATTTATTGTTTTTGCAAGCAGAATATCATTCCTGCAAGCAGGACATTTCATAATTATTTAATTTCCAACTGCTTGCAATTTCAATTTTAAAAAATTGCGCAAGTAGAAGTGCAAGTAAACAGATTATTTCTCTTCCTTCTTATAAATACGTTTCATATTTTGTGAACCGTATACTGTCAGTAGATTGGATTCCCATAAAACACTCTGAAAATGCCGTTGCCACATCGAATAATTTACTACCGTTTTTGTAATGATAATAGATTTTTCAATATTAACAACTTATAAAGTTACTCCATATTCTCGGATAGTATCTTCACTATCTCTTCCAGATATTGATTTACCTGTCGCTTGTTCAATTCTATCAAGTAATTGCTTCGCACGATCAATGAAATAGGCATCAAAATCATCCGAGGATAAATAAGCATAATTAATTTTGTGAGATTCAATAGCCTCCTGAATCTTTGCTTGATTTAATCCTTTATTAGCCATTGTCCCAATATATACACTTGGCGCATGCCCACCAATTGAACGATTTGATGAAGCATAGATAGGCGTTTTATTGATGACAGAATTCCACTTTATACGAGGCAAATTCTTTTTCTCACAATAAGTTTGTGGAAATATATGATGAATATCGGCATCCTCATCTATATATGATGCTATATCCATACGATTACCTGTCATAAAATCAAGAGGAGCATCTTGTAATAGAAGCGCCATTATACCTTTATAAGCCGCACTGTTTCTTGTCTGCATTGTCAATAATCGTGTTGGTTGTATGCTTGAACGATATACTGTTTCAGGCATTTCGCCACCATCAATCCAACGAAAAAATCCAATTATATCAGTTGCGAAACGTGCTTCATTAGCTCCACCATATAATTCTCCCATTACACCACACCAGTACCAACGTGACAAAAAGCTTTGATTTGTTCCAAGATGAAGCAATTTTTTATTTTCATTGTCATAAGCAAAAATTGCAGCTAAAGGTATCAGCTGTGAAGTGTATGGCAAATCCTTTGAGCGGAATATGCCTTGATGCACCAAGAAATCTGCAGCATCACAGAAACCTTTAACTAAAGCATCATGATGTTTCAGATAATCCTGAAGTTCCAGTTTAAGGATATCCCTTTTTTTACATGTAACGGCCACACGCTCATCATCTCCTGAAGCTACTCTTTTATAATACGATACTAGAAGAGTCATTGCAGCCAACAAATTAGCTCCTGTAATTTCTTTGAGCAATTCTCCATTTACTTTTTGAGAAAATGTATTGCGTATTGATTCCCAATCTTTTCTCAGTTCATGTCCGTCAGCAGCAAAGGTTGCAGTAACTAATTCAAAAACGGTTAAAGGAACTCCACCTGTATTGACATTTTCAAAAATTTGACAAACAGCCTCTTTGGGCGTCTCTTTATCAAGTTGTATTACAGGCATATTATATTCTAATATAGGACGAAGGATTTGCTGAGAGAAATCACGGAATAAATTCCTATAATATTTATCACCGTGATAGTAATCCTCCATATCATAATGCCAATCCTCTGTATCATTGTGTGAAAAAGTAATATTAAGAGGGAACATTAAATTCTCAAACTCTTTTTCCCTTGTAGATAAATCTAAAATTACAGTTCGACCTATATCTGTAGTTAATTGTTTTTTCTCTGAAACGGAAATGATTGCATCCAATCTATCAGCCATAGGATCAAGACATTTGCGTATATCAAGATAGTAATAACGCATGATGGTTGCATCACGATTCGTTTCCAATCTGGTATTGGTAGCTTTTTTACTTTTCAAAACTTGATATAAAGTAGTCAACCTTTGCTGTCCATCAAGCACAAGCCATTCTGGAGTAACTTCAGACTTTGACTCCACACCTTCGAATTTGCGATATTTAAACCGAATATTCTCACCTCCATTAGCCAGAAACATTGCAGCTCCCATCGGGAATCCGGATGTTATACTTTCTATGAGTTTACATATTTTCGTATCATCCCATACCCAACTGCGTTGAAAATCGGGTAATTGAGCTTTGCCTTCTTCAACCATTTTAAGAAGGTCGTCAAGCTTTTTATCATGTGATTCTACTGCCATAAACTATCACTATATGTATTTAATAAACATTATGCATCCAAGATGAATATATTCAAATTGTTATTCCATGGGTTTTACGGTTTCTTCTATAAACTCAATATAGTCTTGTAACCTATATTTATTATATAACTGCTGATCAATCTTTGATATTGATAATGACCAATTAATATCTGATTTAGATGTAAAATCTTGATTTGGAACAAATTCCCAAACTCTTTTAGAACTTTCTTGAGTTACCTTTCTTATTCCTAACATTGTTCTTGCAAATTTAGTTTTTAGATACTTCAAACAAGCATTAGCTTCACCAAATGTTGCAAAATTACCAACACTTAAAAAAGTGGTATTATGTCCATATCGTGGTTCACCTATTATTGGTTCGCCTAAAGCCTCTCCAAAAAGTCCACTACCATTAGCTTTAGGAATGAATACTTTATATGAATTAAAATTATCTGGTAATTTAAGGTATTTACTTTTTATCCATTTAGCAATTCTTGTATCATTTTCCCTTCCAACAATTAATGCATAACTACAATCGTCTTCTTTGTTATCGAAAAAAACTTCTGGGAAAAGCGAAAAAATTGTGGTTCCTACATCAAAGCGATGACCTTCACTTTGCCTATTATCTAACTCTGGATTTTCTGTATAAAAAATCTCTTTCAACTGATACAAATCACGTGAATATACATTATTGCAAAAATTTTCAGTTGCAATAGACCATACTAATTCTTTAATTTCACGTAATTCGTCTTGTAATATAAATGTACCTATAGGTTTATATTGAGCTAAACTATCCCACATTGTTATAGCTACTCCACCTTTGATATCAACATTATCAAAAACCTCAGAGCTCTTTATCCAATAATTCACAACTTTATAGTGTTGATCGTTAAGCATTTTTTCATTCCATTTCTTCGGTGTTTTGCCAGCATTAAACAAAAAACGTCCTGGATGAATTATTGTACCTAAATCTCCCAGTTCTCTACCCAAATCAATAAACAAATGGTATAATGGTTCCTTATTAACACCTGTCTGATATGGAGGATTACTTACTACTGCATTAAATTTCATATCTTTACTACCATTATTTATATTCCAAAATCTTGTTGACTTTATTTTATCAACAAGTTGTTTCTTCTTCTTTTTGTTTTTTTCCGACTCTTTTAAACGAAGTGTTTCTAATAAGTTTTTATATACACAACAATGCGTATGGACATCACGATATCCACGTAGTACTCTTTCCGTTATCTTTTTGGCCATTTCAGTCTGACACAGAACAAATACATTGTTACTTAGGACAGAATCCCAAATGACAAGTTCTTCCGCTTTTGATTTTGGGTGCTGCTGATTACATTTCACTCGCCATAAAGTGTAAGTAAGATATAAAGGATAAACACCGGATTTAGAATTAATTTCCAAAATTTGTGTATCCTCTGTTTTAAATACACGGTTTGTTATTTCACCCTTTTCATCCCATCTAGGTTCAGCAATAAGAGTACGATAATTCTCATCATAAAAGTTATAGCCACCAATAGTACTACCCAAGTGCATATTAACCACTCGCCACGGGGTAAGTACTGTTTCATGATCAGGATAGTGAAATGTAGAAAGCATCCGTGCTATTTCTTTTACTCTCTCCTCAACTGTAAGCTCATCTGCTTTTTGAGCCATTTTTATAATTTCAGCCGTACATGAGATAAGCAAATCTTCCTTAACAAGGTGTGCAATTTGTTTGAACATAGGCTTCTTAAACCCCTCTGGCATGAAAACATGCCATGATGGTTCATCTATCACATCATCCACCAATTCAGATATTGTTAAATGACCGGTATCTTCTACTGCACCAAACAACAATAGAGGCAAACGCACAAAAATTTGATCAAGCACATTTTGAGATTTCCTCCTGCGGTCAGCTTCTTCTTTGGTATGTGACTTTTGTTTAGATTGAGGCACTTCTTTTTTCTTGGTACCTTTCTTTGATTTACTACTCTTCTCACCAGTAAGTCCACTGTCACTCATTTTTACTCTGCCATCGGAAGTTGTCTTTACTTTATTCCCATCAAAAACTTTTCCTATTTCAGCTAACAAGGCATGATCACTATCGGTAAAGTCTGCAAAATTTTTGTGCAGCATTCTTCCTTTAAACCCATTACGTATAACATGTTCTTTATAGGCCTTATTTACCTCATCAATAAATGAATGTGCATCATATTCCACTTCTTGACCACCTTTCATGGCAATTACGGGACATAACCGAAGCAAGCTAGCTGTTTTTTCTCCTTTAGTATGATGGGAACCTGATGCATTAGGCTGTTTTTCTACATAATCATCAATTACAGTCAATGTTCTATCAGGAGCAAAATCAAATGCATAACAGTTTGTTTTTATAGCTCCATTTTTAAAAGGTGTCTGACCACGGAAGATAGTTTGCATATAGTTTCCTGCATCAACATTAAACCCACCACGTAGCATAAAGACACCGGTCCACTCCGGTACTGATACTCCAGTAGTAAGACGACCACAAGATAATGTAATAGTACGAGGCTTTATTTTGATTACAGACTTAACCTTTTGCAAGACATCACTCCCCAATTTCTCAATTTTTTTTGCATCATCTTCATCAAGTCCTTCTATTTTACTACCTTCGCCAGCTACATTGATTGTTGTAAAATTAAATTCTTTTGACAAACGGTGGTTTTGTATAAGTTTCTCAAGAGCCAGTGCAGCATCAACACCTGGTAGCATCCACAAAGTATGACTCAAAGCATCACGAAAAGCATTTGTACTATATGGATATTTACTGCCGGTACTCTCATCGCAAAGCATATCAAGAAACTTGCAAACATGATCTTCATGAACAAATTTACCCTCAGCCCCCGGTGCTGGCATTGGTGCTCCATCTATTTTTTCATTTCCGGTCCACACCCTAAAAAACTCAGTAAAATTAAAGAAGTCATCTTCCGTTCTTGTATAAGCATTTGTCTCGAATACATCACCAAGGTCATAGGTATAGATATTGAGTCGTGCTAATCCTTCATATGGGTTAGGCTCATTAGGATGCAGTGTTGACCAATTATCTTTTGCATCCTGTTCCATTACATAATCCCAGGTATAAATTTCGTCTTCCGAGAAATGATACAATATATTAAAAGGAGTTCCGGACAAATACAATAAATATGGATTACGCTCCTCACACAATCCTTTTATTACATTTTGACCGAGTGGCGTTTCTGTTCCTTCGTGTGCCTCATCCAGAATAATTAAATCCCAATCCGTCTTAAAGACATCATCATTCTTATTAATACCTTTATCTGCAACAATTTGAGAACCGCGCAAGTCTTGCATTGAAGCAAAATAGATATAATGAATGCCTTTTTCTTTGAAATCTTTTTCAAGAGTTTCAAAATTCTTTCCTTTAGTATCATTCTCATCACAAAAGGCATACTTATCACCTCCCTTAGAACCATATTGTTGATTTACAAACTTCAAATTGTGATAATCTTCAAACCAACCACTACGAACTGCAGGACGATGAGTAAGAATAAGTACACGACCATATTCTTTACGACGAATAAGTTCAAGGGCACAAAGAGTTTTACCAAAGCGCATTTTGGCATTCCAAAGCATCTGTTTTCCTATTTCATAATGAGAAATTGTAGCATTGATAGCTTTTTCCTGTTCTTCACGAAAACGTATATCTTTTTTAGGCTTTTCAATAACTTGTGGTCCCTCTATTACTTCTTGCTCATTTTTAATAGCTGCAATTGCTTTTATAACTGTAGGAAGATCTACTTTAAACCATTCAGTTGGATTTATCACCTCTGAATCAAATTCCTTACGCTTAAATCCGCTATGTATAAGAACATCATGAACATCTGTGTCCATGAATTTAGAACCTTCACCTTTAGAGTTTTCAAACCATGCAAGCTCAGTATGCAGCAATGTGAAATCTGCACCGGTTCTCTGTGTTTGCCCTTTGATACACTCTATAGCAGCAACATTCAATTTCTCACAGTTTGGTGTAAGCGAATCACGCACGGATTCCGGTTCATTAATACTCGCTTTACCTATCTTTATAGCATCAGGAATCTCCTTACGACTATAGACGTAAATAAGATTATATTGAGTTGTTTGAATAGAAATTGCCATACTTTCCTATTTCTTGTTATTACTGTTTAACATTTGTACAAAGATTATTTCATTTCCTTGAAGAGGCTCTTGACTTGTCCATTCCTTAATTCTGCAGAACTTCTCTCGATTAGGTATAAAAAGTGGTAATCCTCCGAGCTGTTCAGTTGGATTATAGCCAGGAATACCATACTTCAATCCATCCATCTGCCAAATATTCCAAGATATAATCTCTGCAACCTTCTTCAAACATTCTTTATCAGGCAGTTTATCAGTCTGCCATTTCGTTTGATAAAATTCAATAAAGGTGATAAGCAAAGACTCTCTTGCAAGTAATAGATTATCACCTTGCCATTCAAACCCATATATTGACTGTAAAGCTTTATATGCTGCTCTCCTCCATGTTTTATGAACATTCTTTCGTTGTTTGCTATCCATATATGGAGTAATATTTGGTGTATTGGCATTAACCAAAATAAGTTTACGATCCAATAAACCTATTCGCTTTTCAACAGGAATAAAAACACCTGTAGTAGCATCGTAGCGACTGCACAAATAAGGTGCTTCACCACACGCCATTTCTAAACGATTTTCTGAAATATATGTTCTCCAATTTTTGCCAGAAGGGTATGGAGGCAACGAGTCTGTCATCACCCAAGAATGTACCCCATCTACTAATATTTCACGATTAAAAACATCATCTTCTGTTTCAAACCATGCTTTATCTATAAGGTTATTTTGTGCATTACATATCCAAGAAGGAGTAAACACTTCTGCTTTTTCATTAATACGCCTTTTTTGTTCAGCAAACGATTTCGATATACGCGGTTGCACAATCCGGCAGTTATCTTCACAAAGGAGGTCAGGTGTTATTACATCATGAAACATATATCCTTTTCCTCGATGTGAATAATCATTAGTAGCCCAAATTATATTTTCACCGGTAGTGCGATCCTTTAAAAGATTATCAAGAATCTCATGTCCCCAATCTCTTATCTCTGCTTCGTGTATATCAACTCCAAATATCATAATTGTTCATTCTATGTTTTATCAAAGTTTACCCCTTACATTCTTATCAATGAACGAGATATATGGGGCTTTATACTTTGATATTCCATAAGCATAATACTCAGTTCATCAAATGGTATAAATAATGGTATTCTAAATATTTTATTAAGACTAGTATTACAAACACAAGTCTTTTCATTGTTCAAATAGGTTATGCAAATATAACCAATTTATGATAAGTGAACTATTAAAAACATTAACTAATCATACAAATCCCATATATTCTAAAGTTTGAAAATACCATCTGTCTTCAATATAATAATTCAAAAACGACACGCCTCCTCATACCACTTTTTCCAAGCCATCACATCCGCACAAGCAGAATCACCTACCGTATCCAGAACCTCATAATCAGTAAAGCTATCAAACATTTTATCATTCTTAATCAACACTTTATACTGATTGATAGAACGTTGCAGCATCGTGCTTTTCTGGCAGTGACACACTGAAAGAGTTACAGAAGCATACTTCTGCTGCAAAGCAAAAACATGCTCAATCCACTACCGCCGCATATGTAAAATCGGGTAAGCCTTCCCTTCTGCATCCAGCTCAGAACGCGATACTACAGAAAATCCCATGCGTTGATAGAAGCCTACGGCTTGAGGATTCTGCTCGTTCACATCCACTTTGTATGTTTGCAGTTTCTCAATAGCATACGTTATCAATTCCTTTCCGATACCTTTTCCCCGGAAGTCGTTATGCACGAAAAGCATTTCTATGCCGTTCTCCGCCACTCCTACGAAGCCAACCAAACGGCCACTTTGCTCAAAACCATATAAGTCAACGTACTGAAAATAAGCAGGAAGATGCTCTTTGTAAT
>ERZ772818.1948-NODE-1948-length-16845-cov-3.837701_pt1 | contig 16845 bp, 11 predicted proteins | sample MGYA00580837_ERZ772818 | MGnify/ENA primary metagenome ERZ772818 (study PRJEB29015, sample SAMEA2737671) | human gut metagenome | biome: human gut; feature: human-associated habitat; material: faeces | place: China | collected 2012 ...
ACCTGCATGCCAGCATTAATGGCAAAGAGATATTGAAAGGCATTAACCTGACGGTGAAACCGGGCGAAGTACATGCAATTATGGGACCGAATGGTTCCGGTAAGAGTACTTTGTCGTCGGTACTGGTGGGGAATCCGGCTTTTGAGGTAACGAAAGGTTCAATCACTTTTTATGGAAAGAATCTGTTGGAGTTGAGTCCGGAAGATCGTAGCCATGAAGGTATTTTCCTTAGTTTCCAGTATCCGGTGGAGATTCCGGGAGTGAGTATGGTAAACTTTATGCGTGCTGCCGTAAACGAACAACGCAAATACAAAGGTCTGCCTGCACTGACTGCCAGCGAGTTCCTGAAACTGATGCGTGAGAAACGTGCGGTGGTTGAATTGGATAACAAATTGGCTAACCGTTCGGTAAACGAAGGTTTCTCCGGTGGTGAAAAGAAACGGAACGAGATTTTCCAAATGGCGATGTTGGAACCACGTTTAAGCATTCTTGACGAGACGGACTCCGGTCTGGATATAGATGCTCTTCGTATCGTTGCGGAAGGAGTGAACAAATTGAAAACTCCCGAAACAAGCACAATTGTTATCACTCACTATCAACGTCTGCTTGATTATATCAAACCGGATATCGTGCATGTTCTTTATAAAGGTCGTATCGTGAAAACTGCCGGACCGGAACTTGCTCTTGAACTGGAAGAAAAAGGATATGATTGGATAAAGAAAGAAGTAGGAGAATGACGATGAATGCGGAACAACAATATATAGAACTCTTCTCGCAGACGGAAGCTATGATCTGCAAACATAGCGCTGAAGTGCTGAATGCGCCTCGTGCTGCTGCCTTTGCCGATTTTGAGCGAATCGGATTCCCGACCCGCAAAATGGAGAAGTACAAATATACGGATGTAAGCAAGTATTTTGAACCAGACTTTGGTTTGAACCTGAATCGCTTGGCTATTCCGGTCAATCCGTATGAAGTGTTCAAGTGCGATGTGCCGAATATGAGCACTGCCCTGTATTTTGTGGTGAATGATGCTTTCTATGACAAGGCCCTTCCCAAAAGTCGTTTGCCGGAAGGCGTGATATTTGGCAGCTTGAAAGAGGTGGCCAGGCAACATCCCGAATTGGTGAAGAAGTATTACGGCAAACTGGCGGATACTTCAAAAGATGGTGTGACCGCCTTTAATACGACTTTTGCGCAAGATGGCGTAATTTTCTATGTGCCGAAGAATGTAGTAGTGGAAAAACCTATCCAGTTGGTGAATATTCTTCGTGCAGATGTCAATTTCATGGTGAACCGCCGTGTGTTGATTATTCTGGAAGATGGTGCACAAGCCCGTCTGCTGATTTGTGATCATGCTATGGATAATGTGAACTTCCTTGCAACACAGGTAATAGAAGTCTTTGCAGGAGAGAATACGGTGTTTGATTTGTATGAGTTGGAAGAAACACATACAAGTACTGTCCGTATTAGTAATTTATATGTAAAGCAGGAAGCAAACAGTAACGTTTTGCTGAATGGTATGACTTTGCATAATGGCACTACCCGTAATACTACGGAGGTATTGCTGGCAGGAGAAGGTGCTGAAATTAATCTTTGCGGAATGGCGATTGCTGATAAGAACCAGCATATAGATAATAATACAAGTATTGATCACGCGGTTCCGAATTGTACAAGTAATGAATTATTCAAATATGTACTCGATGATCAGTCGATAGGTGCATTTGCCGGATTAGTGCTGGTACGTCCTGACGCCCAACATACAAATTCTCAACAGACAAACCGTAATCTTTGCGCTACACGTGATGCTAGAATGTACACGCAGCCGCAGTTGGAGATTTATGCGGACGATGTGAAATGTTCGCATGGAGCAACGGTGGGACAGCTTGATGAGAATGCATTGTTTTATATGCGTTCCCGTGGAATCAACGAGAAAGAAGCTCGTCTGCTTCTGATGTTTGCGTTTGTCAACGAAGTGATTGATACCATTCGTCTGGATGCGCTGAAAGATCGCTTGCATCTGTTGGTTGAGAAACGTTTCCGTGGTGAGTTGAACAGATGTCAGGGTTGTGCGATTTGTAAATGAGTAATAGCGAATAAACATGGATATTCAAAAGATACGTGAGGATTTCCCGATATTGAGCCGTACGGTTTACGGTAAGCCATTGGTTTATTTCGATAATGGTGCGACGACTCAGAAACCCCGTCTGGTGGTTGATGCATTGGTAGATGAGTATTATTCCGTCAATGCAAATGTGCATCGCGGAGTGCATTATCTTTCACAGCAGGCTACGGAACTGCACGAAGCCTCTCGTGAAACGGTACGTCAGTTTATCAATGCCCGCAGCACGAGTGAAGTGGTGTTCACACGGGGAACAACGGAAAGCATAAACTTGCTTGTTTCCAGTTTTGGTGACGAGTTTATGCAAGAAGGGGATGAGGTGATCCTTTCTGTAATGGAACATCATAGTAATATTGTCCCCTGGCAACTTCTGGCTGCTCGTAAAGGTATTGCAATCAAAGTGATTCCGATGAACGACAAAGGCGAACTGTTGTTGGACGAATACGAAAAATTATTCTCCGAACGCACGAAGATTGTCAGTGTGGTGCATGTGTCGAACGTATTGGGTACGGTGAATCCGGTGAAGGAAATGATTGCAACAGCACATGCTCACGGTGTACCCTGTCTGATTGATGCAGCTCAGTCTATCCCTCACATGAAAGTGGACGTACAGGATTTGGATGCCGATTTTCTCGTGTTCTCCGCTCATAAAATATATGGTCCGACAGGTGTCGGTGTACTTTATGGAAAGGAAGAATGGCTGGACCGCCTTCCGCCTTACCAGGGAGGAGGAGAGATGATTCAGCATGTCTCTTTTGAAAAAACGACTTTCAATGAACTTCCTTTCAAGTTTGAAGCCGGTACACCTGACTATATCGGAACTACCGGACTGGCGAAAGCACTCGATTATGTGAATGGTATCGGTCTGGAGCAAATAGCCGCCCATGAGCATGAACTGACAACTTATGCTCTGCAACGTCTGAAAGAAATTCCTACTATGCGTATATTCGGTGAAGCTGCTGACCATGGAGCGGTGATATCCTTCCTTGTCGGCGACATTCATCATTTCGATCTCGGAACTTTACTCGACCGCTTAGGTATTGCCGTCCGTACAGGACATCATTGTGCCCAACCTTTGATGCAACGCCTTGGCATAGAGGGGACAGTGCGGGCTTCGTTTGCCATGTACAATACGAAATCGGAAATTGATATATTGGTGGCCGGGATTGAACGTGTCAGCAAGATGTTTTAAAGATATGAATCGCTATTTCTGTGGAATAGCGATTTTTTTATTCTTTAACTAAAAAAAGAATACCCAAAGTGCAGTGATTTGAGTTTTCTTGCGTCTAATGAGTAAAGAAACAAATATTCATGGAATATCTGGAGGGTCGTGAGACCATGCTTATATTATAAATTCTCTCTCTTTAACATTAATGGCAGCTATATCGTAAATAAATTACGGTATAGCTGCAACTTTTTTAGGACGGTTTACGTCTAATATATAGAATTGCAAATAACTTAAAGAGAAAAAGACAATGTTAATAACAACAACTCCCATTATTGAGGGAAAACGAATAGTGAAATATTATGGAATCGTTTCCGGAGAAACAATCATAGGTGCCAATGTGTTTCGTGACTTGTTTGCAAGTATCCGCGATATTGTAGGAGGGCGTTCCGGAGCGTACGAAGAAGTATTGCGCAAAGCTAAAGATACCGCTTTGCAGGAAATGCAGGCACAAGCTGCTCAGTTAGGAGCAAATGCCGTGATAGGTGTTGATTTGGATTACGAGACAGTAGGAGGTAGTGGCAGTATGCTAATGGTGACTGCTAACGGTACAGCCGTAAAGATTGAGGATGACTGAGATAGGTGGCATTGAAATTATAAATCATTATTCATTCCGAATAAGCAGAATGAATAATGATTTATTTAAGGTTCTAATGAGGCATTTTGAATGAAGCTAGTTCCGGTTCGATATGTTCCTGCTTCATAATATCCTCCATTCTTTTCACGATTTCCGGGTGGTATCTGGCAACATCTGTCTGTTCTCTGGGATCAGAATCCAGATCATATAATTGAATTTTCCTGTTTCCTTTAAAAATATTCAATACAATACCCTTCCATTTGCCCATTCGGATAGCTTTTTGGCCTCCGCTATCGGGAAATTCCCAATATAAGAAATCATGTTTATTCTGTTTTTTGCCTAGTAATTCCGGCAAAAAGCTGATTCCGTCCGTAGTCGGGCATTCTACTTTTGCAATCTCACAGAAAGTAGGCATAATGTCCCAAAAGGCACAGATGAGATCACTTTTACTACCGGCTTTTATCTTTTTAGGCCAACTGGCAATCATCGGAACACGAATGCCTCCTTCGCGGAGCGATGCTTTGCCCCAGCCCCATTCACTTTTGAATGGTTTAGCACTATCGAAAAAGAAAGAATCGCTTCCGCCATTGAAAGTCGGCCCGTTGTCACTGGTAAAAATGATGATGGTATTGTCATAGATTCCCAGTTCTTTAAGTTTATTAATAAGTCCTCCGATCTGTTCATCCCAGTAGCTCATCATGGCAGCATAGGTTGCGCGAGGATAACGGCAGGGAAAATAATCTTTATTGCCTGTGTATGGTTTTTCATCTCCAAACTTGTTCACATAATGCTTTACCCATTTTTCCGGTGCTTGTAAGGGAACATGGGGAAGGGGCGTCGTCCAGAATAAGACGAAAGGGTTATCTTTAGTAAGGTCGATAAAGTTGAGTATTTCTTTGTACATCAGGTCCGGTGCATACTCATTGAGAGTATATTTCGCATAGCTTTTTTCTTCGTATGGGTCTGCACCTTTATCCAGTTTGGTGTGGGGGACTACCAATGGATTATTCAGATATTCCCGATGTTCGTTTCTATATAAAAATGGAGGGTAGTAGGTATGAGCTTCTCTTTGGCAATTATATCCGTAGAAAAAGTCAAATCCCATTTTGTTTGGGGTACTGGCAGAACCGGGATACCCCAATCCCCATTTTCCGATACAGGCCGTTGTGTAGCCGGCTTGCTTCATGACTGCCGGAATCATTACCGTTTCTGCCGGAACGGGGCGTTGGCCTTCCAGGGTCGAATCAGCTAATACAGCTTTATGATTCCAAACATCTCCACGTGAAGCCATTTCGTCATTCCCCCGTATATAGGCGTGCCCGGTATGTAATCCGGTAAAGAGGACACAGCGCGATGGAGCTGACACTGCTGTCCCGGAGTAATGGTTGCTGAATGTCATTCCTTCTTGTGATAACCGGTCGATATTAGGAGTTTCAATTAACTGCTGGCCATAACAACCTAATTCCGATATACCCAGATCATCTGCAAGAATATAGATAATATTGGGCTTTTTTTTATTAGCTCCACTCTCTTCCGCAAAGGAAGAGAGTGGAGCTAATAGAGCAAGTCCAATCATAAGTTGATTGTTCTTCATGGTGAATATTAATAGAATGGATTTTGAATGATTTGCGGAGTCTTTTCCAGTTCACTGGCACTGATTGGCAACAGATATTGTGATTTATAGAAATGATTCGTTAATGTCATGTTGGGTTGTGGAGCTTTAAAGAATTCCTCTACACTGGCTCCTTCAATATTCCAGCACAAGAAAGGTTCATCCAGTTTTTCCGCTATTTTCCAACGTCTCAAATCCCAAAAACGTTGTCCTTCCAGATAGAATTCTATTTGTCGTTCCTGGCGGACAAATTGGCGTAAAGTTTCCTGTTCATTTTCTTTTCCTTTCCATTCATCATTTGCATATTTCTGAATAGACTCATCTACTCCCGGGATGCCTGCGCGTTTCCTTACTTTATCCATATATTTTTTAGCGATCTTGAGATTATTGCTTCCCCCAATCTCGATCAAGGCTTCGGCATAATTCAAGTACAGTTCCGCCAGCCGGAATGTGGGGAATGGATATTTGATAATGGTATTAGTGAATCCGGGATGTGTGAACTTCTTGTTAAGATATCCTGTTACCGAATAATGCACCGTCATATCTTTTTTGAAACCATGTGCTCCGTTGAACAACATTCTTAATCCGCCGGGTACATAAGATTTGTTTAAAGGAAGTGCTGCTGCATTATATCGTGCTATTTCGTAGTTGCCGTTATGGAATCCTATCCATGAATAAAAGCGTGGTTCACGATTAAAATGTAGTTTGATAGAGCGATCATTCGGCCTGTCTTCATAATTATTCCCGTCAAAGTTTGCAGGCAGATAAGCTATTTGATAACGGTTAGCATAGTCATAGGTCTTGTCTTTATCGATAGGTAATCCATGCTCTGTATAAAAGAGTTCAACCATCTGCAGGGTCGGTGCAGTGGAGTTGGTTTGCGTGTACGGGATCTGTTTCGTCTGTCTCACCGACGAACGAATTTGTACACCGTATGTTGATTCGCCTCGATTATCTCCCCAGATGATTTCACATAGGTTCTGGTTGTCAATCGTACAATATCTGACTCTGCGCTGAGCTTTTCCGCTTTCGGTCTGGTCTGTGAATCCCGGTTTCTCTTGGGTTGGAGCTCCGGCTTCAACATCTCCGTATAGTTTGTAGCCTGCTTTTTCCGCGTTCTGAATAGCATCCAATGTCACTTCCGCACACTTCTCCCATTTCTTGACGTCGTATGTCTGTGAAATTAGATGTTTCCCATTTTCGTCAACGAAATTACTGTAAAACTCACTGTTTCCGTTGAATAAAGGTGAGGCAGCGTATAAGTGTACACGGGAGCGGAGAGCGCGTGCAACATGTTTGGTAGCTCGTCCGAAATACATAGGATTGTGTGCCTCGACCAGTCCGGGCATTGCTTCGTCCAGCATTTCATCAATAAAAGCTACTACTTCATCGTAAGAACTTCGTGCCGGTAATTCGGATAATTTGGCGTCCAAATCATATTTTTTCCTGATGATGAGAGTGGGACCGAATGCCTGTAAAGAACAGAAGTGATAATAAGCAATTAGAAACTTAGCTTCTGCTCTATATATTTCCCTATCGGCTTCAGTATAAACTTGGGCTTTATCCAGAATATCCAGAAATTCATAGCATTGGCGGACCCCTTTCCATGTCGGCCACCAACGGTGGGAAACGATTGAATTGTTAGTCGGGTTATAAAGCCCCATTGTGAACAACTGTTCCGGTTCGTTGGCTTTATAATAAGTAGTTACTTCTCCTCCGGTCAGTAATGCTGTCGGATACCAGCTTTGGTACGGCTGTGAATCTTGAGAAGTACGGTTCATCGGCATATAAGTATAACACGAATAGAGAAATCCTTCGGTTTTGGACGGAGTGTTGTAAGAGTCTTCCAGTTTGGCACGTTCATCCGGCATTATATCCAGATAATTGCATCCGCTTGTTAAGATGCATAATACAATGATGTAAATATATCTCAGTTTCATATTTTATTATATATTTATCAGTTAATAGTCATCTGAAAACCAACATTAAATGTTCTTTGAGTAGGATAGGACATACCGGAGCCACCTCCCATTTCTGGATCCCATAATTTGAATTTAGAGAATGTTAGCAGGTTGTTGCCGCTGACATAAATTCTCATATTCTTGAAACTATATCCTATTTCCGCATTCTTGAGCTTTAAAAAAGCGGCGTTTCTCAGCCAGAATGTTGAATTCTGGTTATTATTTGTGTTATATGCCGTCGTGAGTCTGGGGTATGATGCATTGGGATTAGGATTATCTGTTGTCCAGCATCCATCTGCTACGTAATCTAATATACCTCTTTTGGCGGTATTGTTATCGTTGGTGAAAGGATGGAATCCGCTCATCATTAATGATACGCGTCCGGTTCCCTGAAAGAATAAAGAGAAGTCCAGATTTTTGTATTTAATGGAAGGGCCGAAACCATATACAATTTCCGGTACACTGGGATAACCTAAGGCAACTTTGTCATATTCATTGATTGCATTGTCCGTACCTCCTAATGCATTCGGAATATCTTTGTACTTAATATCACCGGGCATTAACGGCAGATTGGCAAATTGTTGCGGCAAACTATTGTTAATCATATTTTCGTCGGTAAATAATCCGTCCGCTACATATCCGAAGATTGTATTGAGTGAATGGCCGACTTTCAGACGGTTGGGATATAAGCTGAATTCCGGCTCATCCATTTCAAGTATTTTATTATGAGCAAAGGTGAACGTTCCCTTGAAAGAGACAAACAAGTCTTTGTTAATCTGGTTGTTGTAGTCTACACTGGTATCTATTCCCCAGTTACGCATCTTTCCGAGATTTCCTTGAACTGTAACATTACCAAGTCCCATGAGTGTCGGAATTGTTCCACGATCCATAAAGATTTCCTTTCTCACTTCTTTGAAAATGTCGGCAGAGAAACTGAATCCTTTCAATATTCTCACATCAATACCGGCATTCCATTTCTCACCAACCTCCCATGTCAGGTTCGGATTGGCATATCTTTTCCATACAGGACCGGAGTTGGTGTGTGTCTGGTTACCGGTCCCGGTTGTGAATCCGGCTCCGGAGTTAGTAAGGTTCTCAAGGAACGTAAAACGTCCGGCTCCTGTCTGGTCATTACCGACAAGCCCCCACGATGCTCTTATTTTAAATTGCGGGATGATGTTTCTGAGCGGTTCCCAGAATTTCTCTTCAGACAGATTGTATCCGATTGCTACTGAAGGGAAGAAACCGAACTTCTTATTCTTCGGGAAGTTTTCAGAACCATTGTAGCCAAAGTTGAACTCGGCTAAGTACCTGCCGGCAAATCCGTAAGATAAACGTCCTGCTATACCTTGTTTCCTTCTAGGTAAGGATGTCAGCAAGTCCGAAGGGTTGTTAACGTCATTCTGTTCTTGATTATATAGGAACATGACATTGACTTTGTGCACGTCATTGAATGTTCTGTTATAATCCAGGCTGGCTTGTAGATATAATCTACGGTTACCGCTATTGGAACCTCCGGTTTTAAGCTCGGTACTTTGTTCGTTGCCGATGATGTTTAAGTCGTATGTATCTTCTTGTGGATTATACATGGAAGTCTCATATTGGTTGACGTTGCAATAACGATACACTTTAGAATATGAATAGTTGTAATATGAAACAATAGCATTCAGTTTCAGTCCTTTCATAATCATCTTCAAGTCCTGATTAAAACGCAGGTTGGCTGTTACACTTGTAGAGTACGTGGAACTATAACCGGATACAAAATCGGCGACAGGATTGACATAACTTCCGTTCGGAGCACCAGATCTTCCTCCCCAACGGATGTGAGTGTCATCTTCCTGGCCGGGGAAACGGATCGGAAAGTCTACCGGATTTGCATTGAGTGCACTTGAGAATACGCTTCCGGCACTACTATAAGGCCCGCTCCAGTCTCGTACCGACACATTTAGTCCTAGCGATATTTTAGTTGTATTGGTTGCCTTGATATTCAGATTATTGACAAAATCATAGTTGTAGACATTGATATTGTTGTTGAAGGAGTAGAAGTCTTTACTGAGTGATTTAAGATTACCGTCGCTGTGCTTGACGCTTGCACTCATAAAATAATCTACCCGGCTGCTTCCGCCACGGATATTAAAGTTGAACCGTTCGGCAAAAGTGTTTTTCTTGAACATCTCGTTGTACCAATCGATGTTGGGATACATATAAGGATTGACACCGTCTATTGTAGCATTAATCTTTTCGTCCGAATAGATATCGGTAGTCTCGGGAGTACGTGTCTGTGCCTCATTGTATAATCTCATATAAGTGATACCGTCTACCATTTTAGGAACATTTGTCAACTGTGATATAGCCCCTTCCACTCTAAAGTTAATGATCGGCTTTTTCAGATTTTCCCCATTCTTTGTCGTGACTACCATCACTCCGTTAGCTCCTCTTGTTCCATAGAGTGCTGTTGCCGTTGCATCTTTTAGTATTGAGAAGCTTTCAATTACTTCAGGATCGAGATTGTTCAGTTGGGTTGCGTCAATTTCCACACCGTCCAGGATGATGAGAGGATCAGTTGCGCCACTGAATGTAGAAGCACCACGAATCCAGAAACTGGCGCCGTCTGCTCCCGGTTCGCCACTTCGTTGTACGGCGATAACTCCTGATAAACGTCCCGCAAAAGAAGAAGATAAACGTGAGGAAGGTACTCTTAGCTGTTCCGGGCGTATCTGTTGGATAGCTCCGACAAGACTTTCCTTTTTCTGCCCGATACCAAAGGCTGTGACTACAACCTCATCCAATGCCTTAGTGTCTTCTTCCAGTTGGATGTTGAGTATACTCTTCTTCCCGACTTTCACTTCTTGGGTGATATATCCCATAAATGAGACTATCAGGACCGGATTTTCTTCCTCAAGTTCAAGCTTGTAGAAACCTTCAATGTCCGTCAGAGCACCTGTCGTGCTGTCTTTAATTTTAATAGTTGCCCCGGTGATCGGTTGTTCGTCCTTATCCAATACAAATCCTTGTATTGTTTTTCTTTTAGAACTTTGCGGTTGAACTTTCTTTTGAGCTACTTTTTTGAGTGTAATCTGCCTGTTGTCTATTGTATATTCTACCGACATACCTTTAAATAGTTTGTCGAGTACCGGACGAATTGGTTGGTTCGTTACTTTAATAGATACCTTACGGTTGGGATTAATGGTTTCTCCGTAATAGACGAAGATAAATTCGCTATTTTTCTCAATATGGCTCAGTACTTGTTTTAGAGGTACATTCTCGAAACTGAATGTGAATGTTTTTTCCTCTACATAGTTAGAGACGTCTTCTGCATAGACAGATAAGAAAGATGATAAAAAAATTGCCAGTACAAACAGGAATTTGTATCTTTTAACACTCCTGCTTGTAGTAAATTTACAGTTTTCCATAATTTTGTAATTTTAAGAACGCTACTTAATGTTGATAGGTAATGTTTTTAGCTAATCCGAATAATACTACGAATATTATTCGGATTTTTCGTGTGTTTTCATATCATAGGCATATTCGATGTTTTTAAGATTAATAATTAGTTTTCTTTTCTCATGTGGACATAATATATATTATTCTTTTCTTCTATGGTAACAGGTGCCGTTATGGCAATAGTTGACAATACTTTCTGTAACCCTTCATTCAAATCAAGTTTCCCGTGCATCGGCATTGTTTCTATACCTGTATCATAAATAATTTCTTTTCCGTAATAGCGGTGTAACTGCTCTAATACTATACTTAGTGCCTGATTATTCAATGTCAGAATGCCGTCAATCCAGCTGATATAATCGAGCGCATTGACTTTTTTCTTGTCAGTATATGTTCCTTCATTCAGAGCAATCAGCTCATTAGGCATCAGCGTATAATTCTGTTCCTTTTTGTCTTTTACCTCCACCTTTCCCCGTACTAATACGACTTCGGCTTTAGTATCTTCTTTATAAGCTTTTACGTTGAAGGCAGTACCCAGCACATTTACAGTAAAGAGTGATGTCTTTACTATAAAGGGGATGTTACTTTCCTTATGAGTCACATCTATGAATATTTCTCCTTCGACGAATATTTCCCGATATTCCTTTTTGAACTTTTGGGGATAAACAACCTTCGTTCCGGAATTAATATCCAGTTGAGAGCCATCAGACAATTGTAATTTGATATGTTTCCCCATTGGTACAATAATCTGGTTCATGGGATGTTCTTCTTCTCCTTCCCCGGTACTCTGTCGGGGCGCGATTTTCTTTTCGTCGATTAATAAAGAACCGTCTTGTGCATAAGCCACGGTAGCTTTTTCATCTACTTTTATCTTTGTTCCGGTAGCCGTAATCAGCTCAATATGTTTCTCCGGAGTATTTGCAGCAGATACAAACTCTTGAACATCTGCCGAATGAATCGTATCATAAGCTTGATTATTCAGCCAGAATACAAACAGGAGAGAAGCAGCAGCAACAGCTGTCACCGGTATAAGCCAGCGATAGACGGGAATATGCTTCTTCTTGTCTATTTGCTTACTGATTTTGCTCCATACCTCGTCTTCTGCTTCTTGGGAAGCGGAACTTTCTCTCTTTCGAAGGTAGTGGAACAACCGTTCGCTCATTTGTTCAATATTTCCTTTTTCTTCTTTCATCATTCGACTGTTCTGTTATTATAATGGGAAAAACGAATTTACTCCTCACTTTTATGGAAAAAAATTATTTATTTTCAAATAAACGTCGTAATTTGACAATAGCTCTCCCTATCAGGTTCATGGATGAGTGCACTGTAATACCTAATATTTCGGCAACTTCCTCCCATGTAAGTTCTTTGATATAGTACAAATAAACGGCATGACGCTGATTGGCGGATAATTTCCGGTAGGCCTCCTTTAGCAATTTGCTTCTTTCCAGATAAGTATCGTCGTGTGCAAAGAGTCCTTCCAGTTCATCATCTGTCAATGGAATCTCAAACTCTGCATTTTCTAACTGGTACGTCTCTTTCATCGAGGACATCTTATATACGAGATTGTTTCTAAGGGCTGTATATAAGTAAGATTTGACATGGTCTATGGGGCGGAATTTAGAGTTGTTGAATACGTTGACAAAGAGATCCTGAATACAATCTTTTATTAATTCTTCGTTTGTGGAGATTGTATGTCCATAATTCAACAGGTGCGGAAAGTAACGCCGGTACATTATTTCTAAAGCCAGCTTGTCTCCTTTGATTAGCAGAACCCATAATTCCGCATCCTCTTTAGTTTGATAATGCATTTTACTCTCCTTCATACACGTGTACTCTGTGTACTTTGTTATAATTGTACTAGAATGATTAACAACTGTTGTATTTTGTAGCAACATGTGGCAAAAGTATAAAAAATAAATTAAATTATATCGGAGAGCTAATGATGATTTCTGTTTACTATAAAAAGAAGACTAGTTTGAACGGATATTTATGTGATATGGATACTGCAAGAAAACATGGCCGGACTTTCTCCGTCTTGTGTGATTTGCAGTATCCATATTCTTTTTGTAATATAAGTAACTATTATAGTAATGATCTTATTTGAAAACCGTCTTTACCGGACGTCCAATCCAAGATTGAGGCTGCTTCAGCCCTAGTATATAGGCAATCATTGCCGCAGTGTCATATTGCATCATACTTTCTTTGATTTCCATGCCTTTGCGGACATTCTTGCCGGAAATAATAAATGGAATCTCCATTTCCCTCAGTGTCTTGCCGCCATGCCCGGTTTTGATACCACCGTGTCGTCCGTCATAATAATAATGGTGTCATCCCATATACCGGCTTTTTTAATAGCTTGCAGGATACGTTCCACATATCCATCCAGTTCTTTCAACATCTGATAGTAGGCCGGAGTGTCATGCCCTTTGGTATGTCCGGTGTGGTCGGGTTCTTCGAAGCAGATAGCTAGCAGTTCCGGTTTCTTTTCAATAATATACTTCTCGGCTGCTTCGCATAAGGCAGTGGGAGCTTTGGCGTATCCCGGAGTCTGATATTGGTAACTCATGGCTAACGTATCTACCAGGTATTTGATTCCGGGCCATTCATACAAACAACCGATTTCGGCTTTAGGACGCTGTTCGCGCAAGACAGAAAAAATGGTAGGAGCGATCCCCCGTTCGTTGACCTCACGTGAAGGGATCTCCGGAGTTTTCGAGCCCCAGGTGGTGTATCCGTGTAACTCTGTTCCCACTCCCATAAACATGGAAGCCCAGTTGATAGCACTCGAAGAAGGGAGTACGCTCCGGCTATGAAGTGTGTAACATCCGTTGGTCATCAGACTTTTGATAGCCGGGATATCCGCTTTAGAGACACTGTAAGCCCCCCAACCGTCCATACCGATTAAGATGACGTGCTTGGCTTTTTGTTTTGCAGCGTTTACGTTGACTGTCATTCCTGCCATTAACAGGCACACGAATAGTAAGACTTTTCTCATGGTGTTTTTTTTAGATTGTTATTGATTATAAATATATACTGTTGATTAATAGGGCCATACTAATCATTGATTTTATTTACGAGTCATTTCGATTCGTACACCGTCCGCTTGTACAGCGTATAATTTGACACGATCCGATGAAATAGTATTGGGAATTTCAAACTGGAAAGAAGTACCGAAATATTTCAGGTTATCATTCTCTTTTATTTCAAAAGCTACTGCCTGTTCTCCGTTTTGAACATTCACCTGATGTCCGGATATAGTATAAGTAATTTGCTTGGTGATTTTCATGTCCTCTGCAAATTGAGTGAAGTAACCGACATCCGGTGGAGTCGTATCGAGTCCGGGGTCACCTTTCTTTCTGTCTTCCAGATAGTAGAAAGCGTGTTTGGGAGCCGGAAACTGCTTCATAAATTCTTTCGTTTCCTTAATCATGGCGTCCGTGACAATGTAATTGTACGTACCGTATTGGTTGACCTTCATAGAGATCGGGACAAAGAACCCCCACCTTTCAAAGAAATCTGTCAGGTTCTCGTTAGCAGCCCGGCAAGCCATTCTGGCATACATCATTTGATTTTCTCCCGGGTCTTGGGTTGATACACGGTTTTCGCGCATCAATTTGAAAAGAGTAGGGAAGAATTGGGGATTATATCCGCAGCGATGATAGTAATTCCATAATTGCCAGTTCATGCGTGCATGCATTTCCGGGTCCTCTCCCTGATAGTCGGTTCCAAAGTCGCACCAGGCTTTATTTTCTACACATCTTCTGAATACCAATGTGGCTTTCTTGACGTTAGCCGCATATTCCGGTACAGCCAGTTCTGTCCCTCGGGAGCAGTTCTGACCGAACTTATAAATCGTGTAATTGGAGAATAAATTGTTGGAGGACTCTGTTGTGCTGGCCCAGTTAATGGCACCTTGGTGTACATGACCGATCTCGTGTGCCGGTCCCCAGGAATTTCTGGAGGCCATAAGATAAGATTTGCGCAGGATATCCCCCAGAACGGTATATACAAATCCTATCCTGCCTTCTGAAGCCCACATATATCCGCCTTCGGGAGATATGGCAAAAATATGATTATTCATTTGTTTGGGGTATACGTCTTCAATACCCATCAATTCTGTTGCCATTGGATCATATTGTCCCAAAGTTCGATAGACGACAGGATATCATACGGCACTGCTGCTTTCAGTTGCTTATGATGAAAATAGAGGATGATGGCGTTGCCGATGACACAGAAATATTTATAGTCGGCTTTGTCTATTAACTCCTTGTATTTCTCATTGGTCTGATGCTCTTTTAAGGAAAAGAATCCGCATACTTTGCCTCCGCCTAATGGGATATGGATTTTAATCGGTTGTGCATCGGGGTTTTGTATGTTCGTATTGTACATTACAAACAACATACCTGTTTGCTTGGCTGTCAGTTTGTTGACTCCTTCCTTCAGGGGATAGATATCACCGTTGACAGAAGTTTGTGCATAACCTTTGCTTGTTTCTTCCCCGATATTCTGGATTGAAATACTTTGCCCGTGAGTGTTTCCTACCAGTACGACTACCTCATCTCCTTCGTTCACATAGATTCCTGTAGGATTGTCGAGATCTCCGTATTTCCTCGTCATCAGCTTATCCGCCCATTCGTCGGCGGAGCTGTAAGGACAATATTCCCGTATCCGGAATTCCTTTTCCCATTTATTATAACTATCGTCTTTTAAAGCCGATGCCGTTTGTATGAAGAATTCGGGTAATGCTTCTATCTGCTCTTGCGTGACATCAGGCTTTATTTCGGAACAGGTAATGTCTGTAAAGACAGTCAGCAACTGTTCTTCGAGAGTGTTTTTCTTGTTCTTTTTGAAGAACTGCATTTCATCACAACTGACATATCCGTTTTTCCCGCTATGAACCTCAAACTTTACTTTGGTGGCTTTTACCGGAGTTTTGAGTGAGGCAATGGAGGGAGAGTTGCGCATATTGAAGTCATAGCTTCCCTGATGCACGTATTCCGTGTTTTCTTTCGTCTGCGTATATACGTCAAATTTCCCGAATGTGCCGTTTCCTGAATTAGTGTGATAGATGAAATAATCAATATCCGTATTACCCTCGAAATAGTATTCCAGGATAACCGGGAAATCGGCCGATTGTCCCCATTTACTGTGGTAAGGTACTCCGCCGTCGGCAATAAATTTATTATCAAAGGAATGCTCGATGCTCCGATCCGGGTCCGTTTCCTCTTCGCTCGCCTTACCGGCATAGGGTTTTACCTGTATATCTTCTTCGATTACAATGTCACTGGCGGAATATTGGGTGACTGTAATGGTATAATGTTTAGTTGCAGAGGATACTTTAACGTTGGCGGTACGTCTGTTCGAACCGATATTGGCGTCTACTGATATTTTCAGACTGTTTTTGAATTGTGTGGCTCTGAGCCATTTATCAGTAACCTTCGCTTCCCAATTATCTACGTTTAAGTTTGTGGTGATAGAGATGCTGACGTTTGCTGCATCTTTACTGAAGTTCTGTATCAGATCCTCTGTCGCGATTTCAAAGATTTCCGTTATACTTTCTTCCGCGTTATCTTTACATCCGTATAGACACAACGATATAAAGAGGCAGATGAGGCTTAAACAATATCCGGAGTTTTTCATGGTAATGTTCTTTGGATTAAAATTAATATTACTGCTTATATTGTTGGCCCTATTTATCAAGCAGTGACATTACCATAATGGGAGAAGTCGGTTTTACTCCTCACTTTTTTAAAGAAATTTTTCGCAGGCAACCTGATTAACCTCTTGAGAAGGACAGGTTGCCTGCGAAATGGGAAGTTGTCTCTTATTCCGCAGTCAGCTCAATCACACGGCTGAAAGCCTGATTGGTAGTGAAGGCGTTGATACCTATTTTCATCAGATAGTCGC
>ERZ772818.1952-NODE-1952-length-16824-cov-15.181347_pt1 | contig 16824 bp, 16 predicted proteins | sample MGYA00580837_ERZ772818 | MGnify/ENA primary metagenome ERZ772818 (study PRJEB29015, sample SAMEA2737671) | human gut metagenome | biome: human gut; feature: human-associated habitat; material: faeces | place: China | collected 2012 ...
AGAATCTTATCGGGTTCCTTACTTTCTCGTCGTTGTTTAATTTTCAAGGTCCTTATCCAGCCTTTCGGCCGGCCGCTCTTCTCTCGAGCGCTTGATAACTATACCACAACTTGCCGCAAATGTCAACATCTTTATTCAAGTTTTTCATTTTTTTAACAGCGGCGGGATCGAAACAATCAAGTGTCCGCGCCTTGCTGTCGGCTGCGCTGCGGTTAAGCAACGTGTGATATTATAGCGCGCCGATCAGCAAATGTCAAGACCCAATTTCAACTTTTTTATCGGGTTGCAATTCCGTGCACAATTTGCTATAATGGCTAAACGATATATATAATGTATAAGGAGGGATCTGCAATGCCCATTCGTATTGATAACGAATTGCCGGCGAAGCAAAGCTTGGAAATCGAGAATATCTTTGTCATGAGCAACAAGCGCGCGGACACGCAAGACATCCGCCCCCTGCATATCATTATATTAAATTTGATGCCCACCAAGATCGACACGGAGACCCAGCTGCTGCGTCTGCTGAGCAACACGCCGCTGCAAGTGAATGTGGACTTTCTGCAAGTAAGCAGTCATACAGCCAAGCATACCTCTAAAAGTCACATGGACAAGTTCTACTACACCTTTGATCAGATAAAGGACAGAAAATACGACGGTATGATCATCACCGGTGCACCGGTGGAGCAAATGCCCTTTGAGGAAGTGGACTACTGGGACGAGCTTTGCCGGATCATGGATTGGACAAAGACCAATGTATATAGCACCTTCCATATTTGCTGGGGCGCGCAAGCGGGGCTGTACTACCACTACGGTATTCCAAAGCACCCGCTCAGTAAAAAGATGTTCGGCGTATTCCCCCACCGCAGTTTAGATGTGACCCATCCACTGATGCGGGGACTGGACGATGTGTTTTACATTCCCCACTCCCGGCATACGGAAATTCTGCGGCAAGACATTGCCCAGGTAAAGGACTTGCAGATTCTGGCATACAGTGATATTGCCGGTGTCTGCCTGCTGTCTGATATGGAGTGCCGCAACTTCTTCTCTACCGGGCACAGTGAATACGACCGAGATACACTGGCCAAAGAATATTTTCGTGACAAGAGCAAAGGACTGGACATTGACAGACCCTACAACTACTTTCCCCACGATGATGAGAACCTGGTGCCCCTGGTCAGCTGGAAAAGTACAGCCAGCCTGATTTTTTCTAACTGGCTCAACTATTTCGTTTACCAACGCACACCCTACGACATCAGCACACTATAACATAAGTAACAAAGGCCGCTGTGGAAAACACAGCGGTCTTTTTCTATGATTAATATTATCTTTAGAATAGAAAACGCATAGAAAAACAGCCCACCTGAAAAAGGTGGGCTGTATGTAATTACTTAAACAGGTAATTGGTGTTGTTAAAGGTCAGCGGCTGGTACTCGCCATTATGTGCATAGTACACAGCAGACAACTTAACAGCCACAGCAAAAGTCTTGCCGGAGCAGCTAAACACATAGCAATCTGCACCGTTAACAGTAACTACCTTATTGTTGTAAGAGATAGAACTGCTGGACGGATCAGCACTGTAGCCAACCTCCTGCCAGTTATCGTGAATGGTCTGCTTGAGCAGCAGCTTCGCATCCGCAATGCTGTAATCCGGCGTGGTTGTGATCTTATGCGGGTTGGAATACGCATCGTAAGTCTGAGCCACTTTTGTTCCCTCTTCCGCAGCCGTCGTTTCCTGGGCGGGATTGTAAACAAACGCGCCAAAACGAACGATAAAGTAGATCAGGAACCAAATGAGCAGGATCAGAATCACAATCAGAGCGATCTTGCCGCCCTTGTTCTCCGGTCTTGCCGCCATCTCGTCCTGAGACGGTGTGGGGATCGGAACGAAAGGTTTACCCTTCTTAGCGCACTTCTTTTCCAGCTTGGCATTCTTCTTGTCGATCTTCTTAACCAACTTAGCGTATGCCTTCTGGCCGGCCTTCTCTGCTTTGATCTCTCCCTTAGTCTGGAAAGCATCGATGGTCGGAATGGCAATGGCGGTAAATGCTTTGCCGCCTGCGGCCGCTTTCTTTTCCCCTTTTTCGTTTTTCTTCGTAGTTTCTTTTACGAATTTCTCATAAGCCTTTGCATGCTTCTTTTCCGCTTTGGCGTTTGCCTTAGCAAGTGCCTTTTCAGCCTTTGCTTCTCTCTTGGCCGCCTTCGCTTCTTTCTTAGCAAGCTTCTTTTCTTTACTCAAGGCAGTACCCTCCTTATAAGTATAGTAGTAGTATATCATCTTGTTGCTCAAATTTCAACAAAAAAATGCAAGCAAATGCGAGATTTTTATGAACAAACTGTAAACATTAGTACGCCGGCAGCATACAGTACACAAGATTTGGTAGTGAGCAGCGGTGCGTTATGCCTATATATGATCCGGATAGCGGTGAGCGGTAATGGTGCCGTCCTTCACTTCCAGTCGGCAAATGCGGGCGTTGCGGCGGTCGCCTTCAAAGCCGTCGTCCTCCACATTACGGGCGTGGTACACCGCGTACCACACGCCATCCTTCTTGATCACGCTGTGATGACCGGTGCCCTCCTCCCAATCATTGGCGCGAATCACCGGAGCATAGGTATGGTCATCCGGCACTTTTTCAAACTTGATCTTAGTTAGATCCGTTTCGTCCGTCTTGGCTCGGGCGTATCCTATATAATAGGTAGGCTGTAAGTAGCAGTTGCCGCTGTACATTACATACTGCCAGTCCCCCTCCCGAAAGTAGCAGGCACCCTCAATGGTGTGCCAGTGCTGGCCTTTCTTGTACCGATCCCGACGGAAGATCTCCTCGTCCAGGGTGGGCACCACCACCGGCACCGGGTGTCCTGCCGGGGTATACGGATCCAGCATCTTATCCACCACAATATAAGTGCCGATCCGGTCACCCTCAAACGTATTGGTAGAATAGAACAAATACAGACCGCTCTCGTTCTGCACAATCTGGGAGTCAATGGAAAAGGGATGCAGAATCTGCTTCTCCTGCCCAAAGGGACCGAGGGGATTATCCGCCTGACTGACAAACAGCGCCTCCCGATGACCGCCCTGATCCGGCGTATCACCAAAGAACTCATAAGAACAATACATATAATAAGTACCATCCAGTTCAATAACGCTGGGCGCCCAGAAGCTATGCTCCCCGGGCACGGTAAACACCATACCGTGAAATTGCCAACCGGTGAGCAGATCATCCGAACTGTAAGCGTAAATGCCATCATCGCCGGTGGTATAAATGTAATATCGACCGCCACTTTCCAAAATAAACGGATCTGCCTGACCGATATAATTCTCTTTTTTTGTTTCTAACAGCTGCATAAGTGCGCTCCTTCTTCAAAAATCAGCACCATTATACACGCTGGCGCGGCCTTTGCCTACCGATATGGACCAAATTCTTAAAATTCAGTACAGTGCACAAAAAAGTGCCAAAGAATTTGTGCAATAGGGCAGGAATCAGGCGGAATTTTGCCGTGGAATTGCAAATTGTCAACTTATTTTATGATTTTGGTTGACATTTACGCAAAATCAAGGCATAATAGTACAAAATTCAATGTGAGGTAAAAAGTATGTCAGAAACAACCGCAGCTGCCGAAAGCAGCAAGAGGAAGAAAAAACTCCGCACGGTAGACATTGCCTATATCGGTCTGTTTGCCGCACTGATCGCTGTGTGTGCCCAGATCGCCGTGCCCATGACCGTGTCCTTTACCATGCAGACCTTTGCCGTTTGCCTGTGCGCCGGACTGCTGGGGTGGAAGCGCTCCACCGTGTCCGTAATCGTGTACATTCTGCTGGGTATGGTAGGACTGCCCATCTTTACCGGGTTCAAAAGCGGCGTGGCAGCCATTACCGGTCCCACCGGCGGCTACATTGTCGGCTTTGTCCTGACCGCACTGATCACCGGCGCTTTGGTGCAAAAGTTCGGTCACAAGTTTTGGCAGTTGATCCTGTTTATGGTGATCGGCCTGACTGTATGCTACGCCTTTGGCACCGTGTGGTTCATCATTGCTTACAAAGCCACATTAAAAGCAGCGCTGGCCACCTGCGTGGTGCCATTCCTGCTGCCGGAGTGTGGCAAGATCTTGCTGGCAGCCCTACTTACCAATCGGCTGATCCGCTTTGTAAAATAAATCTTAAACGACACAAAGAAACGCAAGGTGCGAAATACACCTTGCGTTTTTTATTATCTTATACTGCATAAAGCATTTGCAACAGGCGCTTTCCCGTCGCAGTGGTGAACAGCTTTTCTCTGCCGACTTGCACGGCTTCTTCGGAAAGCCCCTCCTCATACGCATTCACCAAAAAGTCCGCCTCAATTAAAATGCGCAAAGTCAATCGGTCCACACCGGTGTAGGTATGGTGTCTGGCCACCAGATCACAAACTTCTTCCACAAAATCCTTTGGCCAGTCTGCAAGCAGTTGGCGCACCACCGGCGGGCCCTCCAGCTCTTGGTATTTACCGGCAGAGGAACCGTAATGCAGCTGAGCATTGTGAATACCAATATCATGCAGTGCAGCGGCTGTCAGCAATACGCGCCGCTGCCCGTCGTGCAAATGCTCCCCATCGGCGATCATTTCGGCAAAAGCATACACCTTGATCAAATGCTGTATCCGCTTGGGATCTCCGGCATCATATTGCAGGGCACGGCGCAACGCTTCTCTCGGATCGTTCAAAGGGCTCATTTCTCTGCCTTTACCGCGTCATATTGCTCCAGCACCTCTTTGTCCGGCGCAGGGGTGCACAGGGACACCACCACATTCACCAGCAGACCAAACAGGAACGCAGGCAGCAGCTCGTAAATCTTCAAAACCGGTGCCAGGTCGGCAATGCAATACTTCCACAGGAACACCATCACAGCACCGGCAATCATACCGGCCACAGCGCCGTAGCGGTTGGAGCGCCGCCAAAACAGCGCCAGCAACATTACCGGACCAAAGGACGCGCCAAAGCCCGCCCAAGCAAAGCTGACGATCTTAAACACAGAAGCGTTAGAATCCCAAGCCATAAAGATGCCTACCACGGCAATACCCAGCAGGGTCACCCGTGCCACGATCATCTTGGCTTTGGCAGACAAATTCAGATTGAACAGGCTGCCCAAAATATTCTCGCTGACGCCGGAGGAGGCAGCCAGCAGCTGGCTGTCCGCCGTGGACATGGTGCTGGCCAAAATACCCGCCAGGATCACGCCGGCCAGCAATGCAGCAACTACCCCGTGCTGGGACAGCAGATTGGCGATCTGCACAATAATGGTTTCCTTGTCTGCCAGGGCACCCATAGCGCCGTTCTTGACCATAGCGGAGCCAACTACGCCGATCACCACGGCAATGAACATAGAGATCACGACCCAAATGGTGGCAATGCGGCGAGAGGTCTTTAATTTGCGATCATCTTCAATGGCCATAAACCGCAGCAGAATGTGGGGCATACCAAAGTAGCCCAGCCCCCAGGCGGCGGTAGACAAAATTTTCAACAAGCTGTATGTGGCGGATTTGCCGCTTTCCGGGTCATAGGTAGCCGTCATGGACAGATAGCCGCTCATGCTCTGCGCATTCTCCACCACGGCGCCCACGCCGCCGGCCTTGGACACGCCAAACACCAGCACCACCACCAGCGCAATGCTCATTACAATGCTCTGCACTAAGTCAGTGGTAGACGCGGCAGTAAACCCGCCGGTAGCGGTATAGCCCACGATCACAATGGCGGAAATGATCATTGCCACATGGTAGTCCATACCGAACAGCGTGCCAAACAGCTTGCCGCAGGCGGCAAAGCCGGAGGCTGTGTACGGCACAAAGAATACAATAATTAAAATGGCTGCCATGGCGGTAAGAATATGTTTTTTCTCTCCAAATCGACGAGAGAAAAAGTCCGGCACGGTAATGGCGCCAATGCGGGCGGAATACCGGCGCAGACGGCGTGCCACCACCAGCCAGTTAATGTAAGTGCCCACACCAAGGCCAATGGCTGTCCATCCCGGATCCGCAACACCGGTTAGATAGGCAACGCCCGGCAGGCCCATCAGCAGCCAGCTGGACATATCCGACGCCTCGGCACTCATGGCAGTAACCACCGGCCCCAACCGACGGCCGCCCAAATAGAAATCGTCTACTGTATTGTTGCGCTTGGAGCACACAATACCAATAGCCAGCATAGCGATCAGGTACACGGCTATAGAGATCAGAATACAAACTTGTGCACTGGTCATAAACAGTACCTCCAACAAAATTTGGCGCTTTGCAGCACTACCGGTGCAAAGCAATACAATCTATAGTATCATTTTTTGGCGCCGATGTAAAGAATAAGTTGCGTTTTTTCGTTTGATTAGCGCCTATATCCGGCAGTGATAAAAGAATTGACAAGCCGTAGGCAGGTTGCTACAATAAAATTGTATTGAGCTTATATTCCACAAGGAGACGGAAAAATGAAGCAATCGGCAATGTCGCCCCGCACCGGGCGTATAATAGAACTGGATATTGCCAAAGGGCTGGGCATTCTCTCGGTGATCCTGTACAACACCCTGCCCACCTCGCCTTTGCATACGGCGCTGGGCGGTTATATGATGCCCCTGTTCTTTGTGATGTCCGGGCTGGTCATGCAAAGGGATGCATGCAGCTTTTCTCTCCGTCGTTTTTGGGAGAAGAACGCCCGGCTGCTGTTTTATTACATTTTATTCAGCGCCATTTATCTGCTGTGCAGCGCGGTGACCTGTATTGCAGGCCACGGCAGCTACAAGGCGCTGGCACTGGACGGCATTGCCGCTTTGGTAGGGTGCGGATTTAATGTGCTTTGGTTTTTAAGCACCCTGTTTTTGGGCAAACTGCTTTGCAGTCTGCTCACCGGCAGCCCGCTGCCCCGCTGGGCACAAGGGATGTTCCTGGCCGGGCTGTTTTTGCTGGCAGCCGGTATAGGCAGAGCAGTGGACTTTACCGCCCTGTCCGGCGTGGGCCGGGTGCTGGGCATGGTAGGGCTGACGGTTCTTCGCCCCATGGAGGCGGCCTTTTATCTGTTTATCGGTTCCCTGCTGCAAGGGGCGTTTCGTTCTTTGCAAAATCAGTGTACCAAGCCAGCGATGGTTGCCGCCTGCGGCATTGGCGGCACTGTGCTCACCGTCGGCTGTGGCTTGCTGGCGCAGGCAGCGCCACAGGATATGTACGATTTGACTGCCTCTCGCCCGCTGCTGAGTTTGGCGGCGGCTGCACTGGGCTGCGCCGGAATCCTCGGTATCAGCCTGGCGCTAGGCAAGGTGCCTATGCTGAACAAAGGTCTTGCCTACTTGGGCGTACACGCTCTGTACCTAATGGCCATTCACGACCAGCCCAATTTATATGGCTGGCTCAATAAGCTATCTGTCAAGCTGTGCGCCGGGTTGCCCGGCTGGTATATGCAGGGCATGTTCTTTCTCCTGCTCACCGTGGCGGCGCTGATAATCGCCATGGGACTGGAGCCGCGACTGGATGCGGCAGTGCGCGCCTTGGCTCGCCGCTGCACCGGACAGAGAAAAGATCAGACAAACCCGGAGCGCTCTTGACTTTTCGGTCCCGATTTGCTATGATACCAACGTAACAGCAAGGACGAGAAACAGTACTCCCCCACCCTGTGCAGAGAGAACAGGCGGTCGGTGCAAGCCTGGGCAGGCGGCGGAGGAACCCATCTTTGAGCTGTGCGCCGAACGCAAAGGCTATTAAGGCGTACCGGGAGCTCCCGTTACAGAGCGCGCAGAGTGCAGGCTCAGCCTGAATTTAGGTGGTAACACGGATCAATGATTCGCCCTAAACCGATCGTCACAGATCGGCTTAGGGCTTTATTTTTTGGAGGTTTTTTGTATGAAACTGGAACACTTAGTTGGCGATCGCTTTAAGGAGCGCCCGGCAGACTGCCAGGTAGACAGCCACGCCCTGATGGTGCGCGGCGGCTACATCAAGTATGTGGCAAACGGCATTTACTCCTCTTACCCGCCCTTAAAACGGGTGCTGAAGAAGCTGGAGCAAATCATGCGGGAAGAGATGGACGCCCTGGACGGTCAGGAAGTGCAGTTCCCGGTGGTGATGCCCGCCGCTCTGTGGGCAGAGTCCGGCCGGTATGAGAGTATCGGCAAAGAGTTGCTGCGCTTTACGGACCGCAACGGCGCAGATATGGTGCTGGGTATGACTCACGAGGAGGCTGCGGTGCAACTGGTACGGGAGTACGCCGGCACCTACACCAAGTACCCCTTTATGATCTATCAAATTCAAACCAAGTTCCGGGACGAGGCGCGCCCCAGAGCCGGACTGATCCGTGTGCGTGAGTTCACTATGAAGGACGCTTACTCCTTCCACACCAGCCAGGAGGACCTGGACGATTATTACGAAAAGTGCCACAAGGCTTATGAGCGCATTTTTGCCCGCGCCGGTGTGCCGGAGGTGATCTCCGTTGCTTCAGACTCCGGTATGATGGGCGGCAGCGTATCCCACGAATTTATGCTGCTGACCCCCATTGGTGAGGACTCTATCGTGCTGTGCGACGACTGCGGATATAAGGCCAACATGGAGGCTGCCGAGTCTATCCTGGAGCCGGTGGAAAATGCCCCCTCCCAGCCGCTGACTAAGGTGCACACCCCGGGTATGCACACCATTGAGGAGGTATGCACCTATCTGCACGCCGACCCTAAGGACAGTGCCAAGGCCGTGGTGTACCAGACCAATAATGAAGACAAATATGTGGTACTGTTCCTGCGAGGCGACCTGGAAGTGAACGAGACCAAGCTCACCAACTTTTTGGGTGAGGAAATTCACCCGGCAGTAATTACAGAAGAATGTGGTCTGCACGCCGGCTTTATCGGTCCTGCCAACCTGAACGGCGACTTTACCGTGCTGTACGACCGCTCTCTGGAGGGGCGCAACAACCTGTGTGCCGGTGCCAACGAGACGGATTACCACTATACCGGCGTGGATATGCAGCGGGATGTGCCCGGTGCGGAGTACCACGATTTTGCCAAGGTGGTTGAGGGCGGTATCTGCCCCTGCTGCGGCAAAAAGAGCATTCATATTTCACGTGGTATTGAGGTGGGCAACATTTTCCAGCTGGGCAAGAAGTACACCGAGCCTATGGGTATGACCTATACAGATCGGGACGGCAAGAGCCGAGTGCCGATCATGGGCTGCTACGGCATTGGCGTTGGCCGACTGGCCGCCGCTGTGTGCGAGGCGCACCACGACGACTACGGTCCCATTTGGCCCAAGGCCATTGCCCCCTGGCAGGTGCACCTGTGCGCTGTGCGTGCAGACAATGAAGAAGTGCGCGCCTTTGCCGATACACTGTACAACACCTTGCAGGAGAAGGGCGTAGAAGTGATCTACGATGACCGTTCTGTCAGCGCCGGCGTTATGTTCTCCGACGCAGATCTGCTGGGCGTGCCCCTGCGGGTGATCGTCAGCCCCCGGAACCTGAAAAACGGCGTGGTGGAGCTAACCGCCCGGGACAAGAGTTTCTCTGAGACCGCACCCACCGCAGAAGCGGCAGACGCCATTTTGGCCAAGCTGGCAGAATGAGCGTAACGAACCGGCCGATACGCATTTTGTTCGTGTGCCACGGCAGTACACTATCAAAACTCGGAAACTCCTAATTTTCAAGGACTTTTGGGGATTGCTTCGAGCAATTTACTACCTATTTACTACTTTTGAAAACCAAAAAAACTGACAACTGCCTCCGCGCGATTGCAAATGAAAATATTTAACTATATTGTATAGCAGAAAGGACGTTGCATTATAGCAGCGTCCTTTCTGTTATCTGGTCTTGCCGCAGATTTTGAAAAAAGTCTGCGGCTTTTTTTATGCCCAAATTCATAAAGGAGGCGACGCTATGTACTTTACTTCCGGCCAAGACCGGGCCTTTGAACGGCTGATGCAGGAAAAGCCCGGTTTCGATCATTACGACGGTGGCGGGGCGAACGCGCCGGAGGATTACGGCAGTTGTCACTTCTATCACCCGGATTGGAAATATCAATACTGCGTGTATGCAGAGTGTCCCTATCAGCCGGGCAAGCTGACCGCCCTTGCTGCGGTCAAATTCACAGTGAAAAGAGCTGACGACGATATGGCAGTATTCCGCGTGGAGAAGAACAAAGGCTATACGGTGATGTCCAACCACCACCTGCGGAACAAAGCCCTGTCCCTGAAAGCCAAGGGCCTGCTGTCACAAATGCTGTCCTTGCCGGAGGATTAGGACTACACCCTAAAGGGTCTGTCCCTTATCAACCGGGAAAGCATCGACGCTATCAGGACGGCGGTGTGGGAGCTGGAACGGGCCGGATATATCAGGCGGGAGCAGGGCCGTGACGCAAAGGGCAAAATGGCCGATATGGTCTATACCATTTACGAGCAGCCGGTGTTGGATAAGCCGGTATTGGAAAACCCGGTGTTGGAAAATCCAACATCGGATAACCCGACATCGGATAATCCGGCGTCGGGTTATCCAACGCAATTAAATAAAGAGATACAAAGAACTAACTTACCGAGAAAAGAAAAATTAAATACAGATGGACAAAGTACCGATTTCATTCCTTTCCCATCCCTGTCCCCTGCCCCTGTGGAGGTCGAAGCGGCGACTGCACAGCCGGAACGGAAAGGAGGCGGCATTACAGATTTATCGGGAAATCCTTTTGGTGAATATCGAATATGACTATCTCATTCAGGACAGTTCCATTGACCGGGAACAGCTTGAAGAAATCGTTGACCTGATGCTGGAAACCGTCTGTACCTCCCGCAAGACCATCCGTATTGCCGGGGATGATTACCCCGCCGAGCTGGTGAAGTCCAAGTTTATGAAGCTGAACAGTGAACATATCCGCTTTGTCTTTGACTGCCTGCGGGAGAACACCACGAAAGTCCGCTACATCAAGCAGTATTTACGGGCTATGCTGTTCAATGCCCCCAGCACCATTAGTAACTGCTACACGTCCCTTGTAGCGCACGATATGGCGCAGCTGGATTGGGGCAAACCAAAATCCGGCCTGCCGGACTATTCCCGTTCGCCGGATGAAAGCCTGTGAGGAAAAGGAGGCGCTTTGAACCGTTGTTACCTGCGGCGTCTGGGGGTTCCACCTTAGACGCCATTTGTGACTTTTTGGCAAGGAGGGATGCTTATTGCAGGAAGAGGTCGATCAGAAAACCATTGTCCTGTCCATGAAAGTGGGCAAGCTCACGGCCCAAGTGCTGCAAGCGGCGCTGAAAAAGTATTTGCAGCACCGGGCCAAAGGCAAGACCATGCTACACCACGGCCAGCAGAGCCTAAAGCAGCTCAAAAAGCATGGGGCGGCCCTCTCCAACATTGAGATCACCGAGGCCAACATTGGCGCATTCAAGCCCTGTGCAAAGAAATACGGCGTGGAGCTGACCAGCACCAAGGATGGCACTATCCGGGGCAATCTCTATGAGTTGGACTACCAGCAGCATTTCCGACACGTCATTGACGCCGCCTTGCCGGTGAGTGTGAACCAGCTCTTTTATGAGCATGGAAGCCGTGATATTCCGGCGGAACAGTATTTTGACAGAAGCCCTGACTGGGTGTTTGGAGATTTCCAGCGATATGAGGCCCAGCCCCACAACCCAGCTGTGCTGCAGGAAGCGCTACAGCAGGAGCAGCACGGACGAAAGCAAGCAAGGCCAGGGGATTTCAAGGCCCATATCACCGCTTTGCACGACAGCCGGATTGAAACCGAGGCACAACGCATCGTGGATAAACTGAAAGATCTGTCTGCACCCAACAGCCCCAACAAGACGCATTTCATGGTGGAGATTTCACCGCACTTTGACGCGCTGGCCTCCACCAAGGACAATGACCGGTTCTTTGCCATGCTGCCCTATAAGTCACTGTGCTTTACCGGCATAAAAGACCGGCACGGGGTATATGCCATGATTGGCAAGGACGAGCGCCGGGACGTATCAATACGCAGACCCCGGCCCTCTATCCGCAAGCAACTCACCGATAGCAAACAGGCCGCCAGTCCGAAAATGGCGGCAGCCAGAACCAAGAAAAACGAATTGGAGGTATGACAAATACACTTTACCGTGGAAGGAGAAAACCTGATCTGTATGTACCACAACGCTGACCGTCGTAGGACGATAAGTAAGATCACCGCCGCGCTGCCGGATATGGACGAGGGTATGCAGGCGCTGGCCCAGCAGACCCTTTCCAAGCTGGAACGCATAACGGATGCCGACTATGATAACCAGAAGTTCCAGTTCACCGATGAATGAGTAAAGCAGACGCCGGGCGCGGCGGCCTTGTGGCCGCTTGCGTCCGGCGTTTTTAATCAATATCTTCCAAACCGAGCTTTTTTATACATACCATAATGAAAACGATAGGTAATATTTTCGCCAATAGGAACTTTAGGTGATATGTTAGTACTATCCTTTTCCCTATAAGAAAAGTGAAAATATGGTTGATCGCCTTTTTTCTCTATCGCAGCAATAACATTAGAATCGTATAGTAACTGAAGCAGCTTTTTTGAATCATCAACAAAACTTGGTATGTCTTGCGCATTTTCTAAAATGTAATCACAAAATTTTTCATATATAACAGAAAAATCTGAAAACGAAAAATCAGTATCATCAAAAAAATCAAAAAGCTTTCGAAACAAATCGAATTCATCAGAGGAATAATAAAATGATAGCTGATCTTTTAAAGAACTTAAAAAATAAGCCGAATAATTATTCTGAAACTCATCACTCTCGAAGCATTTCTTTGAAAATTTGATATTGTCCCCTAATCCATCTCTTTTCATTTTCTGTTGAAGATATTGAAGTATCACTAAAATATCGCGCGGACGCGAAAGAGATATCTTCAAAAATGCCATAAAAGCAGTATCGTAATCTCTTTCTTTACTTGTGGAAGGAATTTTCCAATCAAAATATTCATCCCATATATCGCCATCTTCTGCAACTGTTTGGTTATAAGCTAACAGTTTTAATCCGACCTTATATAAATAAGAGGTCTTATAGTCTTGGTATGTAGTTCTCCAATCTAAAAAGACAGCATTATCCAAAAGTTTTGTGGTTGCATTTTGCAAATTTAGAGAACTGTATATATCAGGGCGTAATAAAAGTACTATTCTCAAACGACCTTTGGAATCTCTTAAGTTTTGAAATAAAGATGTGTTTAGCGTCCATGCAGCGCTAGACAACCCTCGAATACACTGAATGTAATCTGGATACGGAATAGTGTCTGGACGAACGTCAATTCCATCAATAAACAAAACAACATTTTTTTGAAGCTTAATTTTATTTAGAGCATCTTCAAATTTTTTCTCGATATAATACAAGTTATGCTGAAACCGTGTCTCAGTAAATTCAATCTTTTGTCCCGATTTTCCACCGACTTCACTATACTGGCATATTAGTTTAGCTACAATTTCACTTTCATCAACGACTTTCATTACATTCGTGATTTCAGGAGAGAATGCATTCATATAATAGTCATCTATTGCTGCCAGTATATTGTTTATGCCACTCTTGCTAAAAGCCGGGAGAACCTTGTCATTCTCAGTTATGCTTTTGCTTATTAAAAGAAGTAAAATAACTTTCCAAATTCCTTCATAGCCAGTTAAATCAAGATTCTTTTGTTGCTTAAGCGTATAAAATTTTTCATAATCAGTGGCTGATAGAAAAGATATCGTGGCGCTAACATCTTTGTAATTATTGTTACATAGGTATGTGGCATATGCTGTTTTTCCGGTTCCCTTTTCACCAACAAGGAAAAAGCTACTCTGTTTTACAAGATCGTCTAAAAAAGTGTTTCTCACAAAAACTTCATTAAACATGGTCTTATTCTGCCGCTGGGCATAGTTTTGAGCATCTGAAAATCCCAGTTCTAATTCCTTGATTGTTTTCATAGCAAAGCACCTCCTCAGTTCATCTAAGTATAGCACATATTCGCCAAAAAATCTATAAAATAACGGCTGCAAATTTGCATTATAGCCGTTATTTTCTTCCTATTTCTACGCATTTAGAATAGCGCTTCGGCAGGCATATGATAAATCCTCCCACCACCCCACCGACCATGCCGGAAAGGCCCCGGAATACCGAGCTTTTTAAGGCCCTAAATGCGTAGATTGCCAGTACCTTTTCCGCTGTCGTTCTGCCTCTTTGCGGCGGCGCATCCGTTTGGCGCAGGCTGGGCAGTATTTGGCCCGGTTGGACTTCGGCATAAATGCAGCACCACACTCGGAGCAGCGTTTCACCACGTCTCGGTCTTTCGTGATCTCGGCACACAGGGCCGCATCCAGCGGGAGGACAGCAGCCCGGAACCACCGGCATAGCAGCGAATAGGAAATGCTCTGAACACAAACACATTCTTCGCCATCGTCCAGCAGCAGACAGTTCCCGTCACAGTAATTGCAGCACTCCCGCACCAGCTTCCGGGCCTTTCGGTATTGCGGGTAATTCATTCTCGGTATGCTCATCGTTCTTGCGACCATTCCTTTCCCGGTGTCACCCTCAAAATGCCGTCCACATTTTGCTTGATGATACCGTATTCCTGCATCTGCTTTTTTGCTTCGCCGTACTGTTCATACAACCGTTCTTTTTCTTCGGCCAGCCGCTTGTACTCGGCTTTCAGGTCATACAGATCAGGGAGCTTTTTCACGCCCTGTTCCTTTAGGGCCTTTGCCGCAGCTTCATACAAAATCAACGTGCTTTCATGCTCACGCCGGAATTTGCCCTTGTCCGCTGCCTTGCGATATTCCAGCGCCACGGGCCGGAAATGCTTATAGGTAGTGACGTTCTTTATCAGTACCGCCATATCTGCAAGCCGATGTTCCGCAGCTTTCAGGGCAGCGGCGGCCTCGTCGCTGGCGGCGGTGATCTCGACCACTCTGTTTTCCAAATCCGGGTAGGTGTCTATCCCTTGTTCCGTCAGGAAATTCAGTGTCCTTGCGGCCTGCTTCAAGTTGTGGAGCTTCGCCCACTTCTCATAGCCCGCCGACTGCTGGGACTTGATGCTGTTTTCCAAATCAATCCGCAGAGAGATTCCCTTGCGTTCTTTCGGCCTCCTTGTGATAGCGCGGCCCTTGATACGCTCTTTGATTGCTTCTTCGGTGTAGGCTTCACCCAGCGTCTTGCATCGGGTGAAGCGTTCCTGTCCGGGGGCGCGGAACGAAATAAATTTGCCCGGTTTGATCTCATAGCCCTGCGCCTGCATGAGCCGCAGAAAATCGTCAAAGTCTTTGGCCTGCGGGATGGCAATATCAATGGCTGCTTTGAGCTTCGCTTTCCAGCTTGTCCCCTTCGGGAACGAGTTTGTCAAGATGATTTTTGTAAGTTTTCTAAATTCAAATATTTATCCGCTGAAAAATCTCCCAACATCTCGTGTCTGCATATCTCTTGAAACACCGTATTCAAAGGCTTATTCGCACTTTCCGATTGCTTCACATTTACAATAAAAGTGGTTTTGCCTATTCGTGTTGTATAAGATAAAGTGTTTTCTTTCATATAATCCGTTTCTCCTTTTCATAAATTGACTGTGGGGCATTCCGTTTGGAACACCCCACAAATACAGCCTGTTTCATCTGAACATATCAAGAAGTCATTAAGTTGCAAGTACAATGGAAATGGTTATCTTTCCATACCACGCTTGTTTCTTCGTGCCTTGATACGCTCCTGTCTTTCTTTTTCCCTTGCTTCTTTTTCGGCTCGTTCCTGTGCTTCCTTAAAAGAAAAAAGTTGCTTCACTTTTTCGGTAAAAAGTTTAGCAACTTCGGGGAAATGCTCCAACGCTTCAAGAAAAGGTCTGCACTTTTCTTTCAGTTCGTTGTATTTGGTTTTCATTCGTTCCAATGCGTTTGCACTGTCCATATACTTCTGTCGGTAAAAATTTGCACTCTGCTCAAATTTTTTGATTTCCGCACGACTGGTAATACCCTCTTTGGCAAGGGCTGTCAGTTGAGAATAATCCTCTTTGGAGATTGCCATTTTACCTGTGATTGTTTTCTGCCCCATACTGTCAATCTCGTTTAAGGTTTTGGAGATATGACGGGCAGGCTCATACTTGACCTGTTCCTTTTGAATACGCTTCTGCAACTTCTCCAATCGCTCTTTGTCCTGTTGGATTTGATATTGCAGGGAAGTCAAATGCTCTGCTGTACTTCCGTATTCGCCACGCTGAAAGCCTTTGAACCCTTGCTCCGTCATATAGTGAAACAATTCATCTTGCAGTATGCTGTACGAAGCTCTAAACATCGGCTTTCCGTTCTTCCTAAGAAGCGGCTTTCCTTTTTCATCGGTCAGCGGAATATCCGATTTCCATTTCTTTGAATGGCTTATCTGATTAACAACTTCCTTGACCGTTCCTCGCAGTTTTTCGTCTTTGCAACGCTTACTCCATAGGATTTCTTTCTCCACCACTGGCAGAACCATAGCGTGAAGATGATAATGGTAAACCTCTTTTCCCAGTTCCTCGGTTGCGGCTACATTGATTTCATCAGCGTGCATTACTGCCGATATAACATTGTCAGCACCGAATTTTTCCACGATGAAACGATAGGCTTCTTCATAAAACTGCTTTGCGTATTCATAGCCACCATTACGCTCGAAGTACATCGTATTCACATCAATCACTATCTCATTAAAGAGTGTTGCGTCTCTCCTCAACCCACGAAGCGACACCTGACCGTCTGCTTCCATCTGTTTTAACTGTTCCATATAGGTAGGGGCAGTCGGCTTTTTGAAATGCACATTAAAGGGTATTCGTTCCTCAATCACATTCATATTTTCGTAGGTTTCATTCTTGCGTTCGTTGTGCCTTTCCGCCTTGCTCACATCAGAAGCGG
>ERZ772818.1955-NODE-1955-length-16808-cov-4.782905_pt1 | contig 16808 bp, 10 predicted proteins | sample MGYA00580837_ERZ772818 | MGnify/ENA primary metagenome ERZ772818 (study PRJEB29015, sample SAMEA2737671) | human gut metagenome | biome: human gut; feature: human-associated habitat; material: faeces | place: China | collected 2012 ...
TGTGGTGTCAAAGGGCGACCTTCTGCTCACTGTTTGCTCGATACAAGACGAGTCGGCATTCCAGATGGTAATCGGTCCGGTAGTCGACATGGAATGGGAGGCAGAGTCGCAGAGCAATGTGGTTTCGCGACGCATACTCGTGACAAAAAGCCACTACAACGGACGCACGCTCGGCTCGCTCCGTCTGCACAACGGCTACAACCTCAACGCAACGCGCGTAAACCGTGCCGGTCTCGACCTCCTTGCCAATCCCAACTTGAAACTGCAGGTGGGCGACCGCATCACCGTGGTGGGCGACCCGAGCCACATCGAGCGTCTTGCCACACGACTTGGCAACTCGATGAAACGCCTGCACGAACCGAATATGGTGACAATGTTTATCGGAATATTCATCGGTATAATTGTCGGTTCAATACCTATCGCCATCCCGGGAATGTCGGCGTCGATGAAGCTCGGTCTTGCCGGAGGTCCGCTGGTGGTGGCTATTCTGTTGAGCCGTTTCGGATATAAATTCAAACTCGTCACCTACACATCGACAAGCGCGAGCCTCATGCTGCGCGAAGTGGGCATCTGCCTATTCCTTGCGTCAGTGGGATTGGGCGCAGGTGAGAAATTTGCCGAGACGGTGTTTAACGCACAAGGCCTGATGTGGGTGTTCTGGGGATTCCTTATAACGGTGATTCCGCAGATTATTATGAGCTTCATTGCCCGCGCCAAGTTCAAGTTCAACTACCTGTCGATTCTTGGTATAATGTCGGGAAGCTATACCGATCCTCCTGCATTGGCATACTCCAACAAGGTGGCAAACAACGACGCGCCTGCCGTGGCATACTCTACGGTCTATCCGTTGTCGATGTTCATGCGTGTCATCACGGCGCAGCTTGTTGTGCTGATATTCGGCTAAAACATAATAATTTATATAGTGAAAGCGTGCCCTGGGCTGAGTCCTGGGGCACGCTTTCACGTTTCTCAAATGTCTTTTAGAATCCCCCAACGGATAAAAGAAGATTTCTATACAGCGGTAGTGCCGCATTTTGGGTATATGGGGGCAATCATGAACATTTTCATACTTTTTTGCGGAGGTCGATACGCGAGTATTCTTTGACCACATCGTTGATTTTTCCATTGCCGTTGCATTCGGGGCAGGCGTCCTGGTCGTATTTTATGGAGTGGAGAGCTTTTCGTATGAACGTTATTTCGTAGTCATGGTTGCGGATGCAGGTCTCAAATCTGCTGCGCATCTCTGGCTTGACGTCCTCGATAACGAATGTGTCATTGCCTATTTTTATTTTGAATTGTCCGGGGAGCACGTTGTATGCGCCATGCATTCCTCCGGGATTGTAAGACATTGCTGTGGCGTCATATCGCCAGACGAGTCCAGTAGCCCCGCAGTGCTTGCACGGCTTTGTGCCGACTACGCGGGTGCGGGCTGCATATTTGAAGAATTCGGTCTCGCCGCAATGAGGGCATCGGTCGGCATTTACACTCATTTTTCCGCCGCATGTGGGGCAAATTACAAGATATCCCATAGTTAATCTCTGAATAGGTCCATAAGGGCGCTGGTTTCTTCCCAAACGCATTCGTCGGGGCAAAACGTGAAGCGGCCGATGGCTTGTTTTACAATCTGTGTGAGTTCGGCTTTCTGTCCGGCTGTGAGCCCGTCGCTTTGATAGGCGGCGTAGCGTGCCACGTCTTCAACGATTTCGGCAGACTGTTGATAAGCCTTGTCGTTGAAAGCTTTTTCCGCTGTGAGGAGAAGACTTTTTGCGTCTTGGAAGCTGTTGATCATTTAATATCGTTTTTTTGTAACTGTTGGTTGGCAACTCGCCATGCTGGAATAATTCTCTTGTCTCTGCGTTGCGTAAGCTGACAAGAAAACTAAACTACTGGCATAACAAAGATGCGAATAAATTTTGAGAAAAACTCTCCTTTTGGAGAGAAAGTTTCAATTGTTGGCAATATGCGAAAACGGCGGGCTGCGCCAATGACACAGCCCGCCGTGGATTATAGTCCTGTCAAAGAGTATTTATCTGACTATCGTTTTCACAGATTTGCCGTTGACTGTGACTATGTACACACCAGCCGTGGCAGGGATGCTGACGCGGTTGGATTCGGCAACAGCGTTCAGCAACATGCGTCCGTCGGCTGAGGCAGCTGCCACTTGTTTGCCTTCGGCGCCAATCACGATTATCTCGCCTTTGGATGTTGCCACACGGATTGTGTCGGCTGCCATCTCGTCCACAGCTCCTTCTTTGTATGTAATACTTTCGCTCAAATCACTTTCCGTTTTGTCAAAGATGGCTCGTACGGTGTAGACGGTGCCGTCAACCACTTCCGGATCGGTGATTTCAGTGGCCGCAGTTTTGCCGAGCAACACACCGTTGCGATAAACCTCATATTCCTTCAGTTTCAGTTGCGGAACGGTGAGGTCGTTGAACGACAAGTCGTCGACAAACATTGCGAAACCGCTGTCGCTGACGCAGTTGACTGCGAAATAGCGCGCTCCTTGCGGCACTACATAACGGAATTCTGCCCATTCGCCCGACAGCTCGATATAGTCGGCTGCATGGATTTTAGTGAAGTTGGCAGGGTCGGTGTCGGTGGTTGAGTAAAGCACGCGCATGCGCTCAGGCTGTTGGTTCTCAAGCGTAAACGAGCGTGCGAAGAACGAGATTGTCTGCTCGTCGCCGTTCAGGCGCGGAGAAATCAGCCAGTCGTTGTTCACATATTTCACACCAGCCATAGCCATCAGCATTTTATTGCCGGAATGAGGTTTGCCCTCGTCCCAGATGTCGATGCCGAGAGTGTTGGCATTGCAGACTTGGAACGCCTTTGGCGACGAGGCATTGTCATATTCGCCAAGATCTTTGCTGATATAGTATGTCACGTCGTGGTCGAGGTCGGCCATTGTCCAGTCGCCAACGTTGTCGATTGCCCAATCCTTGTAGCTTTCGATGTCGTCGGTCACCGAACCCTTTGCCCATGGCGACTGCCACGACAGGCGGAGTCCGTCGGCTGTCTTGGTGCAGTCAAGCGACTGTGGAACGGGGATTACCGGGTCGACAACTTTGGTTGTGATTGTCTTCGTGTTGTTGGCGGCATTCGCATCGGCAGCCGCCGCGACAACGGCTGTTACGGAGATAGAGCCTTTTGCTTGATGTGCAACAGGCAGAGTCACCATAACCTGCGCATCGGCTTTCAGCTGCGCTATTGTAGTTTCTGCAAGTTGTGTCCCAGAGGCATCGTTGAGCACAACCTTGATGTCGGCAAGGTCGGTCAAGCCCGCATTTGTCACCTTCACGTCATATTCAGCAAGTTCACCGGATGCTATTTTTTTCGGTCCGGCGATATTGGTGAGTTCGGCATCTGTCTCAAACATATTGTCAACTGTGATGTTGTCGAGATGCACGTCCATTCCTCCTGCAGTAGTGCCTACAAAAGCTATGCGCACATATTTGCTGCTTTTGAACGCGCTGAGGTCAACTATGTGTCGACGCCAGCCGGTAGAGCCGTTGTCGCGCATCCATTTTGCGCCGTCCACGGCTTGCCATTCGCTTCCGTCGGCCATCACTTTCACCTCGATGCTTTCGGGCGTTGTCACATTGCTGTCGTGGCTGTGGTACATCCAGAAACTTACGGCAGGATGGTCGAGCGACGCAATGCTGATTTTCGGAGAAGAGAACGATGTGTGGATGCCGGGCTTTTCTCCAATGCTGTGGAATGTGGCCAATCCCTTGTCGCCATTCTGGTCGGCGGTCGACGGGTTTGTTCCGCTGTCCTGAAGAGTCCAGCTCTGATGCACGTCGGCGTCCGACTCCGTAAGCCACGGGTAGTAAGCCATATCCGATCCGGCGAAACCTTCGGTGAGAGGCGCAGCATACGGATTGCCGAACACGCAATAGGGTGTCACGGCATAGTCGCCTTTAGCATTGCCGCCATAGGTTGTGATGACGTAGTAAATAAGTTGTTGACTTGTGCTTGCTGGCAATTTGGCATCGGTAAACGTTGTTGAAGTGTAGCCGGCGGCCACCACCTGACCGTCGCTGCGCAGCACGCGGTAGCTGACCGTCGACGGGTCAAACCATCCGCCACGTGAACCTGTCGTTGGCGCTGTCCACGAAATCACCGCTTTGCCGTCGACGTCGTGGAGCGTCACGTTGCCTGCCGCTCCCGGCACATCGACTCCCACAAATGCTTCTGCCTTAGCCTCCGCACCTTCTCCGGCAGCGTTCGACGCCACCACTCTGTAGGTGTGGATGCCGCTTTCTGGCACGCCTTCGTCAAGCCACGACAGTGCTTCGCCTGGCTGAGCCTCGGCAAATGTGCGGACGAGCGTTCCGTCGCGATAAACGTTGATTTTAACCGCTGCGTCGAGAGCCGTGCCTTGTGCGTCGGCAGTGGGGGCGTTGAATGCCACGGTGGCTTTAAGCGCGCCGAGCGGGGCGGGGGCGACTGTTAGGTTGCCTACGGTTCCTGGGACATTGTTGCTTACCTCGGCCACACCCACGTTGTCGATGGTCAGCGACCAGCCTTTTCTTCCGTCGCTGTAGCAGTAGAAGCCCAGGTAGTAATATCCGTCTTCATCAACCGAGAATATCACGGACTGTTTCTCAAATTCTGTCTGTTGGAAATTTGGATAGTCCTTAATCGTCTTCATCGACGCAGGTTGTGGGCTGTTGCCGATTGCTGCTTTGAAATTTTCAACATATTTTTTATATGCCGACGACTTGGCGTCGAACGTCAGCTTGTAGCTTACACCTTTTCTAAGGGCGATTTGCGGACTTATAGCCCAATCGTCGCCAGGAATATAGTCGTTGTTGTAATTGTAGAACAACGATTGTGATTTGTACTCCCATTTCGAACCGTCGTTGTTGTCGATTATTGTCCACACGTCGAAATCATCCTGTGTGTTGAATCCTTCGACAAAAGGCACGACGTAGCCGTCGCCGACTGCAATCTTGTTGGACGCTGCTGGAGTGCTGGCTCCCTTGCCTGTGTAGGCGGTCACCTTATAGTATGCCGACTTCATTGTGCCGGGCACATTGTTGTCGGTAAACTGGGTTTCTGCGCATGCCTCCGCCACCACGTCGGCACCGGGATAGCGCACAATCTTGTAGCGCAGTTCCGAGGCTTTGAACTTGCCTCCGTTCAATCCTGTTGTCGGAGCCGCCCATGTCAAATGCGGTTTGCCGTCTTCGTTCACGAGCACCACGTCGGTAGCCGCCGCCGGGATGTCTTCGCCAACCCAAGTTGTAGCCGATGCTTTGTTGCCCTGTGCGGTGGCGTTGGCAGAGATGATTTCGATGTTCTGCAATCCTTCGGCAAGCGTAAGAACCGGAGTCGTTGCGACAGTGCCTGGCTGGATGTTTTCCACCACTGCCGCCTGCGTGCCATTGATGTTTACAATTGCCATTATGGGGTCGGTCAGCGAAGCGCCGTTGACGGTTTTTGTCGGAGCGGTGAAACTGATTGTTGCCGTGTTGGCAAAATCAGCGGTGAAGTTCACGTTGATGTCCGTAACTGCGTCGGGCGCGGCATCGGGCACCTTGTCGGCCATGGCAAACAGTCCGGCTATGCCTTCGTTGTTGGGATAGTCCATCACCTTGGTGGCCTTGCCTGTAGCCGTGTCAATCTTGAACAAGCCGCCGCGCATGTCTTTCGAGCTTGTGCCTTGATAAGTGGCCGACCAGTAGAGCGCGCCATCGTTGCCGAATGCAAGCGAGTTGACGCCATAGTCGTCAACGCTTATAGGATGCAGCCCCGTCTTGCCCACTTGGACATAGGAGCCTGTTTTCTTGTCAATCTTCACGAGCCATCCGGTGGCGCCCCAGATGCCGTAAAGCTCTCCTTTGGAGTTGAACGCCAACGCATGCACATCGCGATCCATATTGGCTATGTCGGTAGCCTCGCCGAGCGATGCGCTGTAGGAGCAGAAACGGTCCCAGTATTCTGTTTCAGTATTGAAGAAAGAGCCGTAAATCTTGCCCGTGGTAGGATCGCAGGCAAGCGACGAGGCGAGGTTGACCATGTCGGTCTCCTCGTTGCGCGTGCATGTCCACGAAGTGGCTGAATATTCCTGCACGTAGATTTTGTATGTGCTCAAGTTCATCGCCGTGGCATAGACGATGTTGTTGACTTTCACAGCCGACTTGACATTGAGCATATCTTTGTTGGAATGCACCATAGAGATTGCTCCGCCTTCACGGGCTTGAATCGACACAACGCCGGGGGTTGACTCCGACGTCTGCCATTTGTCACTGTAGACCATCAGTCCGCCGAACATTGTGTTTGCTCCCGGCACAACCACCGACGTCACCGCCGATTTTTCCGGTTGCGTCACCGCGAAAGCCACCGAGGGGCGAAGACTTGCAAGGCGCGACGACGCCTGTCCGCGCGTCTCAATGCGCTGCCCTACCTTCTGTTTTGTTGTCGTAACTCGTTGCTGCTGAGCCAATGTCGTAGCGACACCGACAGCAAGAGCCGCCATTGCGAGACAAGAGGTAATAATCTTTTTCATTGCTTTTGGTTTATGTTACTGTATTGATTTTCTGTTTATTTCACAAAAATAATATAAAAATATCACATTTTATAGGAAAAAAGGGATAAATTCTTACAACACCTGTTTCTATAGGCAGATGTCGCACGTTGTCCTGCTTTTGAATGAAAACGACAAGCCGCTGTCAGCGATTTTGCTGGCAGCGGCTTCCCGTTTGTTGTTATGTCTGTTACACCGACAAAGAGATGTGGTGCTCGTTGGCAATGCGGCGGAGGTTGAGGATTGCGTAGCGCATACGTCCGAGGGCGGTGTTGATGCTCACACCTGTTGCGTCGGCGATTTCCTTGAAGCTCATGTTGAGATAGTAGCGCATCTCAAGCACTTCGCGCTGCAGTTCCGGCAACGATTGCACAAGCACTTTCACGTCGGCGAGAATCTGATGGCGGACGATTGAGTCCTCAATTGTTTCTTCGCTGAGTTCTTTGCGGTTGAGAATGTCTATGTCCTCGTTGTCGCACGACACCTGCGCCATCTGTTTTTCCTGGCGGAAGAAGTCGATGGTGAGGTTGTGGGCAATGCGCATAATCCACGCCAAGAACTTGCCGTTCTCGGTGTAGCGGCCTTGCTTTATTGTGACAATGGCTTTGACAAACGTTTCTTGAAACAAGTCGTCTGCCAATTCTTTATCTTTGACAATATTCAGTATGTATGAAAAGATGCGGTTCTGATGACGTTGCAACAACTCATCGAACGCGGAGTTTTCTCCTTTTGCAAACAGAGAGACCAACGTCTCGTCCGAGAGCAGATTAAGATCTTCCATTAATCAGTATTTTGTTAATAACGAGTAATGTAGATTCGATAGGCAATTTCTTTTAATGGGTTGCAAATATTGTTTTTTTATCAGTTGTAGCGACAAAGGTAAACTCTTTTATGTGAAAAAAGAAATTTTTTTCATATTTTTTTATTTGGCAGCACAAGAAATTGCGTTTTTTCTCGTTGTGCGTTATTCTTGTTCCACAAGGAAACGCTCGGCGTCGAGGGCGGCTTTGCATCCCATTCCGGCAGATGTGATGGCCTGTCGGTAGCGGGGGTCGGCTACGTCGCCGGCGGCAAACACTCCCGGGATGTTTGTGGCGGTGGTCACTCCGTCGGTCTTGATGTAGCCTTGCTCGTCAAGGGCAATCTGGTTGGCGAAGATGTCGGTGTTCGGGCGGTGTCCGATGCCGAGGAAGAATCCGTCGATGGCAATGTCGAAGGTTTCTTCACGGTCAGTGCCTTTAAAGCGCACAAGATGCGCGCCTTCCACTTTGGCGTCGCCGAAAAGTCCGACGGTGTTTGTGTTGAAAAAGATTTCGATTTTCTGATTTTCCATAACGCGCCGCTGCATCACTTTCGATGCCCGCAGGTAGTCCTTGCGCACGATCATATACACTTTGTCTGCAAGGTTGCTCAGATATGAGGCTTCCTCGCATGCCGTGTCTCCTCCGCCCACTACGGCGACAGTCTTTTTGCGGTAGAAGAAACCGTCGCAGGTGGCGCATGCCGACACGCCGCGTCCGGCATAACGCTGCTCGTCGTCGATGCCGAGATATTTTGCCGACGCGCCAGTGGCAATGATTACGGTGTCGGCTTTTATCGCCGTGCCGTCGTCGGTTGTGGCTGTAAACGGGCGTTTTGAAAAGTCGACGGCTGTGATTTCTCCGTCGCGCACGTCGGTGCCGAAGCGTTCGGCCTGTTGGCGCAGTTCGTCCATCATTTCAAAACCGCCGATTCCTTCCGGATAGCCCGGAAAATTCTCAATCTCGCTTGTCGTGGTCAGCTGTCCGCCAGGCTGCATGCCTTCGAAGAGGATAGGAGAGAGGTTTGCGCGCGAGGCGTAGATTGCTGCGGTGTATCCAGCGGGTCCTGAGCCTATTATCAGGCATTTTGTCGATATATTTTCCATTGTTATGATGCTTTAAGTTTATCGGAGGTCGACCACTTGGGTGCCTGCCGGGACATATTTTTTGTTGTAGACGAAAGTGGACGCCGGGAAGTTGCCCCCTGTCCGGTAGCCGCTTAGGGTGATGGATATTTTCGATTTGTCGCGCATTGTGGCTATAATCTTCGATGGGAGATTGGTCTTTTTGGCTATGGTCACCACCACTTGGCTGAACTGCGATGTGCGTGCGTTCTTGGGTTTCAGTTGCACGATGTTGCTGCTGGCGTTGCCTTTCATCAGCGTTGCCGTGTAGGCAGTCTGGAAATTGCTGATCACGGAGAACGGATTCACCACCTGCAGCTCGCTTGCCGTGGGCTCCATTATGCTCACTTCGTTGCTCATGGTGGAGTAGCTCCATTGAGTCTTTCCGTTGTACCAGCAAATCATGTTTGAGGCCGTGATGCAGAATTTGTTGCCCTGCATTATTATTTCGCCCGACGAGTTGCCCACGGCTCCTGTCATCGAATATTTCACGGCGATGCCCTTGGCGGCTTTGTATGCCGCGATGGCTTTGTTGAAAACGGCGTCGCCCGTTCCCGCAGCGGCGGAGAGCGAGGCAATTGCCAATATCGCAAGTAAAATAAATTTTTTCATTGTCGTTTGTTTGTTAATTAATTGTCCAGCAGACTCTGCAGGTTTATTGGGTCCATCAGCACTTGGCGCGGCTTGCCTCCCTGGCTTGCGCTGACAATGCCGGCAGCCTCCAGCTGGTCCATAAGCCGTCCGGCGCGGTTGTAGCCGATGGAATACCGCCGCTGTATGCCTGATGTCGATGGGTTGAGCTCGCCGTTTACGAGTTGTTTTGCCACCTCCTCAAACAGTGAGTCGCGGTCGCTTATCGAGCCGAGTCCTCCGCCTTGACCGCCGGAATTGTTTCCGCCTTCCATGTCGGGTGTGTACTCTGGCAGCATGTATGCGCTGTCAAAACCAACCTGCTCGTCAATATAGTTTGCTATCGCCTCGACTTCCGGAGTGTCGACAAATGCGCACTGCACACGTGTAATCTCGTTGTTGTAGCTGATGAGCATATCGCCACGGCCGATAAGCTGCTGTGCGCCTGAGCGGTCGAGGATTGTGCGCGAGTCAACCATCTGTGTCACGCGGAATGCGATTCGTCCTGGACAGTTGGCTTTGATTACGCCTGTGATGATGTCGGTCGACGGTCGCTGAGTGGCGAGAATCATGTGGATTCCCACGGCTCGCGCCTTTTGCGTGATGCGTGAGATTGGAATTTCAACTTCCTTGCGGCCGATGTTCATAATCAAATCGGCAAGCTCATCTATGATAACCACGATGTAGGGCATGAATTTGTGCCCTTTCTCCGGGTTGAGCCGGCGTTGGATGAATTTGGTGTTGTATTCCTTGATGTTGCGCACGTTGGCGTCGCGCAGCAGAAGCAGACGGTTTTCCATCTCTGCCACGAGCGACTTCAGTGTTGCCACTGCCTTGTTCATGTCGGTCACGATGCATTCGTCCTCGCCCTCCATTTTTGCAATGTAGTGGTACTCAAGTTTTGAGTACATGCTGAATTCCACCATCTTCGGGTCTATCATCACGAATTTGAGTTCCGACGGGTGCTTTTTGTAGAGCAGCGAGGTCACGATTGCGTTCAATCCCACCGATTTACCCATACCCGTGGCGCCTGCCACGAGGATATGTGGCATTTTTGCCAGGTCGGCGATAAACACGTCGTTTGAGATTGTGCATCCCATGGCTATAGGCAGCTCGTATTTGCAGTCTTGAAACTTCTTCGACTCAATCACGTCGCGCATCGACACGGTGCGTTTGTCTTTGTTCGGCACCTCGATGCCGATTGTGCCTTTGCCTGGGATAGGGGCGATGATGCGTATGCCGAGGGCCGACAAGCTCAGTGCGATGTCGTCCTCGAGATTCTTGATTTTTGAGATGCGCACGCCCTCTGCCGGGATAATCTCATAGAGGGTTACGGTGGGGCCTACACACACTTCGATGCTGCGTATCTCAATGCCGTAATCGCTTAGCGTTTTTGTGATTGTGGCTTTGTTCTCTTCCTGCTCGTCTACGTCGACACTTTTTCCGGTGTCGGGGATGTCGCGCAGCAATGATGTGGGAGGAAATTTGTATTTCGACAATTCTGCGGTAGGGTCAAAAGGCTTTTCTGCAATGTTGTCGGCTTTTTCTATCTCTTTCATCTCTACGGCCTCGGCAGGGGCTTCGGCTGGTCGGGGCTGGTCGGTGATTACGGGAGCGGCGGATGGTGTTTCCGGCTCGGCAACAGCCTCAAACACTTCGGCTTTAGGCTCGCATTCAACCACTTCTACGTCGTCGTGCTTGAATGCGATGCCGCGATGCTCTTTTTTGGGTGCCGCTTTTTCCTCTGGTTTCTTTTCGTTGTCCGACTCGTCGAACGTGTTGCGTCGTTCAATCTCCTGCTCGTGTTTCTTCTGCAGTTGCTTCAGTCGGTAGTTGGCGATAAACTCCTTGACGTACCGGTAGACGTGGGTCAGCGAATTGATGGTCAGCGCAATCAGAATGACCAACAGCAGGATGTTGAGCGCGATGCATCCGAACGGACCGGCTACGCTCTCGCAGAATTGGTTGAGATAGTGACCGTGAGCGCCTCCGACGGCAAAGAATGTGAGGCTCCCCATCTCTACGTCAAGAAAACCGAACAGACTGGAGACGGTGACCATAGCCACCATCGAGATCAGTATGGTCGACGATGTGCGGTATTTGTATTTTCCGAACACTTTCAACGACAGGGCGGCAAGCATGTATATCAGGAAGAACGTGCCGATGCCGAAGCCCTGGTTGAAGAAGAATTCCGACAGGAACGCGCCTAACGGACCGCCATAGTTCTTGATGTTGTTGCTCTCGGCATTGGCAAGAATCGGATGTGCCGTCACGAGGCTTTGGTCTGCCGCGCCATATGCGAAATAAGAGATTCCGCTGATGAGCAGAAAGATGGCAGACAGCATGAGTATTGTTCCAAACACAATGCGGAAACGCTTGTCGGTGAAGAAGGCTACAATAGGATTCTCTCCGCTGCTTTTCTGCTTTTGTTTCCGGTTGCGTTTCTTTTCTTTGTCTTTGTTCCCCGGTATGTTTAAAGGCGTGCCTTCCACTTCAACCATCTCTTGCTCTTGATTGCCGTAGACAGGGCCTCTGTAATCTTCTGTATTTAAGCTCACTGTATGATTGTTTAATTGTTTGAAAAAGTATCTACAAAAATACTAAAAATGCTACTTACTCCAAAATGCTTTGGTCAATAAAATCATCACTGCGGAGAACTCCAGACGGCCTACAAGCATAAGGAATGAAAGCACCCACTTCCCGTATGGGTTGATGTCGGCGAAATTCTGTCCAGTGAATCCATAGCCGAGTCCGTTGTTGCTCAGGCACGACATGGATGTGAAGATGGCGTCAAACAGATTGATGCCCGACAATGACAGAGCCAGAGAACCGACAAACAGCGACAGCGCGAAGAGCAGCAGAAAGGCGCATACTTTGGCGGTCATGTCGTTTGACAGCACTTTGCCGTTGACGCGCACAGGATTGATTGCGTTGGGAAAAAGTATGCGGTACATCTCGTTCTTTAGATTCTTCACAATCAGCACCAGACGGTCGATTTTGATACCGCCGGTGGTCGATCCGGCGCAGGCGCCAATCATCATCAGGGCTATGACAATCATTATCGAACCGTGGTGCCACAGGTTTATGTCGGTGGCGTTGAAGCCTGAGGATGTGATGTCGGAGATGGTTTGAAACGGGATGTCGACGACAAGCTGGCTCAGCGGTTCGTCGCTTTGGACGTATTCGATGGCTGTAATCGCCGCTGCCGCGCCTATGGCAATGAAGAAATACCAGCGTGCCACGTCGTTTTTTATCAGGCTTTTGAAGTCGCCTTTAGAAACGCGGTAGATGAGGCTGAAGCTGATGCCGGCGATAAACATGAAAATCGTCATCACGATTTTTATGTAATTGGAGTTGAAGTCGGCGATACTGCTGTCGCGGGTGGAGAATCCACCGGTGGCGATTGTCGACATTCCATGACATATTGCCTCAAACAGGTTCATCGGCCCTGCCCATAGCAGTATGATCAAGATGATGTTGAGCGCGATGTAGATTGTCCACAGGGTTTTCGCGGTGTTGCTGATGCGTGGACGGATTTTCTCGTGTGTCAGACCGGTCACCTCGGCGTTGAAAAGCTGCAGTCCACTCTGTTTGTTGAGCATGGGGATGACGGCAAGCGTGAACAGGATGATTCCCATACCGCCGATGAAATGGGTGACGGCACGCCATAGAAGAATGCCGTGCGACTGGTTTTCAACCGATTCCATTGTCGATGCTCCGGTGGTGGTGAGTCCCGACATTGTTTCGAAGAAGGCGTCTGGAACAGGCAGCCCGCACGGGTCGAAGATGAATGGCAGCATGCCGAAGAATGAAAACACCACCCATGTGAGGCTGGTGAGCAGAAAGCCTTCCCGTCTGCCCATGTCGTGGTTTCTTACGGGGAGCAGGAAGCCCAACGCTCCGGCTCCGACGGTGATGGCGATGGAGTAGATGAAACTCCACATTGCCGCGGTTTCGTGGTAGGCGAAACTGACGATGGCTGACGGAAGCATGAATGCGGCTTCTATGAGCAGCAGCATTCCGAGCAGTTTTACAACCACGGCAAAGTTTAGATTATTGTTTTTTGCGAATATCATCATCTGTTGTCAATGAAACATCTTTTCGATTTTGTGGATGGCGCCCGACAGGCAGAACACCAACACGTGGTCGCCAGGCTGAATCTGAGTCTGGCCGTTTACGAGCATTCCGCGTCCGTTGCGTGTCAGTCCGCCGATGGTCATGTCGTGCGACAGTTTCAGGTCCTTTACTGGCGCTTTGGTTATTTTCGACTTCTCGCTTGCCGTGATTTCAGCCACTTCGGCGTCGGCAAGTGCCAGGCATTTGGCGTTTGACGAGTCGAAATCGAGCAGAATTTGGAAAATTTTGCTCGAGGCAAGCAGTTTCTTGTTGATTACGGTGCCGATGTTCAAGTTCTCTGCTTCGGCGATAAACTGGATGTTTTCAACCTCGGCTATCGATTTCCAGACACCGAACTCTTTTGCCGTCAGGCAGGCAAGGATGTTTGTCTCCGAGCTGTCGGTGAGTGCGATGAAGGCGTCGTAGTCGGCTATTCCTTCTTCGCGCAGCAGGTCTATGTCGCGCGCGTCGCCGTTTGCCACCGAGCAGTAGGCGGGAATCCGCTCAACGAGTTTGTAGCATTTCTCGCGGTCGTTTTCAATGAATTTTATCTTATAGGAGTCGTCGAGCATGTTGGCAAGTTGCACACCAATGCGGCTTCCTCCCATGATTAGAATTTTCTTTATTGATTTCTCCTGCTTGCCGCATATCTGCATGATGTATTTCATGCTGTCGGGCTGATAGATGAAGTAGGCTATGTCGTTGAGTTCCAAATGGTCGTCGCCTCGCGGAATGATGGTTTCGTGTTGGCGTCTGATTGCGCAGATGTGAAACGGATGTCCCTCCATTGCCAGGTCTTTGAGCTTCATTCCTACGATTTGGCAGTTCTCGCGCAGTTTTATGCCGGTCAGTATCAGCTCGCCATTGTAAAGCTCAAACCAGTTGCGCGCCCAGGAGTGCTGCAGCGCGGTTCTGATTTCAAGGGAAGCGAAATTTTCGGGATAAATCAGGTCGTCAACGCCCATCTCGGCAAAATATTGCTGATACTCGGGTTTCAGAAACTCATAGTTGTCGATGCGTGCCACCGTTTTCCGTGCTCCGAGTTTCTTGGCAAACGAGCACGACACGATGTTGCGCGTTTCGAATGGCGTTACGGCGATAAACAGGTCGCATTTGTCTACTTTGGCATTTTTCAGCACTTTGAAAGCGGTAGGGCTTCCGGTCATTGTCATAAGATTGTAGTTGGCATCGATGGCGTGCAGTTTGTTCTCATCGTTGTCAATCAGAATTATGTCGAGGCCTTCTTTTGAAAGCAGTTTCGCCAGGTGTGTGCCAACTTCGCCTGCGCCTGCAATGACTATTTTCATTTTTTGCTGTCTCCTGCTAAGCTTATGATTAATTCTTTAATGCTCTCACTGTCCATTCCGCATTGTTTGTAGAGCTGCGCCACGGTGCCTTGCTTCACAAACCTGTCGGGGATGCCGACGCGGTGTACGATGGACTGCAGTCCGTTCTTGTTGACGCATTCCATCACGGCGGTGCCGAGACCTCCGGTGATGCAGCCGTCTTCAACGGTGATGATGTGCTTGAACTTCGTTGCCACATCTTTTACCAGCTCTTCGTCGAGAGGCTTCAGAAACACCATGTCGTAGTGGGCTGCGCTTATGCCGTCTTTCTCGGCGGCGTCGATGGCTTTTGCCGCATCGTTGCCGATGGGGCCGAGCGACAGCACGGCGATGTCGTTGCCGTCTTTAAGCATTCTTCCCTTGCCGATGCTGATTTCCTGCATCTCGCTTTGCCAGTCGGTATGCTCGCATTTGCCGCGCGGATAGCGGATGGCAAATGGGCCGTGGTCGCCGTTTTGGGCGGTGAACATCAGGTTGCGCAACGCATGCTCGTCGAGAGGCGAGGCGATTGTCATATTGGGAATCTCGCGCAGGTATGCGAGGTCGAATTGTCCGTGATGGGTCACGCCGTCCTCGCCGACGATGCCGGCGCGGTCGATGCAGAAAGTGACAGGGAGGTTTTGGATTGCCACGTCGTGGATAATCTCGTCAAACCCCCGCTGCAGGAAGGTTGAGTAGATGCAGCAGAACGGGCGGGCGCCGTCTTTGGCCAGTCCGCCGGAGAATGTAACGGCATGCCCCTCGGAGATGCCCACGTCGAACGTGCGTTTGGGAAACCGTTCCTGCATGAACGTCATCGAGCATCCGGTCGGCATGGCGGCTGTTATGCCCACAATGGCTTGGTTTTTCTCAGCCAGTTCCACCAGCGTCTTTCCAAACACGTCCTGGTATTTCAGACGTCCGTCGTCGGCCGACTTTATCAAGTCGCCGGTCTCTTTGTTGAATTTGCCGGGAGCATGCCATAAGCATGGATTCTCTTCGGCGGGGGCGTAGCCTTTGCCCTTCACCGTGCGCAGATGGAGCAGTATCGGGCCGTCCATCGCCTTGAGGTCGGAAAACACACGCACCAGGCGGACGACGTCGTGTCCGTCGTATGGTCCGAAATAGCGTATGTTCAACCCCTCGAATATGTTTTGTTGTCGTGAAATCAGTGATTTCAGACTGTTGTTGAACCTAAGTATTATTCCGCGGTGACTCTCAGTTATAAGGTGGAACTTGCGGAAGAATCGATACACCTTGTAGCGCAGCGTGTTGTAGCTTTTCGATGTGGTGATGTTCACCAGGTATTTGTTGAGCGACCCGACGTTGTTGGCGATTGCCATATCGTTGTCATTCAGCACGATGAGCAGGTTGCTCTTGGATGCGGCTGCGTTGTTGAGTCCCTCAAACGCCAAGCCTCCGGCTATTGAGGCGTCGCCAATCACGGCAATTACATTGCGGCGAGGCTCGCCCTTGATGCGCGACGCTATCGCCATGCCGAGAACCGCGGATATTGAATTGGAGGCGTGGCCGGCAATGAAGCTGTCGTATTCACTCTCCTCAGGATTCGGAAATCCGCTCAGGCCTCCCATTTTGCGGTTTGTGGCAAACGCATCGCGGCGGCCGGTAAGAATCTTATGGCTGTAGGCTTGGTGTCCAACGTCCCACACGACGCGGTCGTAAGGGGTGTCGAACACGTAGTGGAGTGCAACGGTGATTTCCACAGCGCCCATACTCGATGCAAAGTGTCCTGGGTTGTCCGACAGCGAGTCGATTAGAAACGACCGCAACTCCCGGCATACGGCTGGCAACTCTGTCACCGGCAGTCTGCGCAGGTCTGCAGGCGAATTTATTTTCGACAGCAGCGGATATGTATCAGTTTTCTTTTCCACGTTTGTATTTCTTATAAATAGGAACGAATATAACTATGCCGGAGGCAATGATGGCGAAGACAACACGGAAGTCGACGACCTGACTCCTGGTGATTAATATGTAGCACAGTGCAAGCCACAGCAGCACTACGCATGCAAATCTGAAAATGTTATATTTGCTCATTGTTTCTTTTCCTTTTATTGTATGTATGCAAAGATAGTGCAAGTCGAGAGCGGAAAGACAAACGCTGTTTGATCTTTAGGCCAAGACGCCGCCTATCTTATGCAAAGATAGTGCAAGCGGTGCGAAAAGAAAAGAAAATCATTTGGAAAATCGACGGTGGAGGGGGCATGTAGAGTCCAACAGCAAGTGCAAAATTAGTAAAAGTGTTTAAAGAATCTATCTT
>ERZ772818.1963-NODE-1963-length-16767-cov-6.708054_pt1 | contig 16767 bp, 14 predicted proteins | sample MGYA00580837_ERZ772818 | MGnify/ENA primary metagenome ERZ772818 (study PRJEB29015, sample SAMEA2737671) | human gut metagenome | biome: human gut; feature: human-associated habitat; material: faeces | place: China | collected 2012 ...
ATTATGAATTACGAACTTAGATAATGATGAATGATGAGTGATGAATGATGAATTGCGGAATGAACTTCTAGGAAGTTCAAAAAATTATATTTTCAGAAATTCTATGAATTTCATCCTTAATTCATAATTCGTAATTCATAATTCATCATTAACCTAATTAGTGTTTAAAGTGTCTTACTCCTGTAAATACCATAGCAATTCCATGTTTATTGCAGGCATCTATTGATAATTGATCTCTTATTGATCCACCTGGTTGAATTATTGCCTTTATACCATACTTAGCACATTCATCAACAATATCATCAAATGGGAAGAATGCATCTGAAGCTAATATAGTTGCCCCTTCACCTCTTCTAAGTGCATCTTGTGTTGGCCAAATTCTATTAACTTGTCCACCGCCAATACCAACAGCAACTCCGTCCTTCACTGTTACTATGGCATTAGATTTAACATATTTAACAACCTTCATACCAAAGATCATATCTCTCATTTCTTCATCAGTTGGAGCTTTTTCAGTTACAACTTTCACTTCATCTAAAAGCTTAGTGTCTTCTTCTTGAACTAAAATACCACCATCAACTGTTACCATATATTTTTTAGCACATGGTTTAGTGTTACATTTAATTACTCTTAAATTCTTTTTAGCTCTTAATACTTCTAAAGCCTCTTCATCATATCCTGGAGCAGCAATAACTTCTAAGAATATCTTAGACATCTCTTCTGCAGTTGCCTTATCAATAGTTCTATTAATTGCTACAATTCCTCCAAAGATTGAATCTGGATCTACATCATGAGCTTTTTTATAAACTTCTAAAACAGACTCTCCAATAGCTACACCACAAGGAGTATTATGTTTTAATGCACAACAAGCTGTTTCTTCAAATTCATTGGCTACTTTCCAAGCAATATCTAAATCTTTAATATTGTTATAAGATAACTCTTTACCATTTAAAACTTCAAAGTCTTCCATAGCTCCATCAAATTCAGTTGATGTGTAATATGCTGCGCTTTGATGTGGATTTTCTCCATATCTTAAAGATTGTTTCTTCTTATATGATACTGAAAGGTATTCTGGATATTCTTCATCTCCTAATAGGAAGTTAGAAATAGCTGCATCATATGCACTCATAAGGTTAAATACTTTTCCTGCTAATTTCTTTCTTAAAGCATAACTTACATCGCCAGTTTCCTTTATTTCATTCATAACAGCTTCATAGTCAGCTACATCTGAAATAACTACAACGTCTTGGAAGTTTTTAGCTGCTGCTCTTAGCATTGTTGGTCCACCAATATCAATGAATTCAACTTTTTCTTCAAAAGATAAATTTTCTCTAACCTTTTCAAAGAATGGATATAAATTAACTATTACCATATCAATAGTATCTATATTTCTTTCCTTGATAGTTTCCATATGCTCTTCATTATCTCTTATTGCAAGAATACCAGCATGAATAATAGGATGTAATGTTTTAACTCTTCCATCTAACATTTCTGGGAAATTTGTTACTTCATTAACTTCAGTAACCTTTAACCCATTATCCTTTAAGTGCTTGTAAGTTCCTCCTGTTGAAATTATTTCAACACCATTTTCTGATAAGAATTTAGAAAAATCTAATATACCTTCCTTATTGAACACACTAATTAACGCTCTCTTAATCATATAAAAAGCCTCCTATTTATCTATCTTTACTATTCCGTCTATTATTTGAATTTTCTTATCACCAATAAGCTCTATTGCCTTTGGTAACAATTTATGCTCTTGTACTAATACTCTTTTTTGTATATCTTCTGCAGTATCTTCAAAATACACCGGTACTGTTTCTTGTAAGATGATTGCTCCACCATCTACTTCTTCATTAACAAAATGCACCGTACATCCTGTGTATCTTACCCCTGATTTCTTTACTGCATTATGAACATGCATTCCATACATCTTATCACCGCAAAAGCTTGGAATTAATGATGGATGGATGTTGATTATTCTATTTTTAAATTCTCTCAGTATTTCCCCATCCAAAATTGAAAGATATCCTGCTAAAACTATTAAGTCTACTTTACCTTTAGTCAGCCCTAGTATTTTATTTGAAACTTCACTGCCATATTCTTTTTTAGATACAACAAAAGTTTCAACACCTGCATTTTTTGCTCTTTCCAAGCCATAAATACCTTCCTTACTGCCAATAACCATTTCCACTTGATAGTTTTTGTTTTCATAATCTAAAATTGACTGGAGGTTAGAACCTCCACCAGATACAAGTACTGCTATTTTAAGCAAACTCCTTCACCTCCAGCTGTAACAACGCCAATTTCGTATGCCTTTTCGCCCATAGCTTCTAATTCATTTAAAATAGCTTGTACATCAGCTTCATTTACACATAAAACAAATCCTATACCCATGTTAAATGTATTATACATATGATCTCTAGCAACGCCTCTGCTAATCATATCTTCAAAGATTGCTGGCAATGGATAGCTGTCTTTTCTTATTTCAGCTGTAAGCTCTGCTCCATTAAACATTCTTGGAACATTTTCTATAAATCCACCACCTGTTATATGGCTCATCCCTTTAATATTAAACTTTTCAATTAAGCTTAATACTGGCTTTACATATAATTTAGTTGGTGTAATAAGCGTCTTCCATACCTCTTCACCATTAAACTCTTCATTTAAATCATTATATAGTTTTCTTACTAAAGAAAATCCATTAGAATGTACTCCTGATGAAGCTATACCTATAAGCTTGTCACCTGGCTTAATGTCTTTTCCATTGATGATTTTATCCTTATCTACAATACCTACAGCAAAACCTGCAATATCATATTCTCCTTCTTTATAGAACCCTGGCATTTCAGCAGTTTCTCCACCAATTAAAGCACAACCTGATTCTACACATCCATCTGATACTCCTTTAACTAAATCGGCAGCAACTTCTGCTTCTAGCTTTCCACATGCTATATAATCTAAGAAGAATAATGGCTTTGCACCATGACATAAAATATCGTTAACGCACATAGCAACACAATCAATACCTACTGTGTCATATTTCTTTGTTTTAAAAGCTAACTCTAATTTAGTACCAACTCCATCTGTTCCTGATACTAGCACTGGCTTCTTATACCCTTCTGGTAATTCAACCATTCCAGCAAAGCTTCCAAGACCATTTAAAACATATTGACTCATTGTCCTACTTGCATATTCTTTTATAAGCTTTACTGACTTATAACCTTCTTCTATATTAACTCCAGCTTCTTTATAAGTTATCATTATAAAACACTACCTTTCTTAAGCACCTTTTTCACTTTCAATTGGTGTTGCCACAGGGTATACACCGCTAAAGCAACCTACACAGTATCCTTGATCTTCTTTAAAGCATTTATACATACCTTCCATTGATAAATATCCAATAGAATCACATCCGATAGCTTCTCTTATTTCTTCTAATGAATGATTAGCCCCTATTAAATCTTTTCTATATGGAGTATCTATTCCAAAATAACATGGGAATTTAACTACAGGTGAAGCTACTAAGAAGTGTACTTCCTTTGCTCCTGCCCTTCTTAAAGATTCAACTAAATGCTTAGAAGTTGTCCCTCTTACAATAGAATCATCTATTAATATTACCCTTCTATTTCTTACATTAGCTTTTAATGGATTTAACTTTACTGCTACTGCTCTTTCTCTAATTTCTTGAGATGGTGTAATAAATGTTCTACCAACGTATCTATTTTTAACAAAACCTGTATCATATGGTATTCCTGAAGCTTTTGAATATCCTATGGCTGCCGGTATTCCTGAATCAGGTACTGCCACAACCACATCTGCTTCAATATTATGTTCTTTATATAATTGTTCACCAGCTTTTACTCTTGTTTCATGTACATCAAGCCCATCAATTACTGAATCTGGTCTTGCAAAATATATATATTCAAATGCACATGTTTGACATTGAGTATTTTCTGAATATCTGTATGAATTAATACCATTTTCATCTATAACTATTATTTCACCTGGTTCGATATCTCTAACTAGTTCTGCACCAACAGCATCAAGGGCACAACTTTCTGATGATAAGATATATCCTTCATCAATCTTTCCTAAACATAAAGGTCTTATTCCGTGTGGATCTCTAACACCTATAAGCTTATTTTCTGTTAAGATAACCATGGCAAAAGAACCTCTTACTGCCTGAATAGCATCTAAAATTGCTTTTTCAACACCTTTCTTAGCTCCTCTAGCTATAAGGTTTGCTATAACTTCTGAATCTATTGATGTATGGAACACATGTCCAGCCTCTTCCAATAACTCTCTTATAACATCTGCATTAACAAGCGTTCCATTATGAGCCATTGCAATAGATCCTAATTTGCTTTGACTTAAAAGTGGTTGAGCATTTTCTATTCTTGTATCACCAGATGTTGAATATCTAACATGTCCAATAGCTACATTTCCTTTTAAGGTTGCAAGACTTTCTTGTGAAAAGGCTTCTGTAATAAGCCCCATTCCTTTATGCATATTTATTTCAGTGCCATTGGCAACTGCTATTCCCGCACTTTCTTGTCCTCTATGTTGAAGTGCATATAATCCATAATAAGTCATTGAAGCAACATCCATTTCCCTATTTGAATAAACACCAAACACACCACATTCATCTTTAAATTTATCATTGCTTGGATCCATTATAATATTGTCTACCTTAAGACTCATCCTTAATACCCCCGAAATCTTTTTACTTAGAAAGTCTGCTTAATATTTCAACGTAGGCATCTTTAACATTTCCTAAGTCTCTTCTAAATCTATCTTTATCAAGCTTTTCTCCAGTTGTTGCATCCCAGAATCTGCAAGTATCTGGTGAAATTTCATCTGCTAAAACTATTTCTCCGTTATATCTTCCAAACTCTAATTTAAAGTCTATAAGATTAATGTTAGCTTTTAAGAATAATCCCTTTAAAACTTCGTTAATTTTTGCTGTTAATTCATATATTTTATTTAACTCTTCAAATGTAGTTGCTCCTATAGCTACTGCATGATAGTCATTTATTAATGGATCTCCTAGAGAATCATCTTTATATGATAATTCAAATACTGTAGTCTTAAGCTCTGTTCCTTCTTCTAATCCTAATCTCTTAGCCATTGAACCAGCTGCCACATTTCTAACTATTACTTCTAGAGGTACTATTTCTACCTTCTTACATAATTGTTCTCTATCATTTAACTTTTCAATAAAGTGAGTTGGTACTCCATTTTGTGCTAAAATTTCAAATAATGTAGCTGTTATAGCATTATTCATTACACCTTTATCTTCTATTTGACCTTTCTTTTCTCCATTGAAAGCAGTTGCATCATCTTTGTAATATACAATTACTTCATCAGCTTTATCTGTAGCATATATTTTCTTTGCTTTACCTTCGTACATCATTTCTAATTTTTCCATTATAGATCCACTCCTTCACCATTTTCAGCAATAAATTTTTCTTTCATATCTTTTCTATATTGAATTAATTTAGCTTTAAGCTCTTTATCACCAATTGATAACATTTGTACAGCCAACATTCCTGCATTGTAAGCATTATTGATTCCTACAGTTGCCACTGGAATTGATTTTGGCATTTGCACTATTGAAAATAATGCATCAAGACCTTCTATTGCTCCTTTACAAGGAACTCCTATGACAGGAATTACTGTTTGTGAAGCAATTACACCTGGAAGGTGTGCTGCAAGGCCTGCACCAGCAATTATTACTTCACAGCCTTCAGCTTCTATATCTCTTAAAGTTTCTTCTAACTTTTCAGGAACTCTATGAGCTGATAAAACATATGCTTTATATGAAATACCAAATTCCTTTAAACAGTTAGCAGCTCCCTTCATTATTTCCGTATCAGATTTTGATCCAAAAAATATTGCAACTCTCATAAAAAACGCTCCTATCTAAAGTATTTAACACCTGATTCAAAGATCTTTTGATCGAAGTTTCCAGGAACATTTACATATAGGTCTTCTCCAATTCTTTCAGAGTGTCCCATCTTACCTAAAACTCTTCCATCAGGACTTGTTATTCCTTCTATACCTAAAACTGAACCATTTGGATTAAATGGCATATCCAGTGATACATTTCCTTCTAAATCTACATATTGAGTAGCTATTTGATCATTAGTAATTAATTGTCTTAATAGCTCTTCATTTGCAATAAATCTACCTTCACCATGAGATATTGCTACATTGTGAATATCCCCTACATTTACTTCACTAAACCAAGGTGATTTGTTAGATGTAATCTTAGTTCTTATTATTGAACTCATATGTCTATTGATATTATTGTAAGTTAATGTTGCCATATCCTCTTCTATATCAACTATTTCACCATATGGTACTAAACCTAACTTTATTAATGCTTGGAATCCGTTACAGATACCTAATACTAATCCATCTCTATTTTTTAGTAAATCATTTACTGCATCTTTAATTCTTTCATTTCTAAAGATTGTAGCAATAAACTTTCCTGATCCATCTGGTTCATCTCCTGCTGAGAATCCTCCTGGAATCATTATTATCTGACTTTCCCTTATTTGTTTTTCCAATGCTTCAATTGATTCAAGTAATGCACTCTTAGAGTAATTCTTAAACACTAACTCTGTAGTTTCAGCTCCTGCCTTAGTAAATGCTCTGTTACAATCATATTCACAGTTTGTTCCTGGGAATACTGGGATAATTACTCTTGGTTTAGCAGTCTTGATGCTTGGACTACTTGGTAATATTATTTTCTTTTCTTCAACCTTAATTTCTGGAACTGATTCTTGTGACTTTTCAGTTTTAATTTTAAACACTGTAGATAATTTCTTTTCATATACATTTATTAAATCATCTATATTGAAAGTGAAATCATATTCTTCTGATATAATTACAGGCTTTTCTATAGTTTCACCAATTACTTTATAGCTACATCCCTCAAAGGCTTTATTTAAGTCTTCATCAGTTGCTACCTCTACTATTACACTTCCATAATTTAAGCCAAATAACTCTTCCTTGCTTAAACCATTGAATTTAATACCAATCTTATTACCAAATGATATTTTAGAAAGTGTTTCTGCTATTCCACCAAATCTAACTGTTGAAGCTGATAACACTTTTTTATTAGAAGTTAATTTATATAATGCTTCTAAGTTGTTTTTAAATGTTTCAACATTTAATGTATAATCATCATTTTTCTCAGCCATTAGTAATACTAATTTACTTCCAACTTTCTTAAGTTCATTAGAAACTATCTTACTTGCCTTTTCCACAGCTACTGCAAAAGATACAAGTGTTGGTGGTACATCTAATTGACCAAAGCTTCCTGACATTGAATCTTTTCCACCTATAGCTGGAAGTCCTAAATCACTTTGAGCTTGATATGCACCTAGTAATGCAGCAAATGGTTTACCCCATCTTGATGGATTATTACCTAATCTCTCAAAGTATTCTTGGAATGTTAATCTTATTTTTCTATAATCTCCACCCATAGCAGCTATTTTTGTTACAGATTCTATTACTGCATAATAAGCCATATGATATGGACTCCACATACCAAGTTCAGGATTAAATCCATAACTCATTAGTGTAGCATCTTTACTTTCACCATTTAAAACTGGTATTTTTGCTGCCATACCTTCTGCTGGAGTTAATGCATACTTTCCACCAAAAGGCATCATTACTGTTCCTGATCCAATGGTAGAGTCAAATCTTTCAACTAACCCCTTTTGTGAAGCCACGTTAAGTTCTGTAAGAGTTTTCATCCATCTTTCCTTAACATTAACTTCTTCACCTATAGCTAATGGATATTCTTTTGGTAGTTCTACTTTTACATCAGTAGTTTGTCTAGCTCCATTTGTATCTAAGAATTCTCTTTTTAAATCTACTATCTTTTCACCTCTCCAGAACATTCTTAGACGTTCAGTATCTGTTACTTCTGCCACAACAATAGCTTCTAAGTTTTCTTCTGCTGAAAGACTGATAAATTCTTTAGCATCTTCCTTATTTACTACTACTGCCATTCTTTCTTGGGATTCAGATATTGCTATCTCAGTTCCATCTAAACCTTCATACTTCTTAGGAACCATATCTAAGTTTATATCTAATCCTCTTGTTAATTCACCTATTGCAACTGAAACTCCACCAGCACCAAAGTCATTACATCTCTTGATCATCTTAGCTACTTTTTCATTTCTAAATAATCTTTGAATTTTTCTTTCTGTTGGTGGATTACCTTTTTGAACTTCTGCTCCACATGTATTTATTGACTCTTCAGTATGTTCTTTTGATGAACCTGTTGCTCCACCTATACCATCTCTTCCTGTTCTTCCTCCTAAAAGGATTACTAAATCTGAAGCTTTTGGTTCTTCTCTTACAACATTTTCTTTTGGTGCTGCTGCTATAACAGCTCCTACTTCCATTCTTTTAGCTACATAATTTGGATGATATATTTCTGATACTTGTCCTGTTGCAAGTCCAATTTGATTACCATATGAGCTATATCCATGAGCTGCCCCTAAAACGATAGTTCTTTGTGGAAGCTTTCCATTTAAAGTTTCATCAATTTCTACTGTTGGATCAGCTGCTCCTGTTACTCTCATAGCTTGATATACATATGTTCTACCTGATAATGGATCTCTAATAGCTCCTCCAAGACAAGTTGCTGCACCACCAAAAGGTTCAATTTCTGTTGGGTGATTGTGAGTTTCATTTTTAAACATTACAAGGTACTCTTCATTACCCTTATCAGTTTCTATGTTTACATTTATAGAACAAGCATTTATTTCTTCTGATACATCTAAATCTTCTAATAAACCTTTTTTGCGCATTTCCTTCATAACAATTACTGCTATATCCATAAGATTTTCATCTCTAGTAGTTTCCTTACCATAAACAAAATCTCTTGATTTTAAATATGCATTATAAGATTTAATAAGAGGATTGTTTAGCTTTCCTTCTTCTATTTCTACATTTTCTATAGCTGTTGAAAATGTTGTATGTCTACAATGGTCTGACCAATAAGTATCAATTACTTTTATTTCAGTAATACTTGGATCTCTCTCTTCATTCTTGAAGTAATCTCTTATCATAAGAAGATCATTAACACTCATAGCTAATCCTAATTCTTTATGGTAAGAAGCAATTTCTTCATCATTTTTTTGTATGAATCCATTTATTATTTCCACATCTGCTGGATCCTCAAGCCCACTTAAAAGTTCTTTACTATATACATCTACTTCTCTTGAATCAACTGGATTAATATAGTAATGTTTAATTTTTTGAACTTCTTCTTCTTTTAAGTTTCCTTTTAAAATAATTACTTTAGCAGTTTTTACTTCTATTCTCTCTCCTGCAGTCAATAATGCATAACATTCTGATGCTGAATCAGCCCTTTGGTCATATTGACCTGGCAGATACTCAACAGCAAAAGCTATTTCTTCATTGTCCATAGGTATCTTCTCTTCATAAAGATTATCTACAGTTTTCTCTGAAAAAACCGAATATAATGACTTTTTATAATCTTCTTCATTGACCTTTCCTAAAATATATTTATTTACTACTCTAACATTTTCTAAACTTTCTACTCTAAGATTTGTCTTAAAATCTTCTAAAAGGCTTTTGCCTTCAACATTAAATCCTTCTTTCTTTTCAACAAATATACTTTTACACCCTATCATATCATACCTCCATCTCAGTTCCGAGAATACGAATATTAATTAATTTCATACAACTATTTTTCGTTTATACTATTATACTAACAACCAAATTTTACTTTGTCAACGAGTTTTTTCTCTTTTTATACCAATTTAGTAATTTAATTGACAGCATTTACGAATGATTATATATGTTTTATGTATTTTAATCTTTTCACCTTAAATATATATCTTTATATATGAAAAAAGCCACATGCTTATGCATGCGGCAAAACCTACGTAACCCTGCTCCGAGTCTTTATTATTTTGTGCAGTTTAATATTTTTATATTCTTAAAGATAAGTAGATCAACTTATTTTATCCAGCTCTTTAGCATATTCTTTAGAATAATCAGTTATTTCCTTAGGATACCCAACATATTCTAATACCTTAATGGCATTTCTAGTCTTAGATATTCCTTTTTTCATCTTATAATCAAAAGTCATTCCATTTTTCTTATCAACATTTTCTGTAAAATATCTAAATTCATATTTATCCTTAAGCATATCTGTTAGTTCTCTATCATGGGTAGCCACAAATGTTATGGCATTGTATTTATTTATATATTCTAAAATTGCTGCTGATGCTGCAACTCTTTCAACAGGATTTGTTCCTCTAAATATTTCGTCTATTACGCAAAATACTGGTACATCCTTTTTAAGTGCTTCAATAATTCTAAGAATTCCCTCAACCTCTGCCATATAGTAACTTTTTCCTGCGTTAACATCATCCTTTGGACTTATGGATGTAACTATATTAAATATTGAACCTTCATATTTTTCTGCTAATACTAAATCAAAAACCTGAGCAAGAACAATGTTTACTCCTACCATCCTTAAGAATGTTGACTTACCTGACATGTTACTTCCTGTAAGCACCATTCCCTTTTTATTTAAATGTATGGTATTTGCAACAGGTTCTTCTAGCAATGGATGTACTCCATTTACTATATTTATAGTAATTTCATTTTTGAATACAGGCTTTGATATATATTCCTCTTTAGCCTCTTTGAATCCACCTATAGATATATAGGCTTCTATTTCACCTAAAAGTTGGTATAATTTTAAGATACTTTCCTTTTTGTCATCTAATTCATTAATTACTCCATAATAAGCACTTTCAACAGTTAAAAACGGTACTGAAAATATTTCAAGTACTCCTCCATACATAGTAAAGATATGTATTAACTTTATTTTACTTGCAATTCCCTGAAGCTCTTTCACAATCTTCTTAATTTCTTCTTTATTTACTATATTATCACCTTTAAGCTTACTTACCTTTGCTGCGGCTTCTAGCATCCTATTTAAATAAATAAGTCCCCCTGCTGAAACATTTTTACGTTCTTTTTCAGCAATAAAAAGATTAATCCACATATTAAAAGCCAAGGCTGCTAAAAATTCTGGCTTTTGTAGAAATATCGAAAGAAGTATAAGTGCTATAGGTATTGCTTTACCCATAATATTGTATATTATATACTTTGCCTTATTTGGTTCTTTTTCACTTTCAATCATTTCAATAAATCTATTTTTCTTATCATATCCTAAGTTAAAGAAAATTAATTTTAGCTGAGCTCTTAAATCTATATCATCATTTATAGCTTCTATCTTTTTGCCTCTTTCAACTATTTCTTCCTTATTTATAAGAGGATTTCTTAACATACTATATAAAACAGATTCTCCAACACTAGAATAACTTCTATCTATCTTTCTATAGACTTCATCCATGTTCAAATCATACCATGTCTGATCATCTAAGGTATATTCATCTTCATCTCTCATATCAAAAAAGCACCTTATATCACCTATAGAGTTAACTATACCTTTTTCCTCTCCATTATATCTTTTAAAGACTTCTAACTTTCCTTTCTTGTCATTTGCTATATAATATACTGCAAAAACAACTATAATTAAAATAATTAAATATCCCATATTACTCTCCTTAGCTTATAATATATAAATTAACTATACCACAGTTTTTATATTTATTTTATTGCTTGATAAAAACAAATTCTTTATCAGTAGAATGTTCTGCTGAATACTTAAATGATAAATCAGCAAACTTCTTAATATCTTCTATATCAGTAATATTATTAGAAGCCATATATCTTACCATTAGACCTCTAGCCATTTTAGCCTCTGTTGCTTTAACTTTTATTTTTCCATCTTCCTTAAGTTCTCCAAAGATACAAGTTATAAAAACATCATCGTCACTTAAATATTTCTCTATGCATTTACTATATTCCTTTGATGCTAGATTTAAAATCACATTACTTTCTTTTCTTAATTCCTTGTAAAGGCTATCTCCCCAAAATTCATAAAGATTTTTGCTATCTTCCACCTTAAGCTTTGCTTGCATTTCTAATCTATAAGGTACTACACCATCAAAAGGATTAAGAACACCATAAAATCCTGATAAAATCTTTAAATGAGATTTTATATAGTTAAATTCTTCTTCAGAAAAAGAATCTGGCGACATATATTTATATTGAATTCCTTCATATGTCAAAATTGCTGGCGATAGATTTTTATCTAAATTCATATATTTATACCTATCATAATTTAATTCTGCTATATCATCATTACATGCAAGCAGCTTCTTTAATTCATCATAAGAAAGAGATTTCAATTTATCATAAAGGATATTTGTTTTATCCATAAATACTGATTTATATTCATTAACTAAATCATCATTATTTATATTCATCTTTTTTGCTGGTGAAATAATTATGTTCATACTTTTTCAACTCCTAATATTAATTATTATTTAGTATAACATATTATTTACCTTTTAAAAATAAAGTTTAACAAAGTAAAATAGAGTGTTTTTTCCACTCTATTTTCTTATATACTTATCTTTAAATATATCTTTAAACTGATTTCCACACCTTTCAAGCTCTCCCAAAACAGTAATTATACCTTCTTCACTACTAAACCAATTTTCCTTATTAATCCCTTTAACTTCTGAAGGGCAAATAATAAAATTAGTGTTCTCATATACAGTTTCATAGTACATAAGACAACGTCTTGCATGAAAGCTTTTGCAACAGATAATTGCAGTTTTTATTTCCATATCTAATTTATCGGTAACCATTTTTGAATATAAAGCATTTTCATATGTAAAAGTTGCTTTATCTTCTTTTAATATTGCCTCTTCCTTGACGCCGTTTTTAATTAATACATCTTTAAGGAATTCCCATTCTGTTTCATATTCTTTATTATATATATGATTCTTGGAAGCTACGCCAGAAAAACTCCCTAGAAGCTTGCTATACCTTCCAGAGGGCAATACATATGGTGCATATCCTTCTTTCCAAAGCCTTGCAGCCTCTTCTGCAATCTCTGGATATGATCCTCCTGGCACAAAAATAATATCTGCTTTTTTTGGTTCATTACATAAAAAAATAAATTCACTAATATCCTTTAAATAAATCATTTTCTACCCTTTATAGCCTGTCCCATTTCTTATTAATTATAAAATCACTATAGATTTCATTGGCTGTATTTACAACCTCTTTATCAAAATCCATTGCCTTTAACAATTTAATGGCATTTCTTGTTTTAGAAGGCCCCTTATGAAGCTTATAATCAAATAACACTTCTTTATCTGTCACTGTTTCTCTAAAATGATAATTATCATATTTTTCTCCTAGCATCTCTGTAAGTTCCATATCATGGGTAGCCACTAAAATCTTAGCCTTTGATTCTTTGCCATAATCTAAGATAGATGCAGAGGCAGCTATTCTTTCAACGGTATTTGTCCCCTTTAAGATTTCATCTATAAAAGCTAAAACACGTATTTCACCATTTAATGAATTTAATAGTCTCTTTAAACTTTTTATTTCTGCAATAAAGTAACTATCTCCTTCTAAGATATCATCCTTAATGGCCATTGATGTCACAACCTTAGAAAACTTACATTTATAGCTAGAACATAAAGCTGTATTCAATCCTTGTGCCAAAATACAATTTAAAGCTATAGCTTTAATAAAAGTAGATTTTCCTGAAGCATTTGACCCAGTAAATATTATGTTGTCCTTTATGAAAATAGAATTTTTCACTGGCTCATCAATAAGAGGATGATAAAGGTTTTCCAACTCTATATAATCTTGCTCTAAAAATATAGGCTGACAGAATTCTTGAAGGCTTGCCCTATAATAAGCTACAGATAAGGCAAAATCTATCATTGCTATTAAATCATATATTTCTTGGAATTCTTTTTTATTCTTTTCTAATATGGAGGCCATATTATGATATGCTATTATATCTACCATAAAAAACATCTTTAAATACTCTAAAACTAAATCAGCATCTAGCAATGCTGAACTATTTTTTCTTACTAATGAATAGCTATATCTTTTTATCTTATTTAACTCTCTACAACTAGCTAATATCTTTCTAAATTTCTTTTTATATTTTCTAAATTCCTTATGATTTATTTTACATAACTTCTTACAAACAATAACATTATTTATTAAATAATTCATAATCTTAAAGCTATCTTCTAAGACAGTTTTACCACTTTGATAAAATAGTATATTGGCACAAAAGAAAAATATGGATAATCCAATTCCTATTTTAGAATTTATAATACATAACAGCAGCGAAGCAATAAATCCGCCTGCTAAAATGGGATATTTAAAATATCCCTGCACCTTATTAAATTGTGGTCTATATATAAAATTAAATACTTTTGGATCATTTAGCTTTCCAATGGTAGAAAGATTGTATCTAATTTCATTTCTTAAATCTTCATTTTCTGAAAATACCTTTATAAGACCTTCTAATTCATCCCATTTTTCTTTACTATACTTTATTTCCTTAATACTTTTATATAAATATGCTTCACCTAGGGTAGTATTAGTATAATTTATCCTTTTAAATACATTATTCATATCTAAGTCATTCCAGGTTATTTCATCAATTACATCATATTTATTTTCATTTTCTTTCCTAGCTTTGTAAAAATCCTTTAAAAACTCTATATCTGCTTCTTTATTATAGTTTTGCGGTTCTTTACCAAAACTCTTATTATATTTTAAAAACAATTTTTCTTTTCTTTTACTACTGCTAAAATACGCTGTACAAATAAATAACACCATAAGTATTGCGATAATTGCAAACTTTGTCCACATTCCTATCTCCACTTATTCCTCCCCTTTATTCCATATTATTTTTTTCCTTTTTATCTTTTAGAGCCATATTCCCTAAAGTCTTTAGTTTTAGACCAGTATTTTATTCCCCAGTTTTCAAAATTCCACTGCTCCATATATTCATTGCACTCATAATCTATATACCAAAGCACTTCATCTTTCACAATGAAATTGGTTGGAAAATAATCTATATTAATATTAAGAGGATATAATATTTTGCACATATTCTGCACTTGTAAGATATATTCATCTTTCATCTTATCTTCTTCAACCATTTGATAAATAATATTACCATCTATATACTCTTTAAGTATCCTTTCATTATCAATATCTACATCTAGCATTTTAGGCATCTTTATGCCTGCATTATAAATCCTTTTATAATCATTAATTTCAGACTGAAGCTTATCACCAAATTTATAATAATCACAAGGCTCATGATGAATTTGTTTAACTACATACTGAACTTTATCATCAGATACTAAATAGGAGTATCCCCCTTTACCTTTACCTAATAACTTAATAATTAAAAATTCCTTTTCATTTACTTTTATCTTTTCCAAAACTAACCCTCTCATAAAATACTCTTTTATATTTTACCATATTTATACTTAATTTAAAATTTTACTATAACAAAGAAATCCACTAGACTCATAAGCCTAATGGATTATTATATTTTATCTTACCTTTTATTTACTTCACTCTATTCATTGCCTAGGAAATTTATTTTTAATTTCCTAGAATATTTAGTTTTTTCCATAAGCTTATAAAACATATTAAATACCAAATATCCTAAAATGGCACCTAAAGTATTAAATATAATATCATCTATATCAGTTATATTATAAGTTTGTTGTAAACTTGACATTAAAGTAGAGTATTCATTTTCTATATCTTCTTTTTCAACTTTTATTCCTTCTGCTTTACCTTCTAAATATAAAACTTCTGTTGTAGTCATATAATCTATAAAACTAGCTTCGTAAACATCTATTTCTTCATCAGTCATTTTAGTTTTTGCATTTATATAAAATAATGGTTCCATTTTTTGTCTAAGTTGTTCCCCTGTTATTTTAGTATCGCCAACAGTTGCTATAACTTTATTAGCGCTATATTTTCTTGACGTTGCAGGTAAAGTTCTACCTACAGATTTTCCATATGTAAATCCTACTCCTAAACAAAGACATCCTATAACAGCCATTACAATTATAGATTTAGTATTTTTACCATTTTTTAATTTTTTAATTTTCAATTCTTAATTCCTTTATAGAAACTCTCTGAGTTTCCTCCTTAATTCATCATTCATAATTCATCATTATCTAAGTTCATCATTACCTAAGTTGTTTTCTTAATATTCAAAATTTCAACCCTATAAGTGCCTTCAGGCGAATTAACTTCAATAAGATCGCCAACTCTATGTTTAAATAAAGATTTTCCAAGTGGTGATTCAATGCTAATTTTATCTTCTAGGGGATCTGCCTCAACAGTAGTTACAATATAAAGCTCTTGAACATAATTATCTTCTAAAAATTTTACTGTTACATATTTGTTTAAGCCTACTTCATTAGAAGCAGTAGTATCCTTAATTATTATAGCTGTTTTAATCATTCTTTCTAAAAATCTTATTCTACTTTCATTCCTAGCTCTTTCTCTTTTAGCAGCTTTGTATTCAAAATTTTCACTTAGGTCTCCGTGGGCTCTGGCTTCTTTTAAATCTTCATTAATTTGCTTACGGATTATAATTTTGCGATTTTCAATTTCTTCTTTAAGAATATTTATAGCATCTTCAGTTAAATAATTATTCAAATAAAATCACTCCTAAAAATAGAAATAAGTATAAAGAATTAATAACATACAGTATTCCTATTATTTTTAAATATAAATTTAATGCGTATTACAAACCATAGCTATTAACCATTTAAA
>ERZ772818.1966-NODE-1966-length-16737-cov-9.816569_pt1 | contig 16737 bp, 9 predicted proteins | sample MGYA00580837_ERZ772818 | MGnify/ENA primary metagenome ERZ772818 (study PRJEB29015, sample SAMEA2737671) | human gut metagenome | biome: human gut; feature: human-associated habitat; material: faeces | place: China | collected 2012 ...
GTTGGAAAGCCTTCTTTGAGCAGAAACAGGCGGAGCTGGATGGGAAGCCTGCAGGACAGGAAATAAACTTCTATGGGATGGAGAAAGCCTGGGCAGAGAAGAGTAAGGCACAGACATTGAAGAACTAAATAAAAGCAAGTGATATATAAGTAATATGCACGTAATATATAGCCGGGTATGAAATATTATCCGGCTATATTTGTCTTAGAACCCTTTCATAAAGAATTTCTAATTTCATTGCTAATAGGAAAATTCTTATATTTGCTGCAACTAATACTTAAACACAATAAGTTGCAAATGGAATTTACAGAAGAGCAAATACTGTTGAGAGCTTTGTCACGAGGAGATGAGAAAGCTTTTGAGGTTTTGTTTATGCGTTATTTCCCGAGGGTGAAACGTTTTATATCCGGTTTGCTTCAGGATGATATAACGGCAGAGGACTTTGCACAAGATATTCTCCTCAAACTATGGCAGAAGCGTGAGGAGATGGCAAAAATCGAAAATCTGAATGCCTACCTTTATCGGACTTCCCGGAATGCTGTGTACCAGCATTTACGACATATACTTTTGGTGAATGAATATGGAGAAAAGCAACAGGAGAATCTTTCCCGTCAGCAGAATGAGGGTGCGGGAAACATCGAAGAAAATATGTTTGCTGAAGAATTACTGCTATTGATACAGCATACGGTAGAGCAAATGCCCGCCCAACGAAAAAGAATTTATGAGATGAGCCGTAAAGAAGGTAAAAACAATGATGAGATAGCGCAACTGCTTGTAATAAACAAACGGACTGTAGAAAACCATCTCACACAAGCATTGGCTGATATCCGCAAGATGCTGAAGCACTTTTATCTTTTCTAAATAAAACCACTTCCTATTGACAAAAACTCTTCTTTTATTCTCCTTTCTCAAAAAAAGTAGAAAAAATAGCTTTTAGACTGTGTGTGTATTCTATCTCGTGCATCTTATTAATAAACGGATAAAATCATGAAGAAGAAAAGCATATCAGAACTAATACATTTTTTTGTTCGCCATCCCCTGCAAAACTCCTTGCAGATGAAGTTTTGGCGTTGGCTGGTTTCTCCTGCTGATGCAGAAGATAAAGAAGAAGCTATACAGGAAGAGTGGATGAATATCATCGCTGAACCTGATGAGGCCACCCGGCGTTCATGGTATGAGGTCCGGCGTAAAGCGGGACTTGCAAATCCGATAATAAAACCGCATTGGGAAATCAAACCACTTCTTCGCATTGCTTCTATGATATTAATCCCCTTATTTTCAGTGCTATTATCGTGGTATTATATAAATGATTATACTGATTCTTGCAAATTGGTAGAATATATTGTTCCCATGGGTGAACGGGGAGAATTGACTTTGCCGGATGGGACAAAGGTACAGATCAATTCGGAGAGCAGTATCATTTACCCGAAAAGCTTTCGAGGCGATACACGTACTGTTTATCTTTCCGGAGAGGCGAATTTTGATGTCCATAAGGATAAGAAACATCCGTTTATTGTCAAGACATCTTTGTTATCAGTTCGTGCTTTAGGTACGAAGTTTAATATACAGGCATATTCGGAAGACAGGAAAACGACTACAACTCTTGAAAATGGAAAAGTGCAAATCAATAACCTGCTGGCACCAGACAGCTGTTTTATTCTTACTCCCGGTGAACAACTTGAATACAATCACCTGACTAAGAATTATGAAAAACGAAAAATAGATGTGATGATGGCTTCCGGTTGGACACGTGGTGAATTGAATTTTGTCGATTGCCATCTGGAGGATATTCTGAACACATTGGGACGACATTATAATGTAGAAATAAAGGCAGAACCGCATTTATACACAAATGATTTATATACCATTAAGCTTAGAAAGGGCGAACCTCTTCAAGCAGCAATTCATATTGTAACAATGACCGTCGGAGGTATGGAAAGCAAGGTCACAGACAATAAGGTTGTGATACTGACAGCTGCTTCACCGGCGAATAAGAGTAAGAAAGGAGGTACCCATCCATAAAAAGGTTGGACAAAACTGATCCTTTTGTCCAACCCGAAATAAATACCGTTATCATTTAAAATTTTAGGAAATAGTGAACCTTAAATGTAGTATTCATTTAATATACAAAAGTATGAATTTTAATTCTTATTTTACTATAAAACATACCAGTAATTTGCGTATTTTATTGTTAACCTTATTCTTTATAGTCCCTTTGGGTACTATCTATGGGCAGAATCAGTTGATTACTATTGCCGGAAAAAATATAACTTTGTTGAAAGCTTTTGATGCTATTGAAAGTCAGACTCAATTAAGCATTACTTATAGTCGGACTAAAATAGATGTGAATCGGACATTGAGTGTTGATTTTAAGAAACAAAAACTCTCTATTGTTTTGGATAAGTTGCTCGCGGGAACGGGGTTTACTTACAAGATAGAAAAAGGGTATATCGTTCTGGTTCCCGTACCGGTAAAACAAGAGCAAACGGAAACAACTTCGAAAAAGATACAAGGAGTGATTGTAGATACGAATGGAGATCCGGTGATTGGTGCCAGTATTCAGGAGAAAGGAGTGGTCGGGAAAGGTACAGTTTCTGATTTGGATGGAAAATTTAACCTGTCAGTTGCGTCAAATGCTGTATTACTGATTTCATATATCGGTTTTCAGTCTCTTGAAGTAAAGGTGGGAAATCGGACAAGCTTGTCTTTGGTATTAAAAGAAGATCATCAGTTGCTGGATGAAGTAGTCGTTATCGGTTATGGAACGATGGAGAAACGTGCTGTGACCAGCTCCATTACTTCCATATCTTCAAAAGATTTAGTGACTGGATTGGGAGGCTCTACCATTGCGACTGCTCTGAAAGGAAAAATCTCCGGTATGAATGTTTCCGAGACCTCCAGTCCGAATGCCTCTGCTAGTTTCCAGCTTCGTGGGGTAGCTTCCATCAATGCTTCTTCTTCCCCTTTGATTGTGATAGACGGAATCCCTGGTGGTGATTTGCGTTCTATCAGTCAGGAAGATATTCAATCCATTGATGTTTTGAAGGATGCCTCTGCAGGTGCTATTTACGGAACAAGGGCAGCTGGTGGTGTCATTCTCGTGACTACCAAGAAAGCGAAAGAAGGTCCTATCACATTATCATATACAGGCGAGCTGTCCACCGAACAAGTTTCCAGAAGACCACAGGTCCTGGATCGCGATGCTTTCGTGAGGTTCGGTGTAGGAACAGATTTGGGAGCGTCTACCGATTGGTACGGTGAACTTTTAAATGAGGGAGCACTTTCCCAGCGCCATGTTGTCACCCTTTCGGGAGGGGGACATACAGCCAGAATATATGCCACTATTATGGCACAGGATCAGAAAGGTATTGCGATAGGCGATAATCGTAAAGATTATTCGGGGCGTATCAATGCAAACTTTAATCTTCTCAATGACTTGCTGGAAATAGGCTTACATACAGAATATCGTGAAGCACATCGGGATCAGCGGAGCAGTAGTTCCTGTTTCGACATGGCATTGAAGATGAATCCAACGGAACATGTTTATGATAGTACTAGTGAAACAGGCTATAATGTATTGGTTGGTGGTAGTGAATATTACAATCCATTAGCGGAAGTTATGCTCAAGCAGACGGATAATGTTGATAAATGGCTCAAGGCGGATGCTACGGTAAAGCTCAATCTGCCTGCCGGATTTTCGGCACAAGCCACTCTCGGCTGGGAAGATCGCCAGTATCAACAGACGCATTATGTATCCGCATTACACAGAACGTCTTTGAATGGAAGTTATAAAGGAAAGGGATTTCACGGATATAGTAAAACAGTCAATGTTTCTTTTGAACCTACCATTAATTTCATGCGTGTTTTTGCAGATGACCATACAGTCAGTGCGGTGGCCGGATATAGCTATTGGGAAAACAATTCTGAAAATTTTGATATGTCTAACTACGATTTCCCTGTGGATGGAGTAGGAGCTTGGGATATGGGAACAGGTAGCTGGCTTTCTGACGGAAAGGCGGCTATGTCGTCCCACAAATATCCTCGTGAACGTCTTATCTCCTTCTTTGGTCGGGCGAATTATAGCTATAAAGATCGTTATATGGTTACTGGAAGTGTCCGTCATGAGGGATCTTCCAAATTTGGAAAGAATCATCGCTGGGGAACATTCTGGGCTGTATCAGGTGGATGGCGTATATCCAATGAAGCCTTTCTGCGTGATGTCAGTTTTCTTGATGACCTCAAAGTACGTGTCGGTTATGGTGTGACGGGAAATAACAATTTCTCTGCAGGAGCATCCACGGCCATGTACTCCTCCAATTCAATGTGGCCTTATAACGGTACATGGATTACTTCTTATGGACCGGCTCGTAATGTCAATAATGACTTGCATTGGGAAAAGAAAGCAGAGCTTAACATCGGTTTGGATTATGCGTTTCTGAATAACCGGCTTTTTGGAAAGTTCGATATATATAAAAGAAGAGTTTCCGGAATGTTATACAATATCAGTGTACCCAATCCTCCCGCCGTTTACGAGAAAACGACCATGAATTATGGTAATCTTGAGAATACCGGATGGGAGTTTGAGATTGGCGGAGTGCCTGTTAAAACGAAAGACTTTAACTGGACAACTACCATGCGTCTATCCCATTCTTCTTCCAAAATTACCTCTTTGTGGGGGAATAATACTTACCAGGATCGTGTAGGATTCCCGTCACCGGGAACGAACGGATCAGCCGGAAGAATTGAAGCAGGAACAAAGATCGGAAGCTATTATATCTGGAAATATGCCGGTATCACGGATAATGGAAGATGGCTTCTGTATGATAAGAACGACAATGTGATTCTTAGCGATAAGAAGACCTATGATGACAAGCGGTACATCGGTAATGCTATTCCTGCATTGATGGTATCATGGGATCATACCTTCACTTACAAGAACCTCTCTTTAGGTATCAACCTGCGTAGCTGGATCGATTTCGACGTGTTTAATACCATAAATATGTACTATGGACTTTCTGAAGTAGCAGGCCAGAACGTTCTTCGCAATGCGTACATTGACAACCGGCACATCAAAGAAGTAAAGCAGCTTTGCGATTACTGGCTTGAGGACGGCACTTTCTTAAAGATAGACGCCATTAGTCTGGGATATTCTCTTAACATGAAAAAGTGGCAGAAATATATAGATAAGATTGATCTTTACCTGACCGTCCGGAATGTGGCATGTTTCACGAAATATTCAGGACTTAATCCGGAAGTGAATGTCAACGGACTGGACCCTGGTTATGAATGGTTTAATAATATTTATCCTGAAACTCGTAGATATACCGTTGGTATGAAAATCCAATTCTAATATTAAAGTACCTATAAACTAATAAAATGATATGAGACGAAATATTTTAATCATTATCTCCTTCCTCACCCTTCTGGTGTCATCCGGTTGTACAAATCTGGATGAGAAGTGGTATTCCGAAGTCACTCCGGACACTTATTTCACGTCTAAGGAAACTGTTTATTCTTTCTTGGTACGCTCTTTCACACATTGGCGTTGGTTTCACGGATTCGACCGTGCCATTCTTCAAGAATGTACAACAGATGAGATGTGTGTCACACAAAAAGGAATACATTACAATGATGTCAGATATTCCCAACTGCAGCATCACGACTGGACACCTCTTCACCCCAACAACGAAGAAACCTGGCGTGGGGTAGGCATGGGAGTGGCAATGGCTTTAGCTTGTAAGGAAGACTTATCCGGTGTGGATTATGTATCACTGGGCATGACGGAAGAATTGAAAGCAGATCATCAGATGCAACTTCAGACATTGGTTGCCTATTTTTATCTGCGGGGACTTGATTTCTATGGAGGTATGCCTATTTACCGGCGCTCTACTACCGAGGAAGTTCCACGTTCCACTGCACGCGAAACCTTTAATTATGTGGAAGAACTGTTGCTTGCCGCTATTCCCAAATTAGAGAAAAAAAGAGCAGATATGCTGGAAGAAGGCTATTTACGTCAAGGAACTGCCGCCGCCCTTCTTGCTCAATTATATTTTAATGCGGAAGTCTACATGGGAGAGAACCGTTTTGCTGAATGTGCGCAGGTCTGCCAGGATCTATTAGATGGCAAATACGGTTATTACGAATTGGAGGAAGACTGGTTCGGTCCTTTCACTTTCGACAATAATAAATCTAAGGAAGTAATGTGGTCTGTTCAGTCGCAATATGCAAAAGGCACTTTGTTTCAATGGCAGTTCGAACGCTATAATCATTATAATGCAAAGAACTATTTTGATCTAAGCGGCTATTCTTCTACTAATGGTATGCATCTTCAGCCGTCTCTTAAACCCAATGGCGATCCCTATACGGATAAGCTTGGGCGACCTTTTGCCAAATTCAACAATAAAGATCTTCGTAAAAAATTGTACTTGTATAAAGGGAATGGAAAATACGAAGGAATGTTCCTTTATGGAAAATTACAGCGTACATCAAGAAGTGGTACAGAGGTGAAGTGTACGGGACTGTACGAATATCCGGGTGAGGTTCTTGAATTTGTCGATCAGGTGGCACAATTCAAGAAAGTGAAAGATGGAGAATATTCTTCAGTGAATGAGCTTCCCTCCAATATAAGTACCGGGGAAGAGAATTCCGGAATACGTTTGTGCAAACTACCGGTTCCCGACAATATCGACAAAACCATTGCTTTTAATCCGGATTATCCGGTTATTCGTTTTGCTGAAATCTATTATATGCTTGCTGAATGTAAATATAGAAGCGGCTATAAAAAAGAAGCAGCCAATCTTTTCAATGAAGTGCGTAAACGCAATTTCGAGAATAAAGCCGATCCTGATCCGGTGACCGAAACGAATATCGACAAGTACCGGATTCTTGATGAGTGGATGGTCGAGTTTCTGGGTGAACAGCGTCGTCGTACCGATCTTCGTCGTTGGGGGTTGTATACAACAGGTTCTTGGTGGGATCATAAACCTACTAACGACGATCATTATGAGCTTTTTCCTATTCCGGAAAAGTCAATTTCTGTCAGCAATGTCTTGAAGCAAAATCCGGGATACGGAGGCGGCAATGAAATGACTAAAGAAGAAGCCGGTATCTATAGTGTGAAGCAAATCGATTAATCAACTATTAAAGAATAATATAATGAATAGCAAGATATTTTTTTTAGGAGCCATCATGTTGCTGCCTACATTCGCAAGTTGCCAACAAGAAAAGCCTTTTCCTGATGATGCAGTAGATAAAGTGTATGAATACCTTCCGGAGTGGCAGGCAGGTTATTTGGATATTCATCAGATTAGTACCGGAAGAGGTAATGCAGCCTATCTTATTTTTCCGGATGGGACTACCATGTTATTGGATGCAGGAGATTTAGGAGTACATTCAGGCACACAGGAAATTATGAAAGCAGTGCCTAATGATTCTAAGCGGCCTGCCGAATGGATTGCTCAATATATAAAACATTTCTCATTGCCATTAAAAAATAACGGAGCACTTGATTATGCCTTGCTCACTCACTTTGATACGGACCATATCGGACAGAATGGAAAACTGGCAATCGAAAAAGTAGGACTGGATTACAAACTTACCGGAATCACTCATGTTGGTAATCTTCTCAATATTTCCACTTTGATAGATCGTGGTTATCCTACTTATGATTATCCGACAGCAGCTAAAGTCTCTGGTGCTCATATCTCAAACTATAAATTATATGTTGCCGCTCGTGACAGGGAAGGTAAAAAGAATGAGGGATTTGTAATAGGAAGCAATAGTCAGATCAAACTCTTGAAAGATCCGGGTTCTTATCCTACATTCGAAGTACGTAATATCGTGGGTAATGGTAAAATTTGGACAGGTAGCGGAACAACAGCCAAAGAGCTTGTGCCTTCTACAGCCTCTTCAAGTGAACAGTTGAACGAAAACCGTTGCAGTTGTGGAATTCGTATCACATACGGTAATTTTGATTATTTCTCCGCAGGAGATATTCTGGGCGTAGAAAAAGCACCGGAATGGTTTGATATAGAAACGCCGGTAGCCAGATTGCTCGGTGAGACGGATGTGGTTGTTGCCAATCATCACGCTTATTCTGATGCTATGTGCGATACCTACATTTCCCAAGTGAAACCACAAGTCTATGTAATTCCCGTATGGGATTACTATCACCCTCAACCGGCAACGTTGAGCCGGATGCTGTCTCAAACTCTTTATCCTGGTGAACGGTCGGTTTTTGCTGCCGGTATGGTAGACAGTAACAGGAGCAGACTGGGTGAAGACGGCTTGAAGATAAAGCCTGCCGGACATGTTGTTACGCGTGTTTATCCGGGTGGAGAGAAGTTTCAGATCTTTGTATTAAATGATCGGAATGAAGCTTATGAGATACTATATAAAACAGGTGAGATTAAATCTAATAATTGATGAACATGAAAATTAAAGATTCAATAGTCTGGACAGCTTTTCTGGCTGTGATGGCAATCATAATGTTTCCGTCATGCTCTGACGAACATGAAGCCGGTATATTGGAAATAACAAATAATGAGATTATTCTTCAGGCGGAAGGTGATCCGGTTCAGGTGGAGGTGAAGTCCAATACCGAGTGGCGCATTGATTTTGCAGAATCAACCTGGTTCTCTACGGATATACGTGGAGCCCAGTCATCAAGAACTTATTTCACTGTGACTTATGATGAGAATATCAGTGATTCCGAACGTTTCTGTGATATTCGTGTGTTTACGAAAGATGGTAAGACTGCGGATGTAATCAAGATAAAACAATTATCCCGTTATCCATTTATTGTTCCTGCCAGTGATAAGATGGAGCTGTTTACTAAAGGAGGTGAATATGAAATGGAAATCTCTACCAATGTGCCCGAAACGGATATCGTTATTACGCCAACGGTGAACTGGGTGCAGGAGTATAGGATAAGTGATGGAAAGCTTTATTTTAATACGGAAACAAATTCGCAATCACCCCGTACAGGAAGTATTGTGTTGAGTTATGACGATCAGTACCAGCGTAAGGTCACGGCTACCATTAATCTCTCGCAAGCATATTCTGAATATGCGAATGCGGAACTTGTCAGTTATCCAACCGTACATGGTTATGCTGTCGGTGGAATTACTAACAATGTATATGTTGAAGGAACCATCGTAGCCAATGGCACTTCGAAGAACTTCCCGAGCAATCGCTATGTCATTCAGAATGAGGCAGGAGAGACAGTTGTGTTTGAGTCCGAATCTTTAATTACGTTTGCACAATTTGCCAAAGTGTCATTGTGTCTGAAAGATGGAATGATAAGAGAAGAATCAGAGGGTAGCTTTACTTATAGACTGATTAGCGGTATCACTGCTGCCCACGTAATCAGCTCGGAACTTTCTACCTTCACAATTCCTGAAAGAACGATTGCTGAACTTACGGATAATATGGTATTTAGTCTTGTGACCCTGAAAGATGTCGAGATTGCATCTCCGGTAGGTGCATTCACTAATTTCAAGACTACTGACCCGGGAGCTGCCGATCGTAAGATTAATAAAAACTATTGGGTAGAAAAGTTCCCTGCATATTACAGATACTATCCGACCTGTATAAGAGATAAAAACGGTTCTAATACATATATGCTTACTGCGTTTGAAGCTCCTTATGCTCACGAAACACTTCCTAAAGGTTCGGGAAGCATAACAGGAATGGTGGCGAAAGTGAAACTTACAAATTTCGACATCTCTGAAAGCCGGTTATGTATTCTTCCGCTTAACAGAGAAGATATTAACATCAGTGATATAAACGAGATCACTTCTGTGCTTGTAGAATGGGATTGTAATGTACCCGATTGGAAAGAAATAGGCTCTTCTACTTTTACGGATTACCATCCTACGGGTGGCGAGGCATCGCAGGCGAATGCTCTTCTTAGCAAAGACGGAAATAAATATTTCCAGCAAACCTATGCAGACTACATTCTGGGATTCCAGGATGATTTCAGAGGAGATGTTAACCTTAACACGACCGATGGATACTATGGTCGTATGCGAGGCGGTGCTTTTAATAGTAAACCGTGGTCTACAAGTTCATATTTCTACGTAGACAAAATATCGACAGTAGGTATTTCTACATCCTTGTCTCTTCAGGTTGAAATGAATGCAAGTTGGGGAGGTGGCCCTGTTGCAGTGGTTGAATATGCTTATTCGATGAATGGTGAATGGATTAAAGTAGATAATTCAGAGTTTACCATTCTGGGACAGTTTGATAGAACGGCTGCAGGTGGACAGACGGAGAAGAACATTCCTGGTTATAAAGTCTATGACTTTAAGTTGCCGGATGCCTTATTGAACCGTGATAATATTTGCATCAGATTGCGACCGGTCAGACTTCCGGCAGGGGTATCCAGCTTCATGCCGCTTAGACTTGCTAATATCTCAATCAAATACAACAAATAATCAATAGGGAATATATATAAAATAATCGGAAGCAATAAAGGACATATCCTGATTGCTTCCGATTATCTTTTTATATGTGGATCTTGAACGATCTCTATTCAAAAAGAACGATATCTTATTTCTCCAACAATTCTTCTTTATTTTTCCAACAAATCCTTTAAGAAGTCGTCCAACTCCTTATCCAACCCTTTCAGCAATTCATCATTCACCAGTATGGTATCGTCGTCAATCAACAGCAATTCTGCTACGGTTTCTTTCTCTTCATCTACCAAAACGAAAGAATAAGGTTTCAGAATAGTCACTTTGTCGAAATCTCCGGCATCCTTCATTCTGCAAAGAATGTTGCGAAGAGAAGGTTCCACGTTTTCAAGGAAATCATCCCCTTCATAAGTAGCCCATTCTTCGATCATGATGTTTGCCAGTTCTTCATCATCATCGTTGTAAATATTAAGTTGTCCCGATGCCTGATCCGGTTGGAGATGGATATCGGTTACAACTGTTTGTTCACAGCTACATACATATTTAGCGACTGCCTTTTGGATAGCCGATTCGATAATAGATAATGATTGTTGGCTCAATTTCATGGGTTCCTTCTTTTTATAAGTTCAAAGGTATAAAAAAAATAAGATTTGATACACAATTTCCTTAAAAATCATCATTAAATCGGCTCATTTGCAATTTTAACTTGGGTAATTGAGCATTTCTCTCCTTTAGTTCAGCTAAATACAAAGTAGTAAGATAATAATTCGGCACATCATCAATGGTAGCTTGAGGGCTATCTGTGATGTTCTTTTTATCTATTTTCTTGGCTAGTTGTTGGGCCTTTTCTGCCCATTCTTCCGCTTTAGCCAAACTATCTTTCATTTCGTAGTAAACAGCAATGTTGAGAGCTGCCCGCATTTTTTTCTTTTGGTTCTTGGTACCTTCGAAAGCCTGACGCCAAAGTTCGTATGCGTCGTCCCATGAATTTTCGCGTACATAAATGGCAGCGTCACGCATAGGAACCGAACCACCAGTATAAAGATACCGTGTTCCTTTTTTCCAAATAGGGACAATATTTTTCACCGGAACCGTTCCTGCGAATGCTGCCGCTTCTTCCAGCATCTGCTTGTCGGGAATCATGCGAGTGGCGGCTTCTATGGCTGTACCTCCAAACTCTTCCCAAAAAATGCTATCATTAGGATGGAGCGTAGTCATCGGTCTGCTGCGTTCGGGAAGATAAACTTTCACCGTGGGATAAACTTTCACGTCTACCGCTCCTTGAAAGCAGTTGAACTCATCCAGATAACGGACAGTCTTTGTTGCTTTGAGTTGCAGGTTTTCCAGCGCAATAATAAAGTCCACTCCCAAGTTAGAAGCCAGTTGACGCACTTCCTCCTGGCTCAATGTACTTTCGCGGGCCAGTTTATCATTGGCGCGTAAGGCAGAATCACAGATAACCACCTCATCGAAGTAGTTCTGCTGTGCAATTTCTTCTGCCAATGATTCAGTGGCTGTCTTAGGATCTCCATTGGCATAAGCTGTTGCACGACTTATCAATGGTGTACCTTCTTTAATTTTTTCAGTCTCTGTTATCAGTTTATTATCCGGGGCGTCGCTGGTGTTATTCACAATAGCTACTTTCCGGAGTTGCGGAGGAAAGCTCAAGTCGGCAGGTTGCAGATAATCAATGGGGATCTGTTCCAGACTCTGACAGCTACCCAGAGTCAGCAGGAATAAAACGATGAAAACCAGTGAATAAGATTTTGCCATAGTTTTGTTCTATTTAGTAATTTGAACAAAAGTACAATTTTGGAGGAATAAAAGAAAGTCTCAAACAGTTTTTAACCGTTTGAGACTTTCTTTTGTGTATTGAAACTTGAGATTATACCTTAATGTTAAAAATTAAATAAGGCTTTTGAGCGAAGCTGATTCAAAAATGAGCGCAAAGAAATAGAAACTCCTACTTACCCAACTTTTAACTCTCAACTCTCCCTTCTCAACTTCTTAAAGGTTTTTACCGTGACAGTTCTTATACTTCTTACCGCTTCCGCATGGGCAAGGATCGTTACGTCCTACAGTCTTTTCTGCACGGATGGGTTCACGTTTCTGCTGTTCACGAGTATCCTGGCTGGCAGCAGCCTGCTGGTTCGGATCACTCAAGTCCTGCTTGTTTTCGCGATACTTGCTCATATCCTGACGTTGTTCAGGAGCAGCCTGACGCACTTCCACACGACGGGCAGCCTGTTCGTCCGGAGCTTCCTGTACAGGAATTTGTCCGCGCATCAAGATAGATATAGTCTGGTTGTTGATCTTGTTCACCATGGCGTCGAACAAAGTCACAGATTCCAGTTTATAAATCAACAGCGGGTCTTTCTGTTCGTAACTTGCGTTCTGTACGGAATGTTTCAGTTCGTCCAGTTCGCGGAGGTTTTCTTTCCATGCTTCGTCGATAACGTGGAGCAGGATTGATTTCTCGAACGATTTCACCACTTCTTTAGATTCCGATTCGTAAGCCGCTTTCAGGTTACAAGAGATATTATACATTCGTTTACCGTCTGTAATAGGAATCAGGATGTTTTCGTACATGTGTCCCTGGTTTTCATATACCTGTTTGATAACCGGGTTAGCGATCTGTGCCAGACGTTCAGTTTTGCGTTTGAAGTTATCCATCGCAATGTTGAAAGTCTTTTCGGCCAACTTTTCTTTTTTCTCGTTACGGAATTCTTCTTCAGTGAACGGAGTTTCCATTGCTAATGTCTGAAGCAGTTCCATTTGGCAGCCTTCATAATCATTGTTTTCGATAGCATTGGCACAACGGTCCCAGATCATGTTCACGATGTCCATACCGATACGTTCACCCATCAAAGCGTGGCGACGTTTGGTGTAAACCACTGTACGTTGCTTGTTCATTACGTCGTCATATTCCAACAGACGTTTACGAATACCGAAGTTGTTTTCTTCCACTTTCTTCTGTGCACGTTCGATGGAGTTGGAAATCATCTTGTGTTCGATCATTTCGCCTTCCTGGAAACCGAGCTTGTCCATTACACTGGCAATACGGTCAGAAGAGAACAGACGCATCAAATCGTCTTCCAGTGATACGAAGAATACAGAAGAACCCGGGTCACCCTGACGTCCTGCACGACCACGCAACTGGCGGTCTACACGACGGGATTCGTGACGTTCCGTACCGATAATTGCCAAACCGCCCGCAGCCTTCACTTCCGGACTTAACTTGATGTCGGTACCACGACCAGCCATATTGGTAGCAATGGTTACTGTTCCGCTTAAACCGGCGGTAGCAACGATGTCCGCTTCTTTCTGGTGCAGTTTGGCGTTCAATACCTTGTGCTCAATCTTACGCATGGTAAGCATCTTGCTCAACATTTCGGAGATTTCTACCGAAGTAGTACCCACCAATACCGGACGTCCTGCTTGAACCAATTTTTCGATTTCCTCGATAACAGCTTTATACTTTTCGCGTTTCGTCTTGTAAACGCGGTCGTTCATATCCTTTCTTGCAATCGGACGGTTGGTCGGGATCACGACTACGTCCAATTTGTAGATATCCCAAAGTTCGCCTGCTTCCGTTTCAGCAGTACCGGTCATACCGGACAGTTTGTGATACATACGGAAGTAGTTTTGCAAAGTAATTGTTGCAAAGGTCTGCGTAGCAGCTTCCACTTTCACACGTTCCTTGGCTTCGATAGCCTGGTGCAATCCGTCAGAGTAGCGGCGACCTTCCATGATACGGCCTGTCTGCTCGTCTACGATCTTCACCTGTCCGTCGATCACTACATATTCATCATCTTTCTCGAACATGGTGTAAGCCTTCAACAGCTGGTTGATGGTGTGTACACGTTCCGATTTGATGGCATAGTTTGTCAGAAGTTCATCTTTCTTTTCAAGCAGTTGTTCGTTGGTTAGATTCAGGTTTTCCAATTCCGAAAGTTGTCCGGCGATGTCCGGAAGCACGAATAATGTCGGGTCTTCAGAGTTACCGGTAATCAGGTCTACACCCTTATCTGTCAGGTCTACGCTATTCAGTTTTTCGTCGATTACGAAGTACAGCGGATCAGTCACTTCATGCATACGCTTGTTGTTCTGTTCCATGTAGATCTCTTCCGTCTTGAGCATACCTGCCTTGATACCCTGTTCACTAAGGAACTTAATCAAAGCCTTGTTTTTCGGCAATGCCTTGTGGCTGCGGTATAAAGCGAGGAATCCTTCTTCCACCTCTTTCTTATCGTTGGATGCGATCAGTTTTTTTGCTTCGGAAAGATATTTGGTAGCCAGTACCTTTTGTGCCTCTACCAGACGTTCCACTAGCGGACGGAGTTGCTCGAACAACTGGTCATCGCCTTTGGGTACAGGACCGGAGATAATCAACGGAGTACGTGCGTCGTCAATCAATACCGAGTCGACCTCATCGACGATGGCATAATTGTGCTGACGTTGTACAAGGTCTTTCGGGCTGATAGCCATGTTGTCACGCAGGTAGTCGAAACCGAATTCATTGTTTGTACCAAAAGTGATATCTGCCAGATATGCCTGACGACGTGCGTCGGAGTTCGGCTGATGACGGTCGATACAATCTACGCTCAAACCGTGGAACATATAAAGAGGACCCATCCATTCGGAGTCACGTTTGGCGAGGTAATCATTCACGGTAACTACGTGTACGCCGTTTCCGGTCAATGCGTTGAGGAATACCGGGAGTGTAGCTACCAATGTTTTACCTTCACCGGTTGCCATTTCCGCAATCTTACCTTTATGCAGAACGACACCACCAAAGAGCTGTACATCGTAGTGAACCATGTTCCACAATGTGTCGTTACCACCGGCTACCCAGTGATTCTGATAGATGGCCTTGTCGCCTTCGATGCGTACGAAATCTTTTGTAGCAGCCAGTTGACGGTCGAAGTCGGTAGCAGTTACAACGATTTCTTCATTTTCTGTAAAACGTTTGGCAGTAGCCTTTACGATAGAAAAAGCAACAGGCAGTACTTCGTCCAGTGCTTTTTCATATTTTTCCAGAATTTCTTTTTCTGTCTTATCGATTTGTACGAAGACTTCTTCGCGGTCTTCCAGTTCGAGAGTTTCAATGCTTGCCTTCAACTCTTCCACTTTCGCACGTTCAGCAGTAGCCGATTCATGGATATATTTTTTGAGTTCTTCCGTTTTGGCACGGAGGGCGTCGTTGTCTAGTTTTTCAATCTCCGGGTAAGCAGCTTTGATCTTTTCCACCCAGGGCTTGATTTCTTTCATGTCTCGTGTGGATTTGTTTCCGAAAACCGAGCTTAAAAATTCATTAAATCCCATGTTATATTATTTAGTTTATTATTTATTTCAATTTCAACGCGGATTAACGCCGATTTACACAGATTAAAGGAAAGATTAAATTGGATTTTTTTTAATCCGCGTAAATCTGCGTTAATCCGCGTTGGGGAATCTTTATATCAAGAAACCTCCGCAAAGTTACATTAAAATGCTGATTTATTTATGTTTTGCTCCCTGTTTTTGTGAGTAAATTTTTACCGCAGGTCGGTAATAGGAGCAGAAGTACAGGCGTTGGGAGCCCGGATGCGCATAAAATGTGCCAGTGTAGGCGCAATATGGTCGATGGTTACAGGTGTCTGGATAATGGCCGGTTTCACGGAATGTCCCATGAAAATCAGCGGTGAGGGAATATAGGAATGACGTACCACCTTGTTGTCTCCGCCGTTCTCGTTGACGATAGTCCATCCGGGGAGGACGTCGATTACGAGGTCACCCGAACGTTTGCGGTGGTAGCCGTTACGTATTTTGTAGATTTCCGGAGTCCATGAACCCAGCAATAGCCGGTTAGCCGAATAGGCTTCGTTCACTCCGCTGAACTGCATCAGGAATTCTGCTGACTTTTGTTGGATTTCTGCCAGATTCAGTTCTTTCTTTTCCAATAACTTATGATTCAGATAAATCTGCTGGTTATGGTGAGCTTCCACATACTTTCCTTCGCCATACGTAGCCATCAGGTACATATTCAATAGAGCCGCACAACGGTTGAGGTAAAACTCTCCGCCGGGCACTTTGTACAATCCCGAATCAGGCGATTCGCTGTCTATATATCCGGTGGAAGTGACGAAAATAAGTACATTTTGTAGTCCTACTTTCTTATCAAGAACTTCGAGCAGGTCGGCAATGCTGCGGTCAAGACGCACGTAGGTGTCTTGTATTTCCATGGCACATTCCTGTACGGATTTGTGCGCATAGTTTCCAGCATAGTAAGTGAGTGCCAATAAGTCAGTAATGTCATCCATGCCGATGGAGCTTTTGTTCA
>ERZ772818.1971-NODE-1971-length-16724-cov-4.915832_pt1 | contig 16724 bp, 10 predicted proteins | sample MGYA00580837_ERZ772818 | MGnify/ENA primary metagenome ERZ772818 (study PRJEB29015, sample SAMEA2737671) | human gut metagenome | biome: human gut; feature: human-associated habitat; material: faeces | place: China | collected 2012 ...
CCGCCGTCCTGGTAACAGGCCGGGCACATGTAAACTCCATTCGAAGCAAGACCGAGCAGAAAGCGATACGGCGGCCCGTCGTGCTTTCAGGTAGGTCGCTTGAGCCTTTCGGCAACGGAAGGCCTAGACAGATGATCACTCAACGACATAACCCGGCTTATCGGTCTGCTTGCGTATTTAAGAATCGGATTGTATGATACATATAATGTGATATTTAACCTGAGAAGGTTCAGTTCTGCTGGATTTTCCCAGGTTTTTTACTTTATAGGAAATTACTCCGTAATGTTCCTATTACATAAAAACGCTCCGATACCAGGACCCAAAGGTCTTTTTCCACTCTCAAACACGCTTTAAGGCAAAAAAGTGGAAGCTGTATTCAGCTTCCACAATAAAATATCAATATTGTTATAAAAAACAATGATTTAGAGAGATGACTTATTTATTTCTGTGACCGGAGTATTTCTCCTCACAATATTTACATCTGTAAACCTCATTCTCCTCATCTGCCAGAACAAACACCTGATCCAGTCCCTGCTCGATGGAAGTGATACAGCGGGGATTCTTACATCTGATCACGTTTACAACCTGCTTCGGAAGACGAAGGTCTTTTTTCTCAACGATCTTCTCATCCTTAATAATATTTACGGTGATATTGTGATCAATGAAACCAAGGATATCCAGATCCAGATCTTCAATCGGGCACTCAACCTTGATGATGTCCTTTTTGCCCATCTTATTACTCTTTGCATTTTTGATGATCGCTACGGTACAGTCAAGCTTATCCAGCTTCAGATCATGATAAATGGTCATAGCCTTGCCTGCTTTAATATGGTCTAATACAAAACCTTCACGAAGTGCTCCAACATTTAACATGGCAGTTCCACCTCCAATAATGTAAGAATCAGGGCCATACGAACATATACACCGTACTGGGCCTGTTTAAAGTATGCGGCTCTCGGATCATTGTCTACTTCGACTGCAATTTCGTTAACACGTGGAAGCGGATGAAGAATGTACATGTCATCTTTTGCAAGGGAAAGTTTCTGCTTGTCCAGTATGTAGAAATCTTTCATACGAACATAGTCTTCCTCGTTGAAGAAACGCTCCTTCTGAACACGTGTCATGTAAAGAATATCAAGCTCCGGAATAGCATCTTCCAGACGTTCTACTTCTAGGAACTCGATGTTGTTTTTCTTCAGTACGTCTTCGCGGATGTAGCTTGGAATACGAAGCTCTTCCGGAGAAATCAGTACGAATTTAACATTGTTGTAACGAACCAGCGCCTCGATCAGAGAGTGAACGGTACGTCCGAATTTCAGATCTCCGCACAGACCGATGGTAATGTTGTCAAGACGTCCCTTTAAGGAACGGATGGTAAGTAAGTCTGTAAGAGTCTGGGTTGGATGCTGATGACCACCGTCACCGGCATTGATAACAGGAATATTAGAAACCATAGAAGCTACCAGCGGAGCACCTTCTTTGGGATGACGCATAGCACAGATATCTGCATAGCAGGAAACAACACGAATGGTATCGGCAACAGTTTCCCCTTTCGCTGCGGAACTGGAATCTGCAGATGAGAAACCAAGAACCTTACCGCCAAGGTTCATCATAGCAGCTTCAAAACTGAGACGGGTACGGGTACTTGGCTCATAGAAAAGTGTGGCAAGCCGTTTGTCGTCACAGGTATGTGCGTATTTTTTGGGGTTTTTCTCAATATCGCTGGCAAGATCCAGAAGCTTCTCAAGCTCCGGAACACTAAGGTCCAGCGGACTCATTAAGTGTCTCATGATATACCTCCGTTATGAGTGTGTGGTTTTGGGGTAGAGTGTTACGGTTCACGAAAACTCTTTCAAAAAGGTTCTTCTGTGAGTGGTAACGCAAAATCTCTTCGACCTATCATATACTACTTGGAATGATTTTTCAAGAAGATTTTGTAAGTATTTTTTCGAAAAACAATCCTGTGAGAAACCAGACCGGGAGATAGTCCAGACGGATGATTCCTTTGTACTGATGGGGCACTCCGGAATAGTCCCAGGGGCACATGTGAAAAGCCTGCAGGATAGAACCGCTGGTAAATTCTGCCAGGTAAAATCCGGCAGTATAAAGGGAGCCTCGCAGAAGTGCCGGAAGGCTTTTCAGCTTTTTGTATACAGGCAGAATCAGGGATGCACAGCCATAAATGGGAAACATAAGAAGAGAGGTAGTGCCTTTCATGGAAGCATCTCCCCGGAGCAGGGAATGGAGCCCGGTCCAGAGAATCTCCAGACACAAGCCGGTAAAACCACAGAAGAGAAAAGGGTATTTTTTCATATGCTTGGTCTCCTTGGGTAAAATGATAAAAATAACATTCCCATTCTTGCTAAATTTATGCTGCAAGGTTATAATGGAGAGAAAAAGATATTTGATAAACGAGGAGCTTTTATTATGAACTATCAGGAATGCCGTGCATATATCGATGATTCGGCGAAATACGGTTCCGTGCTGGGACTTGATAATATGCGTGAAATGCTGGACAGGCTTGGAAATCCTCAGGATGCAGTTCCTTATGTCCACGTAGCCGGAACCAATGGAAAGGGTTCCGTGATTGCTTATTTATACACCACCCTTACCCGGGCAGGCTATAAAGTGGGCAGATACATATCCCCAACTCTTTATTCTTACAGAGAACGTCTTGAGATTGCCGGCGAGAAGATCTCACAGGAAGATTTTGCAAAGTATGTGACAGAAATTTCCAGGTCAATTGACCAGATGACAGCGGTTGGCATGAATCATCCTACCCCTTTTGAGATTGAGACTGCAGCAGCGTTTTTGTATTTTAAGGAAGAAAATTGTGATCTGGTCCTTCTGGAGACCGGAATGGGCGGCAATCTGGATGCCACCAATATTGTGAAGAATACCAAACTGGCTGTGCTGGTTTCCATCAGCATGGATCATATGTCATTTCTTGGAAATACCCTTGGAGAAATCGCAGAGAAGAAGGCTGGAATTATCAAACCTGGCTGCCGGGTTGTGACCACAAAGCAGAAGCCGGAAGCGGCACAGGTGATTGCAGATACCTGCAACAAGCTTCATGTACCCTGTGTGGTATCTGACCTTGATGAGGCTGTTTTGGAAAAAGAGAGCGTATTCGGTCAGACCTTTTCTTATAAAGGAGAGGAATTTGCAATTTCCCTTGCCGGTGTTTACCAGAAAGAAAATGCAGTGCTGGCATTAAACGCCCTTGAAGAACTGGACAGACTTGGCTGGACTACTACCATGGAACAGCGGAAGGACGGTCTTCTCCACACAAGCTGGAAGGGAAGATTTACGGTTATCAATAAAAAGCCTCTTTTTATTGTAGACGGCGCCCACAATGCCGGAGCAGCCGACAAGATGGCAGAATCTATCCGGCACTATTTTAATGGGAAAAAACTGATCTACATTATGGGTGTTTTTGCAGACAAGGAATATAAGATTGTCCTTGAAAAAACAGCTCATTTTGCGGAAAAAATCTATACCATAGAGACACCGGATAATCCCCGTGCACTGCCGGCAGAGGAACTGGCGAAGGCGGCAAGGGTATATAATTCCAGTGCCGAAAGTACAAAGAGCATAAAAGATGCTGTAGAAAAGGCGTTTTCCTGTGCAGGAGATGACGAGAACAGTGTGATTCTGGCATTTGGTTCACTTTCCTTTATTGGAGCGCTTACAGATGCGGTGGAAGAATATGTCGGATAAGTGTCAGGTACTGAAATGGCAGCGTGTTACTGGTCACGGAGTGAACAGTAATGGCAGTACATTGTGGAAATTGAAGTGTGCAGCAGCTGAATTTGCATGATTAAATACAAAAACTGGAGAGAAAACAATATGACAGATTTGCAGGAATGCAGACGAAAAATAGATGAAATTGACAATCAGATGGTGGAACTTTTTGAGAAGCGGATGAAGGTCTGCGAAGAGGTTGCAGAGTATAAGATCCATACCGGAAAGAAAGTGCTGGATCCGGAGAGAGAGCATGCCAAACTGGAAGAGATCAGGAAAAAAGCGCACGGTGAGTTCAACGAACTTGGAGCCCAGGAGCTTTTTCAGCAGATCATGGCCATCAGCAGAAAGCGTCAGTATCAGCTTCTCACCGAATATGGTCCGAAAGAAAAGGAAGACTTCCAAATGGTGGAGCAGCTTCCCAGAAATAATGTGACTGTTGTTTTCCAGGGGGTAGAGGGCGCCTACAGCTATGGAGCCATGCGCGCCTACTTTCAGGAAGACATTAAGAGCTATCATGTGAAGCTGTTCCGGGATGCCATGGAAGAAGTTGCAACAGGAAGAGCAGATTACGCAGTCCTTCCTATTGAAAATTCCACAGCTGGGATTGTGACAGATATTTATGACCTTTTGACAGAATATAATCTGTTTATCGTGGGAGAGCAGATCCTGAAGGTTGAGCATGTGCTGCTTGGCCTGCAGGAGGCTGAGCTTTCCGATATTGCCGGGGTATATTCCCATCCTCAGGGGCTCGCCCAGTGTAAGGAATATCTGGAAGAGCATAGAGATTGGAAAACCACAGCAGTAACCAACACCGCCGCAGCGGCCAAAAAGGTCAGCGCAGATCAGGATAAGACTCACGCAGCGATTGCCAGCAGGGCTGCCGGAGAGATTTACAATCTGAAGGTTCTGGCAGAGAATATCTGCAAAAATGACAGCAATGTGACCAGATTTATTATTCTGGCAAAGAAACCGGTTTATGAGAATAACAGCTCCAGGATCAGTGTATGCTTCGAGGCACGTCATGCAAGCGGAACTCTTTACAATGTACTTTCCCATATGATCTATAATGGTCTGAATATGACCAAGATCGAGTCCCGGCCTATTCCGGGAAAAACCTGGGAATACCGTTTCTTCGTGGACTTCGAGGGAAATCTGCGGGACAGCGCGGTAAAGAATGCATTGCGGGGCATGGAAGCAGAGACTAGCTATTTGAAAATTCTGGGCAATTATTAAGATTATAGCTGCGAAGGCAGAGAGTGGCGGCAATTTCATTTATTGTTAAAATTAACCAAAGAATTTAAGAAGATTTTATCTGTTTTTAATATAAGAAAAGTAGAATGAAAAACATTGCAAATGCGAGAGCCTGTATATCCGAAAGTATGCTGCCATGAATTGTGCGGGCAGCAAAAAGGAGAAGAGACACGCAAATGCGCCATGGAATTGAGAGGAAACAAAAATGGCAAGAACAGAAGAATGTATCCTTTACCGCAATTTCGACAACGGTGAGGTACTGGACATAATGACATCACTGATGAACAGCTATGAGGCTGGTGAAGAAGGCTTTGAGAATCGGAAAGAGGAATTTTTCCATATGGCAGGAAGCCTGGTGGAAATGGCAGGAATGTATGGGTTTTCCGGGAATCTGTGGCACACTTATCTGACACAGCTTCTTGTCAATCACGAGAATGCATTCAGCACCGCTTCCGAGATCAGAGGGGCAGTGGAGGGAAGCATTAACCATCTGGCTCTTCATGATTTTGGAATTTTCAAAGAACTTTATGACTTTGATCTTGCTGTTTTTGACAGTGCGTTTGGAACAGACTGTGCTGATTTTCTCTGTAATTATGTGAATACAGGATGCAACAGCAAGGTATACAACCAGCGTATCTGCGACAGAATCTGTGATATGAGCAAAACACTGGCAGAGGCTTCTACAGTGGAAGAGTTTATGGCAGATATGGTGCAGTTCTACAAAGATTTCGGCGTAGGTAAGCTGGGATTGAACAAGGCATTTCGTATTGAGCATGGCAAGGATGGCAAGCCGGTGATCGCACCGATTACCAGAATCGCCCATGTGAATCTGGATGATCTGGTTGGATATGAAATACCCAAGCAGAAACTGATCGAGAACACGGAGGCTTTTGTAAGAGGAAGAAAGGCCAACAACTGCCTGCTTTTTGGTGATGCAGGAACTGGTAAATCTTCCAGTATCAAAGGTATCCTGAACCGTTATTATGACGAAGGACTTCGTATTATCGAGGTGTACAAGCACCAGTTCCAGGATCTGAATGATGTGATCGCACAGATCAAAAACCGTAATTACAAATTTATTCTTTATATGGATGATCTTTCCTTTGAGGAATTTGAAATCGAATATAAATATCTGAAAGCAGTGATCGAGGGCGGTCTTGAGAAAAAGCCGGACAACATCCTGATCTATGCAACCAGCAACAGACGTCATCTTGTTCGGGAGAAATCCGGGGATAAGCTGGAGGTGGCAGACGATGAAGATCTGCATTCCTCCGATACTGTGCAGGAGAAGCTTTCTCTGGTTTACCGTTTTGGCGTGCGTATTTATTTTGGTGCACCGAATAAGAAGGAATTCCAGAATATTGTTACTACACTTGCAGAGCGCTATGGTGTTACAATGCCTGCAGAGGAGCTTCTGATGAAGGCAAACGCCTGGGAGCTTTCTCACGGCGGTCTCACTGGAAGAACGGCGCAGCAGTTTATTGATCATGTTCTGGGAACAAGTGAGGAACAGTAAAAGAATACCAGAGATTATCTGAAATTTATGTCTGGAATGATTTAATCCTTGGCAGGAGGGAAAAACGTATGGCAGTAACCACATTTGCGGCAATTGATATCAGTTCCTATGAGATCACCATGAAAATTTTTGAATTTTCCAAAAAGGGTGGTTTCCGGACTGTGGACGATATCCGGTATCGTCTGAATCTTGGAGTAGGGGTATATTCCGGCGGAACCATGGAAGTGGATAAGGTAGATACTATTTGTGAAGTACTTAACGACTTTAAGAGGATCATGGCAGAGTACGGTGTGAAAGACTACCGCGCCTGTACCACAAGTGTTTTCCGTGAGATGAAGAATCCGCTGATTATCATTGAACAGATTTTCAGAAGAACCGGAATTCATGTGGAGGTTTTAAGCAATGCCGAGCAGCATTTTCTGGGCTATAAATCTATTGCGGCCATTGAGAATGGCTTTAAGAAAATGATCCAGAAAGGAACCGCTATTCTGGATGTGGGCGGTGGAAACCTGCAGATTTCCCTGTTTGACAAAGATGCGCTTGTAACCACCCAGAGCCTGAAAATGGGAAGCGTGCGTATCCGCCAACGTCTGAAGGAGCTGGAGAAAACCAATACGAATTATGCACAGCTGGTGGAGGAGTTTATCCGTAATGACCTGACCGGGTTTAAGCGTCTTTATCTGAAAGACCGCGAGATAAAGAATTTGATCCTTATGGGGGATTTTCTTACTGAGACTATTTTCCGTGAGGAGAGACAGGATAACATTATTACACGGGCTGAATTCGAGAAGCGGTATGAGAATACGGTTTATAAGACCGAGACTTCACTGTCAGAGGAAATGGATATTGATCCGGAGTATGCCGCTTTGATCGTGCCAACTATGGTTATCTGTAAAGATTTTATGGATCTTTTCAATGCAGAAGCGCTTTGGATGCCAGGTGTATCTCTTCTTGATGGCATTGCCTATGATTTCGGGGAAAAGAAGAATTTTATTAAGAGCGCACATAATTTTGAAAATGATATTCTGGTGGCAGCCAGAAACATTGCCAAACGTTATTCTACTGGAAAGGATCATATTAAGGGCACTACCGACCTTGCCCTGGCGATTTTTGACAGCATGAAGAAAGTGCACGGAATGGGAGACAGAGAGCGTCTGCTTCTTCAGATCGCAGTGCAGCTTCATGACTGTGGCAAATATATCAGCATGGGAGATGTGGCAGAGTGTTCCTATCAGATCATTATGGCTACGGAGATCATCGGACTTTCCACAGAAGAACGTCAGATCATCGCAAATGCGGTGCGCTACAATACCACAGAATTTGTTTATTACAGCGAGATCGCAGGAGAGGTCGGAATGGATCGTTCCGTATATCTTCTGATCGCCAAGCTGACTGCAATTCTTCGTATTGCAAATGCCATGGATCGCAGTCATTATCAGAAGGTAAAGAATATGAAGGCTATGCTGAAGGACAGAACTCTGCTTCTTACAGTTGATTCTGAGCAGGATATCTCCCTGGAACTTGGACTTCTTATGGATAAAGTTGAATTTTTTGAAGAGGTATTTGGTATCCGTCTGGTATTCAGACGTAAGAGAAAAGTGTGAGGAGGGGCACAATGGATCTGAAAAATTTTGAAAAACCGGAGTATTTTGTGAACAGGGAGTTGAGCTGGCTGAAGTTTGACGACCGTGTTCTTTCAGAAGCAAGAGATAAAAGTCTGCCATTGTTTGAAAGACTGAAATTTACCAGCATTGTATCTTCCAATCTGGATGAGTTTTACATGGTTCGTGTGGCTTCTCTGAAGGACCAGGTTCATGCCGGCTATGAGAAAACAGATATTGCAGGAATGGGACCAAAAGAGCAGCTGAAGGAGATCAGTGTCCAGACACATGAACTCGTCCGTTCCCAGTACAGCACTCTGAACCGTTCCCTTCTTCCGGCGCTGGAGAAGGTAGGACTTCACCTGGTGATGGAGCATGAGAAATTAAACGAAGAACAGCAGGAGTATGTGGACCGTTATTTCGAGGATAATGTTTATCCGGTTCTTACTCCTATGGCAATGGATTCTTCCAGACCTTTCCCGTTGATTCGAAATAAGACATTGAATATTGGCACCTTGATTTCCAAGAAGGATAAGAAAAAGGGCAAGGATGTACTGGTATTTGCCACTGTCCAGGTGCCGTCTGTACTGCCGCGTGTGGTTGTCATTCCATCCGGGAATAAAGAGGACACTACTGTGATCCTTCTGGAGGAGATTATCGAGCGCAATATTGACAAGCTTTTCCTTGGATATGATGTGGTTTGTGCACATCCTTACCGTATTATGAGAAATGCGGATCTTTCCATAGATGAGGATGGGGCGGAGGATCTTCTGGTGGAAATCCAGAAGCAGCTGAAGAAGCGCCAGTGGGGTGAGGTGATCCGCCTGGAAGTGGAGGATAAAACGGACTCCAGACTTCTTGGCATTCTGAAAAAGGAATTTGACATTAAAGAAGAGGATATTTTCTATATTAACGGACCACTGGATCTTACCATGCTGATGAAGGTTTATGGACAGGATGGCTTTGAGCAGTACAAAGAGCCGAAATATACCCCTGCTGTGGTGCCTGCATTTGCAGATACCAGCAAGGATATTTTTCAGGTGATCCGTGAGGGCGATGTATTCTTACACCACCCATATATGAGCTTTGACCCGGTTGTAAATTTTGTACGCCAGGCGGCAAAGGATCCGGATGTGCTGGCGATTAAGCAGACGTTGTACCGTGTCAGCGGAAATTCGCCGATCATTGCAGCACTTGCCCAGGCAGCGGAGAATGGCAAACAGGTTTCGGTTCTGGTAGAGCTGAAGGCACGTTTTGATGAGGAACACAATATTGTGTGGGCGAAAATGCTGGAAAAAGCAGGCTGCCATGTTATTTATGGTCTGGTTGGTCTGAAAACACACAGTAAGATTACTTTGGTGGTTCGCCGTGAGGACACCGGAATCCGCCGTTATGTCCATCTGGCAACTGGTAACTATAACGACTCCACTGCAAAGCTTTATACAGACTGCGGCATTTTTACCTGTGACGAGCGCTTCGGCGAGGATGCAACTGCAGTGTTTAACATGCTTTCCGGATATTCTGAGCCGAAGAACTGGAATCGTCTGATCGTGGCACCAATCTGGATGAAGGATCGTTTCCTGAAGCTGATCGAGAGAGAGGCAGAGCACGCGAAGAAAGGAATGCCGGCTATGATTGTAGCGAAGATGAACTCTCTTTGTGATCCGAAGATCATTGCAGCTCTTTATCATGCATCTTCCTGTGGCGTGCAGATTTACCTGCTGATCCGAGGCATCTGCTGTCTGAGAGTGGGAATCCCGGGTGTGAGCGAGAATATCCATGTACGTTCCATTGTAGGAAACTTCCTGGAGCACAGCCGTATCTTCTATTTCCACAATAATGGCAGCGACGAGATTTATATGGGAAGCGCGGACTGGATGCCTCGTAACCTAGACCGCCGTGTGGAGATTGTTTTCCCGGTTGAGGACGATCAGATCAAGAATGAGATCAAGCATGTTCTGGATCTGGAGTTCCGTGATAATGTAAAAGCCCATATTCTTCAGCCTGATGGAACTTACGAGAAGCAGGACAAGAGAGGCAAGCTTCTGATCAATTCCCAGATGGAATTCTGCAGGGAAGCCACTGAGAAAGCAGAAGCGTTAAAGAAAAAAGAGAAACATGAAAATTCCAGAGTCTTCATCCCGGCAGAACCGGCGGAGGATGTGGAAGAGTAAGAAGTTGAAGTGAATTAGGAAAAATAAGGAAAGCCGCTGTATTGTGATGTGAGATTACAATATGGCGGCTTCTTTCTTTTGTCTACAAAATTTAACCAAAATGTACTTGAAATAGAAGAAAGAATATTTTATTATTAAATTAGTCCAGTTTATCGCGGTAAACCGGAAAAATATTTTAACGAAGGAGGAGCATTATGAGTAAGAAAATGTGGAAAAAGCTTTCTGCACTTTTGCTTATGGTTGTTATGGTGCTGACTATGAGTCTTTCGGTTCAGGCAGCAGCCGTAAAAATGAATAAGGCAAAAGCAACCCTGTATCCAGGCCAAAAAGTTACACTCAAGGTTACAGGAACCAGCAAAAAAGCAAAATGGTCCAGCTCAAATGCAAAAGTAGCAAAAGTAAGCAAAGGTAAAGTTACCGCAGTGAAAAAAGGTAAGGCTACGATCAAAGCCAAAGTAGGAAAGAAGACCTATACCTGTAAGATTACGGTAAAAGCACCGGCTCTGAGCCAGAAAAAGCTGAACGTAACAGTTGGCTCAAAAGCAACTGTAAAGCTGAATGGAACAAAGATCAAATCTGTATCCAGCAGTAATAAGAAAGTTGCGGCTGTTACCAAAAAAGGTGTGATCACAGGTAAAAAGACAGGAAAATGTACCGTTACATTTAAGGGTGCGAATGGAAAAAGCTACAAATGCACAGTAACTGTCAGCGTAGCACCAACTGCAACCCCGGCACCAACCGCAACTCCAGTGCCAACTGCGACTCCGGCACCAACCGCAACTCCGGCGCCAACTGCAACCCCGGCACCGACTGCGACTCCAGTGCCGACTGCGACACCAGCACCAACTGCAACTCCAACCCCTACTCCAATTACCCGGCAGGTGGTTTCTACTCAGGCTGAACTGAATGCAGCACTTGCTTCACCGAATCCGGATCTGAAAGAAGTAGTAATTGAGCAGAGCGGAGCAAGCAGCTTCGAAATTCCAAAGGAAGACAAGTCTGATTTAACACTTGTAGTAAATGCACCAAACGGCGAAGTTGTCAACAATGGTAATTTCAAAGAAATTGTAATCAAAGCAATTGCATCCAATACCTTTATTGAGAAAGCAACCGGCAACAATATTATATTCCAGGCAGCAACCGGACGAGTGGCAATTGATGAAGGCGCAAGCGCAAACATCGAAGTAAACAAAGGTGAGTCCGAAGCACCAAAGCTTGATCTGGTAAATAACGGAACAGTATCCGAACTTACCCTGTCCACAAAGGCAGATGTAAATGTATCCGGTAAAATTACTGCAACGGCAATTCCTGTTACCAGTACGGCTTCAGCAGGGGGAAGTACCATTTTCACCAGTCAGAACCTGAATCTGAAAGCAGAGAGTAAGGTAGAACTGACACTGAACGCAGGTGCAGAAAGCACAACAGCTGCTGTATCTGACGTAGCTAATATTCCAGATGTAAAAGGTCTTGGAAAAGTTCAGGTAAAAGATTCTGATTCAGGTAAAATTCTGGATACAGTAGTGGCAGAGAAAGATGAAAATGTGGCAGTTAATAAGGTTTCTGTAACCGGTAACGTAAAAAATGCAGGGGATAACACTGCATTTTCCGGTGCTTCTGTATATCTGTTAAACTATGTTGCAGGAATCAATGCAGGAAATGTTTCCCAGTATCTGACTGCAGAAAATAAAGTGGCAGATACAGCTGAAGACGGAAGTTATGCGTTTGAAGCAGAATGGGGAAATTATTATCTGGTAGTTGTTGCAGACGGATACCGCACTGCATTACAGACTGTAGAGATCACAAGTGCAAATGAAAACTCATTCAGCTGTGAGCCAATCAGCCTTGTAGCTGGCGGCGAAGATGAGACAGGCAGCGTGGATCTTACATTTGTAGATGCTGCAACAGGAAGCGTTATTGATTATGCAGTTGCCCTTGAAATTCGTGAAGGAGCAAACAATGTTTCTGGAAAAGTATTAAAAGAGATTGCAGTAGATGCGTCTGAAAATGGAAAGTGCACAATAGAAGAGCTTCCGATCGGAACGTACACCATTCAGGTAGTATCAGCAGATGCAAAGTCTGAAATTGTTGCTGCGCCGTTCAGTGTAACAGTAGTAAGCGGACAGACAGTAACCAAGACCTTCTCTGTAACGAGGATTATCAATGATGACCAGATTCGTTTCGTTCTGAGATGGGGCGATGAGGAGTCTGACGCACCTTCTGACCTGGATTCTCATCTGGTAGGACCGAGAGCAAAGGGAATCGGAAACTTCCATACTTATTTCAGTGATGAGACATACGGAGAATATGATGGTGAAGACAGTTATGTAAAATATGCAGATCTGGATGTTGATGACACAGATTGGGAAGGCCCAGAGACAACCACGATATACAAACAGACAGCAGGAGTTTATAGCTTCTATATTTATGATTACACAGATCAGTCTGATGAAGAAAGCACCAACATGTCTAACAAGTCGGGTGCAATTGTCACAGTTTACAGAGGAAGTACCCTTCTGAATACATTTAGTGTACCGACTGGTCAGGCTGGAAATCTGTGGCATGTGTGCGATTATGATTCTGTTACTGGCAGGGTAACCGGTATTAATACAGTTGGTTACTGGCCAAATGGTGGAAGCGATACTGTTGGTATGTCTGAAGAGGAAATGTTGAAAGCTTCATTACAGCGGAAAATTGACATGTTAACGGACTATGCAAATGTTCTTGTAGATAATGAATATAAGACAAATATGCTGGCATTGCTCTCTGAGGCTGAGAAATTGAATACTTCAGAAGAAATGAAGGAAATGATTTCAAAATTAGATGACGTGTTAGAGATCATTAATCATTTTGGCTCTATAGAAGAGGTAATGGTTGATGGCGTTTATGCCAATTATTCCAGTCGCAATGAAGGTGAATATGATCTTGAAACTGGCATAACTATATCTGGAAAGAGTGAAACTCTTGGAGAGCTTACTGTTACATTCTGTAGAAGCGACAATGAAAACTTCAATACTCAGATCGAAGATGTAACAGGAGAAGAGTATGTAAAGAGAATTACTGTTACAGATTCTATAAGTGGTGCTGCCAGAACCTGGAAAGTATATTATCAGCCTGATTATAGTGATCTTTTCAGAATTAGTCCGGAAGATATTACGGGTCCTATGGTGACACGTGCAGAGGTTAGTAGTTGGAGTAAAAGTGGAATGATTAACATTTATTTCCTTGAAAATTCCAATCATGACTTTACAATAAAAACTGCTGATAATATTACTTATACGGTAAATACAGATACAGAAGCATATGATTATGATGCAGAAGTCATAATGACATGCGGAGATAAAACGTACAGTTACATTGTAAACTATATTACAGACACAAGGGTTACAACACCTGACCGGATTTACGGTGCAGGAATTCTGCAATATACACTGGACATGGATGAGAAGACGATTACAGTGATGGGAACAGCAGAGAGCCTGCAGGATATGATCGTTGAATCCGATGATGAAAATAAAGTTGCAGAACTTCAAAAAGATGAACAAGGTAACATAATTGGCGTTACAATGACAAATAAGAGGGTTAATGTGACGGAGGTTTATTCTGTTAAGTATCTGAAGTATGAGGCACCTGTTGTTGAGTGCGATAAGGAATACACAGTTTCCCTTGATCGGGATTCCGTTCAGTATTTCACATTTGTACCGGAGAAATCAGGCTATTATGATTTAAGAAATACAAACACTACAAGAGACTCCTGGTATAGTAATGTAGATATTTATGTGTACAGAGATTCAAAGTATGTTGAGCATAATGCTAATGGTTATTTGGAAGATGTTTACCTGGAAGGTGGAGAGACCTATTACTTCGAACTGAGTCAGTATGAAGGTGATAATTTCTCGATTACATTTAAAGTAACATACATATCTGATTATGATGAGGATGAACTTTCCTTACCAGAATCCGATGGCTTCGCCGACGAAACCACAGCAGCCGACACCGAAGCAGCCACATTTGGTGACGAAAGCTTCGTAGAAGAAAGCGAAACTGCTCCAGAAGCGGATGGCTTCACAGCAGAGGGTGGCTTCGAGGAAAGCACAGAAGAAAATGCAGAAGCTGACGCCGATACACTTGCGTTCGAGGATTTTCAGTAAAAAATTAAGATTCTGACTGCCTAAGGTCTGAATCCAGACGCCGCAAGGTTGACGAAAAAAGTCGCTTTGCGGCGTCTTTTTGCACAAAAAGAGAAGGCATAACCCAGGCAGGAATATATTCAAACAACAAAAAAACTTCCGAATCACTTCGGAAGTTTCTAGCAGCCAGTACGAGAATCGAACTCGTGTTTTCGCCGTGAGAGGGCGACGTCTTAACCCCTTGACCAACTGGCCATGTAAGCGGTTCGCTTAACATATGTATTCAATTTGTCGGAAAATAAAGCAGCCAGTACGAGAATCGAACTCGTGTTTTCGCCGTGAGAGGGCGACGTCTTAACCCCTTGACCAACTGGCCTTGTCAACCGACTCGCTTAGTATATCTTACTTTGCAGGAGAATGCAAGCACTTTTTTTATTTTTTTTGCGAAAAATTGAAAAACTCCGAAAAAAGCCAGGAAATAAGCGGGTTCGCGGTGTCAAAAAAATTTTGAACAAAATAGAAAAACCAAATTTTACTTGCAAAAATACCATAAACTGGGGTATGATATAGAACGAATGTTTGAACAGAAGATAAGAATGGAAAAGAAGCGGACGTATTGTCCGCTTTTCACAACCATTGGAATAAATGCTGAAGCCCAGACAGTGCATCATGAAATGTAGAGCTGTAAATGAAATGAGCAGTTGTTTTGTGCACTTACAAGTTGATTCCTCGAACAATCCTGTCGGTACACTGGATGCATAAAAGAAGAATATGGGACAGCAGAGCCTGAAGTTACTGTTCACTGGTAACAGTCTGAATGATAGTAAGAAAGGAATTAACACCATGGCAAAGAAAGACACTTACGACGCGGGTAGTATTTCTGTCCTGGAAGGATTAGAAGCTGTTCGGAAACGTCCGGGAATGTACATCGGAAGCGTATCCAGAAAAGGCCTGAACCACCTGATCTATGAGATCGTGGACAATGCGGTAGATGAGCATCTGGCCGGTTACTGTTCTGAAATTGAAGTAACATTGGAGAAAGACGGCTCCTGTACGGTCACTGATAATGGACGCGGTATTCCGGTAGATATGCATGCGAAAGGGGTATCTGCAGAGCGTCTTGTATTTACCACCCTCCATGCAGGCGGTAAATTTGACAACTCTGCTTATAAGACAAGCGGTGGACTTCATGGCGTTGGTTCTTCCGTTGTAAATGCCCTGTCCACATATCTGGATATTAAGATCAGCCGTGACGGATTTGTACATCACGATCATTATGAGAGAGGTATTCCCACGATTGAACTGGAAGAGGGACTTCTCCCCAGGCTTGGCAAAACCAGACAGACCGGAACCTGCGTGAATTTTCTTCCAGACCCGGAGATTTTTGAGAAAACAAGATTTTCATCCACAGAAGTAAAGAGCCGTCTCCATGAGACTGCATACCTGAATCCCAACCTTACCATTCATTTCATGGATCTTCGTGGTGATACGCCTGAAGATATCACTTATCATGAGCCAGATGGAATCGTGGGATATATCAAAGACCTGAATCACAATTCCGAAGCTCTCCACGAACCGATTTATCTGAAAGGAGAAGCCGACGGAATCCAGGTAGAAGCAGCATTTCAGTACACCAACGAATTCCGTGAGAACGTACTTGGCTTCTGCAATAATATTTACAATGCAGAAGGCGGCACTCATCTTACCGGATTTAAAACAACCTTTACAACGGTGATGAATACTTACGCCCGTGAGATCGGTATTCTGAAGGAAAAAGATGCTAATTTCACAGGAGCGGATATCCGTAATGGAATGACAGCGGTTGTTTCCATCAAGCACCCGGAGCCACGCTTTGAGGGGCAGACCAAGACCAAGCTGGACAATCAGGATGCAGCCCGTGCCACGGGAAAAGTAATGTCTGAGCAGCTGGTACTCTATTTTGACCGAAACCTGGAAACCTTGAAGACCATTTTGTCCTGTGCGGAAAAAGCTGCCAAGATTCGTAAGACAGAGGAGCGTGCCAAGACCAACCTTCTCACCAAGCAGAAATATTCCTTCGATTCCAATGGAAAGCTTGCCAACTGCGAGAAAAAAGATCCTTCACTTTGTGAAATCTTTATCGTAGAGGGAGATTCCGCTGGTGGCTCTGCAAAGACTGCCAGAGATCGTAATTACCAGGCAATCCTTCCGATCCGCGGTAAGATCCTGAATGTGGAGAAAGCCACCATTGACAAGGTGCTTGCAAACGCAGAAATCAAGACTATGATCAATGCATTTGGATGCGGATTTTCTGAAGGATATGGAAATG
>ERZ772818.1972-NODE-1972-length-16696-cov-4.778619_pt1 | contig 16696 bp, 13 predicted proteins | sample MGYA00580837_ERZ772818 | MGnify/ENA primary metagenome ERZ772818 (study PRJEB29015, sample SAMEA2737671) | human gut metagenome | biome: human gut; feature: human-associated habitat; material: faeces | place: China | collected 2012 ...
CCGAAACAGTGAAAGCAGCACTGGCTATTATAGTTGGATTACTTTTCTCAGCGGTTATTATTCTGCTGGTACCGATGTTTTTTATTTTGCTTATTCTATTCCAAACTCATCCATAAGTTTTTGGCAAAATTCCGGATCTTTTACAGCTCTTTTGCAGTCGTCTACTCTATTTTCTTCCAGCAACTTGTCCATTAGCTTGGCTATAGAGTTACGCCCTTCTGCACGCGCCTTGTCTTTTTCCATTTCCATTTCTTCCCATCTCTGCATATATCTCACACTCACTTCCTCACTGGATTTGATACTGCATATACGCTTCTGCATCTTATGTATTCTTTCGCTTTTACAGCCATCTGCCATGTCCTGAGTGGTATGTTCAATATAATGAAGCAATTCTACCAGCTCCGGACTTACTTCATCTGTCAGTTCTCCTTTTATTATATAGTTTTCTATATTGGAAGTAAAGAATAACTGTGCACCGTTTTTCTGTTTTTCCTCTATAACCATACCTTACAAAATCACAGCTTAAAAGTAAAGTTTTATCGTTCGAAAAATTATCCCATAAAATTACAAAATCCGCTCTGGTCATTTACATTTCCAGCATATATAATGATGTCAGATGCATAAGACCGCTCACAGAACACTTTTTGCAAAGAAGCGCAAATTTATTTTCATATTTTACGGAGGCATTTCCCATGATAAATTTTGATTTTTACACTCCTACCAGAGTTCTTTTCGGTGCAGACCGGGAAAACGAGGCTGGCAAACAGGTTGCCGCATTTGGTGGGCATAAAGTTATGATCATTTATGGAAAAAAAGGAGGACATGTTGAATCATCAGGACTATTGGAACGTGTACATCAGAGCCTGAATGGATCCGGACTTTCCTATATAGACTTTAGTGGCGTGGTTCCCAATCCTCGCCTTTCCCTGGTAAAAGAAGGGATCCGCATTGGACGGTCGGAAGGTGTTGACTTCCTTCTGCCAATTGGAGGCGGCAGCGTAATTGATACAGCAAAAGGAATCGGGTATGGCATTGCCAATGATTTTGAAATGGAAGACCTGCTTTATGGACGTGTAAAAACAGATAAAAACCTGCCTATCGGCGTTATTCTTACAATCGCCGCCGCAGGCTCTGAAATGTCTTCTTCTATGGTTCTCACAATTGAAGATGGCATGATGAAGCGTTCTTATGGACATGACTGCGCGCGCCCCAGATTTGCTATTATGAATCCTGAGCTGACTTACAGCCTTCCGGCGTATCAGACAGCCAGCGGCGCAGCTGATATTATGATGCACACTATGGAGCGCTATTTTACCCCTACAGACACAGATACCAGCCTGACAGACCGTATCGCAGAGGGACTGATGGTTTCCGTCCGTGATGCAGCCCAGGTTGCTGTAAAAGCTCCTGAAAACTATGAAGCCCGGGCTACTCTCATGTGGGCCGGAAGCCTTTCCCATAACGGTCTGACCGGTGCCGGAAGGGTATCTGATTTCGCCACACATAAGATTGAACATGAGCTTGGCGGTATGTTTGATGTAGCTCACGGAGCCGGACTTGCAGCTGTCTGGGGAAGCTGGGCGAGATATGTGTATAAGACAAATCCGGGAAGGTTTGCACAGTTTGGTGAGAAGGTTTTCGGAATTGATGCTTCCCAGACCAGCGATTCTGGTATTACGGATACTGTTCTCGCATCCATCACTGCCTGGGAGACCTGGTGCCACTCTATAGACATGCCAATCACCCTCACTGAACTTAGCATTCATCCAACCGATGCCCAAATCGAGGAAATGGCTGAGAAATGCGTTTTCGGCAGAAACGGACACATTGGCTTCTTCCAGCCGTTGACGAAAGAAGATATTGTGGCAATCCTGCAAATGGCGAAATAACACCAGCCTGACTCGAAACACAGCATAGAAAAAGAGCATTCACTTCCTCACTGGATTTATCATTTCTTATTTCTGTGCCACCGCTTCGCCCAGTCGGTTATAAATTGTTTTCGCGTCCAGAATGTGCGGCACTCCCGTAGCGTCCGCCGCGGCGCCTGCAGTTACCAGAATGTACTCCCTGCCATATATCTGTGCAAAGCTTGCCAGACAATGCCCTGCCTCAGAGGTATACCCGGTTTTGCCACCCAGAATTTCCCCGCCGGTTACCGATGTATCCGACATATTTTTAAACATGGTACTGTAATAGGTAATTCCATCCGGATGTACATTGGTAGCTGGCGTAGAATGGAAATGGCTTTCTGCCACTTCACGGAAAGTATCATTATGTAACGCATACTTAAGCAGCAGCGCAATATCATATGCTGTACTATAATGCTCTGGATCATGTAAGCCAGTACAATCCATAAAATGGGTATCCTTCATCCCAATGGACTTGGCCTTCTTATTCATCTTTTCCACAAATGCTTCTTCTGAGCCGGATGCTTCATCTGCCAAAGCCAGACAACATTCTGCTCCGGAAGGCAGCATTACGCCGTAGACCAGATCACGCACTCTCACGCTCTCCCCTGGCTGAAAGCCTGCCTGTGTGGCATCCTGTCCATCCAGAGCATAAAAAATATTCTCACTTAAAGTAATCTCATGATCCAGATCTGAAAATGCTTCCAACGCCACAATTGCAGTCATGATCTTCGTCATGGATGCCGGATAAATCTGCTCTTTCCCATTTAAGTCACCAATAACTGCTCCGCTCTTCACATCCATTAGAACTACATTAGAACTGTTTACTCCCGTCACATCCAGTTCCTTCACAGGCGGTCTGTCGAATCGTCCGAAAAAGCCTGAAATTTTCGTTCCCAGTCCTCTGTTCCAACAAAACGCAAAAGCCAACACTGCCAGAATCAAAACTTCCACCAGCGCACTAATCAAAACCAGACGTCTCTGTTTCTTTCTACGAATTCTCCTCTTCCGCTCCATCTGCGCCCGTTTGCTTCGCTCATCCATTTAGACTCTCCTTCCATTTTCCACTGCTTTTATACGCTCTTCTTGCTTTCGTCTATTTCTATACTCTGCCACAGCAAAGCACCATCTTTCACCTCAAGCTCCATCCCAGATTTTCTTTTTGTATCGCTGGTATTTTCCATACTACCACATCTCTCTTTATAATTTCTATAAAAATGAAAAAAATAAGAGCAAAGTACACATACGCATACCTTGCTCAGTCCTTTTAGTCAAGCGAATATTCGCAATCCGCTTCACTACTCGCTCATAACCAAATAACTGCTTCGCAGTTTATCAATTAGTTTCAAGACCCTTCTGGCACAAATACGAATTTCTTCTTCTGAAAGCTCCCCGCTTCTGTAACCATCCAGAATACTTTTATGATCATTCTCACTTCCCGGCATGATAATATCATTTCCGGCAGCTGTGCACTTCCATGGAATACTTCCGTCCTTGGGTTCCGTAGTATTCCAGTCCGACATGATCACGCCCTCAAATCCCCACTCATCACGCACAATTCTGGTACACAGATCCTTGCTGTTTGCGGCATGTACCCCATTTACCAGATTATAGGAGGACATAATTGCCACAGGTTTACTCTCCTTTATGGCAATCTCAAATCCACGACAATAAATCTCACGAAGAGCCCTTTCAGAAAGATGAACATCTACTCCCATACGATTATCTTCCTGATTATTGCATGCAAAATGCTTAATCGTTACCCCGCATCCTGCTTTACTCTGAACCCCTTTGGTAACTGCTGCTGCCAGACTTCCTGCAAGCAGCGGGTCCTCTGAATAGTATTCAAAGTTTCGTCCGCACATGGGATTTCTGTGAATATTCATTCCCGGTGCCAACCAGAGATTGACGCCAAATTTCTCCATTTCCTCAGCTATCATTTCTCCAAACTCTTTCAACAGCTGCCGATTCCAGGACTGCGCCAAAGCTGTACCAACCGGAAAAGCAGTACAGTACTGATAATACGTATCTGCATTTTGGTGAGGCTTTTCTGTTACCAGAAATCCATTTTCCAAAGAACCAAGAACACCGATTCCATAAACAGAATCATTCTCGCGATTTACCTCATAACTTCTTTGCAGTCTGATACCAGCTGGTCCGTCTGCCATGATCAATACCGGAACTCCATATTTTTCATAAAGAGCTTCTGAAGTTTCGCCAGCTGAACCAGGCACTTTAATCCCTGCTGCTCCAAGATTGCTGCTAATACCACCAGTATTTCCGTATAAAAGTGGGATCAATTCTTCTACAGGCAGCTCTTCTGCCAGAATTTCCAGCGAGTTTCCCATGGCCAGAGACTCTCGGTCAACATTTCCAGCCTTTTGTTTTCTCTGCAATGCTTCAAACTGTATGGTGGGAAAATCAGCATTTCTACTTTTCTCCAGCTGCTTTTCTGCAGCCTTTACATTCTTCGAAGCTTCCATTTTTTCAGATAATTCAACCAACGCCTCCAGTTTCTGCGTCTGCTCCAGAACTACATCCTGGTTCACATTTATAAAAGCCTCCAGCTTCAGATTGGCTGAATTATTTCCAATCCAGAGACCATACTTTCCTGTTTCCACGATCCAGGCATTTGCATCCTCAAAAAAGCTTGCAATAGTTTTTCCATCAAACAGGATCTTTAACTCCTGTTTTTCTCCCGGCTTTAATACATTTGTCTTTGCATATCCAACCAGGCGATGGTATTCTTTCTCTATCCTGCCCCGGGGAAGTGATACATACACCTGTACAACTTCTCTTCCTGCAAAAGTATTTCCAATATTCTCTACAGATACATTTACTGCAATCTTATCCTTGTCAATTTCAATACTGCAAAACTGAATCTTAAAATCTGTATAAGAAAGACCGAAGCCAAAAGGAAAAAGTGGCTTTACACCAAAACTGTCGAAATACCGATAGCCCACATAAATTCCTTCTTTATATTCTTCCAATTCCAGATTTCCATTCAGATAACTAAAATTCTCTGCAAATGGCACATCCGCATATTTTTTTGCCCAGGTTGTTGTAAGCTTTCCGCTTGGAACAGCTTCTCCAAGAAGGATCCTTGCAACCGCACGTCCCCCCTCCTGTCCAAGCTGGGAAATATTGAGGATACCTTTTATCCACTGCGCTTTTTCCAGAATATCTGTAAGCTCCACAGGACCACCGGCATTTATAAGCAGAACAATAGGCACACTTCTGCTGTTTAGAAAAAGAATATCTTTCTCTTCTCGTTCACTAAGATAATAGTCACCTTTTTCAAGACGACGATCTTTTCCTTCACCAGAAATACGGCTGATTACATAAACAACAATTTCAGCTTCCTGGATATCCATTTCAGAAACAGGACGCCCCTCCGGCATGATAAATGGATTGGATGCATAGGCATCAAAAGGATTATTTACATGCTTTGCTTCTTCAAGAATTTTCTCTTTCCATATAAGTCTCGCTTTCTGATAGCGATGTTCATAATCATCCAGCCAGTCCCTGCTGGTGATCCGAATTCCGGATTCTTCCATTCCTTCGTAAATGGTAATATTCTGCCTGTTATTTACATCTCCGGAACCAATCCCCCCTTTTACAGTTTTATCCGCACCGATGCCCAGAAGGGCAACCGATGCAGATAATGAAATGGGAAGAATATTTTCATTTTTCAATAGAACAATGCCTTCCTCTGCCGCTTTTTCTGCAAAAGAGCTATGCTTTTTCTCGCAGACAGATATTTCCGGATTCAAAGTCCCACTGTGCTTAAACTGTGTAAACGCCATTACTCTTTGACACCACCAAGGGTAACACCTGCAATAATATACTTGGAAAGAAGCAGGTACACAACAATGATCGGCACGATCGCAACTGTGATCATCATGTAAATTTTACCCATATCAAAATTCATATAATCAGCACCACGAAGAGTAGCGATCAGAATCGGCACCGTCATTTTACTCTTGGACTGGATGATCAGGGCCGGTACAAAGTAGTTGTTCCAGGAACCAACAAATGTAAAAATCGCCTGAACTGCAATTGCAGGCTTCATAATTGGAATCACAATGCGATTAAAGGTATGGAATTCTCCGGAACCATCGATTCTGGCAGCCTCCACAAGAGAAAGCGGCAGAGACGACTGCAGATAACTGTACATAAAATAAAATACAGCTGGAGATGCAATGGAGGGAATGATCAGCGGCAGAAGGGAATCATATAATCCCATCTTCGTAACCAGACGAAGGAATCCCATTGCAGTAACCTGCGTTGGCATTACAAGAATTGCCATGATAAATGTAAAAGCAACCTTTCTTGCCTTAAACTCATAAGCATAAAGACCATATGCCGTAAGGGATGAAAAATATGTACAAAGTGCGGCACTACAGGAAGATACGATCACACTGTTCAAAATTCCCCGAAACATTGGAAAGCTTCCGTCGTTTGCCACGTTTTTCAGATTCTCAAGGAAATATTTTCCTGGAAGTGCAGAGAAACCTTTCTGCAGATCCCCATGAGATCTGGTTGCATTAATTATCAATACGTAAAAGAAGAACAGGCACATAAAAGACAGAAGAATCAGTACGATATGTGCGAAAACTGTTCTGAATTGGCTTCCTGCTTTCTTCTTCATCTTCTTAATCTTCTCCTTTCTTCCTTAGCACGTTTTTTTGCAGCCTTTTTGGAACCATCCGGATCATTATCATTGGTCATGCGATATACGATGAAGCATAAAATACCACTGATAATAAACAGGTAAACAGATAATGCACCAGCCATACCATAGTTCTTACTCTTCAGATGGCTGTTCAGGAACATGATCAGCGTCATAGACGTTCTATCTGGATTACCCTGTCCATTTGTCAGGATCTGTGGTACATCAAACATCTGAAGACCACCAATAATGGATGTAATTAATGTATATGCAAGAATCGGTCTGATCAGCGGCAATGTAATATAATAGAAACGTTGAATACTGTTGCATCCATCCAGGTCAGAAGCCTCAAAAATATCCATACTGATACCCATAACAGCCGCCATCAGCATAATCGTTGTATTTCCAAACCACATAAGGAAGTTCATAAAGCCAATTAAAGATCTTGTTCCAACTACAGATCCCATAAAATCAATAGGGTCTTTAATCCATCCAAGAGACATCAGAATAGAATTTATTGGTCCGTTTGTAGAAAACATAGTAAAAAATAAAAGTGCAAATGCAGATGCCATAATCAGGTTCGGCAGATATATTACCACTTTAAAAAACTGTTTTCCTCTTATTTTCAAACGGGCATCTGTAAACCAGGCTGCCAGAACTAACGCAACCACAATCTGCGGCACAAATCCGATCAGCCACAGAATCAATGTGTTTGCTCCATATTTAAACATATCGGATTTCAGCAGACTGATGTAATTTGCCATTCCAATAAAATTGGGTCCGATTTCTTTAATTCCAGAACGGAAATATTCAAAAAAGCTGTAACGGACCGTATCAACCAATGGAATCAAAGAAAAAATCAAATAGATTATAAAAAAAGGAAGGATAAACAGGTAGCCCCATTTTCCATAATTAATGCTTTTCTTGTTTTTCTTCATAACAGTTCTCCTTTACACACATCTTACAGAACAGGAGAGAATCCTATGTTACAGGATCCTCTCCACGTTCCTTATACCAATTTTCAAATGTCACATGGACATTATTTTTTTAATAGTATTCTGCAAGATGTTTTTGCAAACAAAATCCTCAGAACTATCTACATTATTCCGGCCATTTAACCTCAGAGATCTCAGGATAACGCTCTTTAATAGCAGTCTCAAAGTTTGCCTTTGCTTTATCAAAGTCAACATTTCCCTGGAAATAATCACTGAAGGAGTTCTGGATAAGCTCTACACATCCCTGATCATATGCAGAAAGCGGTGCAATCTTAATGTTCTCTGCAACAGGTGCAAAATATGCAAATGGGTTCTGTCCGCCAAGGAACTCAGAAGAGAAGTTTGCATCATCTGTAGCAGCCTCTGCCATACCACTCTTTGTATTTGTGAAGTCTGAATAATCCTTAGAAATCTTTAACAGGTTGTCTTTGTCTGCAGTCATAGCAAGGATAATGTCTTTTGCATGCTCTGGATTATCAGTACCTGTTGCTGCATGAATGTAAGAACCGCCCCAATTGTATTCCTGCGGAGGATTTGTAACTGCCCATGAGCCTGCATCGCCATCCCAGTTTGGACTTAATGTAAAGTCGATTCCCCATGCCGGAAACAGGAATGCAAATACTTTTGACTGGGAGCCCATAGCTTTGTTCCAGTCATCGTTCCACTGTCCTTTTACAGTAGGGTTAAGGAAACCTGCATCCAGCCACTCTTTTGAATCATTTACCCAATCCATAATCTTCTGGTCAACTGTAATGGTTGTCTCACCAGGCTGTACCCAGGACTGTGCGATGCTGTTTCCATATAAACGGAAGGTGTCTGCATAAGAAGAAAATGTGTAGTAACCTTTCTCCTTCAGTTGAGCAGCAGTCTCTTTCATTGTATCCCAGTCTTTTACTTTCTCGCCTACTTCTGCCGGATCATCTGTTCCAAAAACTTCTTTTGCAATATCACGACGGTATACCAGGGTTCCTGGGCAGCACTGCCATGTAGAACCTCTCTGTACTCCGTCAGAGTCAGAAGCAGTTGTTCTTGTGAAATCGTACTGATCTGCAAGATCTGTATCCGGGTCAATTCCAAGATCTGTAAGCGGCATTGCTACATCTGCATCTTTGTCTGTATATTTGAAAACATAATCGGTCTCAGTTAAGAAAATATCTACTTTATCATCATCAGATGCATCAGCCTGATTCAGAAGCGCCTCATCAAGCTTCTGCTGGTAAACACCATCCTGGTTTGGGTTGATGATCCAATGGATCTCAGTTCCGTCTTTTAAGGTTGTAACAGTTCCATCGCTGGAAGTGGACTCAACTTCTGGATAAATAGCCTCCAGACGTGTACGGAACTCATCGTTCCAGGAATAGATGTTAATAACCTTTCCCTCTTCTCCTTCTGCATGTGCTACGGTTGCTGTTGCAGCCATACCGGTAACTGCCATAACAGCTGTAAGTAACATAGATACTGCTCTCTTCTTCATATAAAAGATCCTCCTTTTTTGAGCATTTTCTTAATGCTGTATCTCTTTGGTGCAATAAATATACCATTTTTATTTTTGACATTATATTATTTCTCTTAACAAAATATCAGATTCATGTCATAATATAAAAAATGACACATTTTTGTTTTGGAGGGGATTACATGGCAATATCAAAAGACTGGTACAACACAGAATTTGAAGAAAACGAAACTGAATCCAAGCACAGGCCGCCTTCTGTTGAATATTCCTTTTATACGGCAGTAAAAACCGGAGATATGGAAACTGTCATACAGAACTGTAATGCAGATTCTTTTACGAATCTGGAGGGAACCGGAGTCCTTTCCAGAAACCCTGTCACGAATCTGAAATACCACTTTGTGGTTACAGCTGCGATGCTTACCAGATATTGCATTGACGGAGGGATGGAGGCAGAGCAGGCCTACCGGCTTAGTGACTTTTACATTTTAAAAATGGATTCCTGCACTTCCCTGCGACAGATTGCAGACCTTCACCACACTATGGCAAAGGATTTTACCGGAAAAATGATCCTGCAAAAAAAATTATCCGTACTTTCCAAGCCAGTTATGCAGTGCATTGATTACATCTATGCTCATATAAAGGACCGTATCACCATAGAAGACCTTGCCTGCCACACCGGTCTTTCCCAGAATTATCTATCCAGGGTATTCAAACAAAATCTTGGAATTTCCATCAGTGACTACATAAGGGAGAAAAAAATAGAAAAAGCCACACATCTTCTTCGCTACTCGGACAAAGCAGTAGTTGACATCGCCAATTACCTATCCTTCTCTTCCCAGAGTCACTTTATTCAGGTATTCGAAAATTTCACTGGTCTGACTCCAAAAAAATACAGGGATAGGTATTATAAATCCATGTGGTAAGCTGACCTAGAGCGTGTTTGAAAAAAGCTTTCTGCAAGATGTGCGTCACAATTTGTGGAAGATTTTGTCCGGATGAAGGCGCCGTAGCGGGCTACGGCAACTGAATTCGGGCAAAATATACCGCAAAGTGGGGCGTGCAGATTGCGGGAATGATTTTTCAAACAGGCTCTAGCACGTAAGGCTCCTGCAATGCATAATTCTCCGCCTTACATAAAAAGACCGGATATTCAGGAATAACCTTTATTTATGCATTGTTATTCCTGAATATCTGGTCATTTTTCTAATTCTTTATCCAGATTAGTTCAAAATAATATTAATTTCATGTACTTTTTCCAAAGTCAGTTTTTCTATTTCAGAGCGCTTCAGGCGAGCCTGCCTGCCGCCTTCTGCCGACAGCAAAGTACCATCACAAAAGGCTTCTTTTATCTGCACTTTATTCCATTCTTTTTTCTCCCTGTTAAAAATATGAATGGAAAATTTCCTTCCGGCAAATTCTATTTTCAAGGAAGCTTTTCCTTCCTGATCGTACTGCTCAGGCATAAGTGCAGGTGCTATCACCATATCGCCCAGCTGGCCTTTTACTCCAAAAACTTCTGTTATCATGGTCAGCATATACCAGCTTGCAGCTCCGGTCAGATATGCGTATAAGCCTCTTCCCTGATTATCGAAATATTCCGGGATTCCCGGGTACATTTTGCTGCGTTCAAAATCCATTGCAGTATCAAGCAGAGTCTGAAGAACTTTGTATCCTTCTTTGGCGTGACCGGTTTTGTACAATGCATTGGCATACATAACTGCCATATGGGAAAAGACGGCACCATTTTCCTTTTCTCCATATGCAAATCCAAACATTCTTCCCAGGTCAAATTTTTCCTCTTTGAAATCTGTATTCAGGCGGTAGCCGCCGGCTTTCCTGTCATACAGATATGCATCTGCACTCCTGCAGATTGCCTGGATCTGTTCCTCTGTAGCGGTACCACTCATGACAGCAAATACCTGTCCGGTAAGCATCATTCGGGTGTTACACTCTGCACCAGCTTTATTGTCGGTTTCATCTGAAACCGCGCTATATTCTACTTTTCTTCCATGATTATCATAATATCCATTAAACCAGCCTTTATCCCCATCCTGGATCCATTCATTTTTCCGAATATTTTCCACGAGCCAGTCTGCTTTTTCTTCCAGATTGCTGCATACCATTTTCAGAGAAAGCACTACTTTATTTCCACTGAGATTATGGGCACTCAAATCAGTATATTGCTTCAAAACCTTCTGTTTTTTCTCAGGGTTTTCATATAACTGTTTTCCACAGGCAAACAGACATTCCATCTCTTCTGCAAGCTCAATCCTGTTAATTCCCTGAACACTCTCTATTTCTCTAAGCACATAAGCGATATCCTTCAAATTTCCGGCATAAGCACAGGTAAAGGCCACACTCTCACCTTTTTCCCAGGCCATGTCTAAGGCATCATTCCAGTCTGCTCCATGCAGACACATTTCATTATGATCTCCCACATCAAAAAATGCGCACAGATTTTGAAGAAGAATATGTTCCAGAACAGTTCCATGATATATTTCATTAGCATCTGTTTTCTGTAAATTACCATAACTGCTGTTCCATTCTTCATCATGAGCTGTTCCGCGTTTTGACTGAAGATCCTTAAAATATGGAATCTTCTCAAATAAAACATCAAGATCCCCGGTCTGATCCAAATAAAGCTTCGTAGTTACAAACGGCCAAAAGCTATGATCCATCCATACACGGGTAATATTATTCCTGTCTGCAATAAATTCTCCCTGACCACTTCCTATAATTGTGGCATTTGTTCCATCAATACGAACACCTCCATAATTATCAATGATCATCTGTCTTACCTCAGATGGCTCCATGATCAACAAGGCAAGGCAATCCTGCCATAAATCGCGCCAGCCGCGTCCCCCTTTTCCATAATCATGATAGGGGAGAAAAGAACATCCATAAATTCTTCTGAGGATTGGCTGGAAACAGATCCATTTCAGATAATTATCCGCATCTTCGCTTCCAGTTTCAACCGCTACATTAACCTTCCGAATCCAGTGTTCTTTTACTTCTTCCAGCATTTTCCGTACCTGGAAGTGGGTCCTGCAGCCAGAAGTCAACGACTCTATCCATTTAGAAGCTTTTGCCGGATCTATTGCCTTTTTATCTGTATTCTCCTTTTTGGGGAACTGCTGCCTACCGGTATCTGCAATCCCACATAGTAAAATATAACCAGCTGTTTCCCTTGGTTTCAGTGTTTTCCGGCTGAATCGGATGCCTCCAACAGCCTCTTTTCCCTGAAGTTCTGTTCCAGAGGGTTTTCCGGGCTTATTAATTCTTACTGCCTCTGGATTCAGAAAGGTTCCGCCTTCTCCTATAAACTCCTCCACCGTAGGATAAAATGACTCCGGCTTCTCTCCGTTTTCATCTGAACCGTATACAAAATATGTAGTATTATTTTTCTGATGTCCCCGCTCGTCAAAGGACAAAACCGGGGTTACTTCCACACCATAATCGGTGGTCCGAATTCGGTGGAGAAGGGAGGTAACATGGCGGTGATCTCGAAGATTATCTGCACTTCTTCCATATACCGGAATTGCACCTGTTGGCACAATTTCCACTTTTTTTTCGGAAATATTTGTGATTTCCACATATTCTACTTCCATGTCCCCAGAAATTGTAACAAAAGATGTTACTTCTGCCTGAAGACCATATTTTTGTGATTTTCGGGAAATCTTCTGCCACATAAAACCAGCTTCCAGTGTGCTTTCGTCCTGCTTATCTGTAAATTTCTGAAATTCCTGTTCTGCAGAATTTCCACAGACAGACCAACAGCCCAGAAGCTTCGGATCTGCTCCAGACAGAGCAGTATCACATGCTTCTGTGCTTTTATATACCTGACACCAGAAATTTCTGGTATTTCGGTTGTTATGCAGGTTTTCAATACTTACAGGCTCAAGAAGGAAATGATTCTGATCCGTTTTGCTGTCACCTCCCAGATTAGGGGTGATACTGGATTTCAGTCCTTTTTCTCCCGCCATAGGCAGATACAGACCGCTATAATTTTCCGGATCATGTATAATAAAGCTTCCGTTTTTATCCTGAAATTCTATATGTTTCATCAATGTTTCTCGCTTTCTGCCTGCGTCCACCCACCAGGCCTACTAAATTTTTACGACAGATACAATTCAACCTCAGTTTCAGCAGTCAGCTTCTCCTGTGGAATATAATTATCTTTTAACTCTTCACCGTTTACAGTAAGTTTCTTAAATCCACTCTCTGCATGTCCCGGATTTTGCACTTTAATGTGCAGGTGACAGCCGCGGAAATCTTTTTCGACTTCAAATCCATCCCATTCTTTCGGTATGGACGGTGCGATACGAAGACCATAGAAATCAGGACGCATTCCAAGAATACCTTCCACACATCCTACCATAACAGTAGACGCAGTTCCAGTAAGCCAGTGTACATGAGAACGGCCAAAATTCGGACTTGCTTTCCCCTCTGTAAACTGACCATAGCAATATGGCTCAAGCCTGCGGATCTCCGCCTTATCATTCTGTGCAGCCGGAGCATTTTCCATAAAGTAGCCAAATGCTCTTTCTCCATGTCCCATTAATGCTTCTGCCAAAATGATCCATCCCTGTGACTGGGAAAAAATTCCTGCATTTTCTTTTGTTCCTGCATTATAAATTACAGCCAGTGCGCCGTCAAAAGCATGTGCGTGATATGGAGGATCCATGAGAATAGCACCATACTCTGTATTCAGTCTTTTATAAACCTGCTCAAGTGCCAGTTCTGACTGCTCCTTTGTTGCAAGCCCACTGATCACAGCCCAGCTCTGGGGATTCAGCCACATATTTGCTTCCGGATCTGTACGCTGTCCGATTATTTCTCCTGCTTCTGTAAAACCGCGGATAAACCGGTCTTCATTCCAGCAAAGCTTTTCAATCAGTTCCCCAAGCTTTTCCTGGCTTTTTTCCAGATATGAGATATATTCTTCATCTTTTTCGTAAGCCGCAAACTCCTTCAAAATGGTCATTGCATAATAAAACTGCAAAGCTACAAAAGTAGATTCTCCATCTTTTCCAAGCCTCAGGCAGTCGTTCCAATCTGCATAAAGTCCCGCCGGCATTCCATGTTTTCCAAGATGTTCCATCGAGAACTGGATCGCACGTTTCAGATGCTCATATACTGTTCCTTCATCTTTATTGGCAAATGGGATTACCTCATCAATAAAATCTACATTTCCTGTCTCTGACACATACTTATATACAGTTGGAAAAAGCCATAGAGCATCGTCAGCACGATATGCCGGATGCCCTGTTTCCTGTACATAAGAAGCATCGTCCGGCGTATCCTCATGTCCTGGATTGTGGGTGAATTTAACAAGAGGCAGACCACCACCATTATCTACCTGGGCAGACAACATGAAACGGATCTTATCCGCTGCCATTTCAGGTGCCAGATGGATCACGCCCTGAATATCCTGCACAGTGTCGCGGTATCCATATCCATTGCGCAGACCGCAGTAAGTAAAGGATGCTGCTCTGGACCAGATAAAAGTCATAAAACAGTTGTAAGCGTTCCATGTGTTGATCATGGTATTAAATTCATTACTTGGAGTTTTTATCTGAAAATGTGAAAGCTGTCCATGCCAGTAACTGATCAGTTCTTCCAGTTCCCTTTCGCAAACCTGCTGGCAATTTTGGTCATAACGCGCAACAATCGCTTCTGCCTCGTCATTTTTTTTCATACCTACAAGAAAAGCCATCTCTTTCTTTTCTCCCGGGGCAAGCTTTAACACTGCTGTCAATGCACCACAGCTGTTTTCATTATAATTTCCCTCACAATTAAGCTTGCCGTCAATTACTCCTACCGGGTTTCCATAACCGTGATATCTCCCCAGAAATGCTTCTTTTTCACCGCACCAGGAATCCACTGGCACGCCGGCCAGACCCAGGAACCGATTTGTCACATCTTTGTTATCTACCTTTTCCCCTTCATCAAGACGATCCAGATTTGCATGGATCATCTGGCGTACACGGTTTCCTCTGAAAACAGTTTTGGTAATATACTGGGAATACTGCAGATTTACCTGATCCTGCTCATAGTTGCTGTTGTTGGTAAATTCCGCATATCCGGTTACATTAATTTCTCTTTCCTTATCAGAACAGTTCTCCACACAAAGGCTCCACACCTCATAAGACTGTCCCAGGGGTACATAATACCTAACCTCAGAATGAATACCGCTGTAATCTGCCATCATCCTGGTATAAGCAGTACCGTGGTGACATTCACTTTTATATTTTTCAAGATCCTTTCCTACAGGCTGCCATGACGCTGACCAAAAATCTTTCGTTTCATTGTCCCTCAGATAAATATATCTTCCCGGCTCGTCAAACTGATTAAAAACATAACGTAAAATTCTTCCGTTAGCCCCAGACTTTACAAAGCTGTATCCGCCTGCATTATTGGACACAATGGCACCATACTCAGGATCTCCCAGATAGTTTACCCAAGGCGCTGGTGTATCTGGTCTGGTAATCACATATTCTCGTTTCTTATCATCAAAATATCCATATTTCATCCCTGCACACTCCTCCTGGTCTTTATATTGACCCGATTTTCCCATATGATATCTCATATGATAAAAAACATATACCAAAACTCACTATAAAATATCAAAATTATGACATGAAAAAAAGCACCCACCTCGCGGTGAGTGCTCTTCATTTTCATCTATTAAGCTAACTTGATCGGGTTGATCTTCACTCCAGGACCCATTGTCGGAGCAATAACAACGCTCTTTAAATACTGACCTTTCAGTGTGCTTGGTCTAGCCTTAACGATAGCATCGATCAGCGTCTGGAAGTTGTCGCTTAACTGTTCCTCTGTAAAGGATGCTTTACCAACCGGAACATGAATGATGTTGGTTTTATCAAGACGGTACTCAATCTTACCTGCTTTGATATCGTGAACTGCTTTAGTAACGTCCATTGTTACTGTACCAGCTTTCGGGTTTGGCATTAAACCTTTCGGTCCAAGTACACGACCAAGACGACCTACAACACCCATCATATCTGGAGTTGCAACAACAACGTCAAAGTCTAACCATCCTTCGTTCTGGATCTTCGGAATAAGATCCTCAGCTCCTACGAATTCAGCACCTGCTGCTTTTGCTTCTTCAGCTTTAGCATCTTTAGCGAATACTAAAACACGAACTTTTTTACCAGTACCGTGTGGCAGAACTACTGCACCACGGATCTGCTGATCTGCATGACGTCCATCGCAGCCTGTGCGGATATGAACTTCGATAGTCTCGTCAAATTTGGCAACAGCAGCTTTTTTAACTAAGCTGATAGCTTCATTAGTATCGTATAATGTTGCGCGGTCAACTGCCTTAGCAGCCTCCACGTATTTCTTTCCTCGTTTCATTTCTATAACCTCCTGTGGTATTTGCGGGGAAAAGCCCTCCCACTTACTATTTGTGATTAATCAACTACTTCAATTCCCATACTTCTTGCAGTACCAGCAATCATGCTTGCTGCTGCTTCGATGGATGCTGCATTTAAGTCTTTCATCTTAAGCTGAGCGATCTCCTCAACCTGAGCTTTTGTAACTTTAGCAACTTTTGTTTTGTTCGGTACGCCGGAACCGGATTTGATGTTTGCAGCTTTCTTAAGAAGAACTGCAGCCGGCGGAGTTTTGGTTATGAAGCTGAAAC
>ERZ772818.1973-NODE-1973-length-16693-cov-3.335858_pt1 | contig 16693 bp, 11 predicted proteins | sample MGYA00580837_ERZ772818 | MGnify/ENA primary metagenome ERZ772818 (study PRJEB29015, sample SAMEA2737671) | human gut metagenome | biome: human gut; feature: human-associated habitat; material: faeces | place: China | collected 2012 ...
CGCTATCCACGGCGCTTAAACTGCCCTGACTGCCGTGATTTGGTCCACCATTTGAAGGAGATATCGAAATGCGGATCAACGGTTCGTTGATCGCTATGGAAACGGGAGATACTTTTGCTTATGCTATCAACAAATTGCAGGATAGAGGGAAATTCTTTATCGAACCGGGCGAAACAGTGTATGCCGGCCAGGTGATCGGTGAAAGTACCCGTCCGGACGATATCGTGATCAATGTATGCAAATCTAAAAAACTGACCAATATGCGCGCCAGTGGGTCAGATGACAAAGTAAACATAGCTCCCCCTATTAAATTCAGTCTGGAAGAAGCATTGGAATACATACAGGAAGATGAATATGTTGAGGTAACCCCTCATTCCATGCGTTTACGTAAAATCATCCTCGATGAAACAGAACGGAAACGCCAAAGTAAACGTATTACCAGCGTAGAAGATTAAAAAAAGCCCCGGTCGGGGCTTTTTTTTACCACCAGTCCTCAGCCGGTGTTAAGCTCGTATAGCGGAATACGCCCATACGTTTAAACTTATCCGGATATTTAATCGGAATAATGTAGAAAGCACTATTTATTGTAGTAGAATTTTCATTATCCCAATCTATAACAAAAGGACTTTGGCTCAAATAATCCACACTCCGCAATAAATCTTCTTCCTGTCCATTTTTCACAGCACTGTTGTAAATATTCGTCGCATTATTTCCGTTACTCTGATGATGAGATACCGTGTATACATAATCAGCATCCCAATCTATCTTATCCCGCCATATCCCCACATATGCATTTCCGGCACTATTCTGATATTGAATGGTAGTATAGATATAACGAGGTTGCTGGCTTTTATCCGGGACCAGATAAATCCGGTAAGCCGTCAGGACGCGTTTACCATAAGTAGTCAGAATATTGCTCAATCTTTCATAAGCATCCTGTTGATCTCCGGAAGCGATTCCTCCCGGATAGGTGGAAGTAAGATTTAAGCCGTTAAACACAGGATTATCCCCACTACTGCCTTCTGCCTTGAAAAAATCAGCCACCGGTTCACGGGTAGTAAAAGAGTACTCATCCCCATAATTAGTTCCATATTCATTTATAACATACGTACGAACATAATACTTTGTCTCCGGTTTTAAAGGAAAAAGCATCAATGAATCGAATTCGGTGTGATCATTTCCAATACCCTCTGCTTTCAATTTATTATCAGCAATTGTCGGATGCTCAGCCATTCCCCAACAAACGCCGGCTTCTGTTACGGCTGCATTCAAAACACCTGTATTCAGGATCTCACCTCCGACATAAGCCCGGTGGGCAGTAACATACGCAGTCATCCGGGTTGTAATAGCCGCTTTATAACTTAAAGTTGCGACTACTTCTTCTTCACCATAAGTGATTCCGTTTTTATTTACGGCATAAGGCCGTACATAATATACAGAACCTTCCTGCAACTCGCCGACAGTCGTCGAAGTCTGTCCATCTCCTTCTCCCAGTTTCAGCTTATTGTTCTCGATCGTCGGTCCTGACTTAATCCCCCAAACTACACCATATTCCAGCACAGGCAGAGGAGTACCGGAAGCTATATTCACCGTAACTGTAAATGCAGTATTGGTAATATCTTTTACCTCCTCTATCTCTGCTTTCGGTGCTGTGTATTTTTCAGTGGTAAAGGTCTCACTTTTCGTATAGATTGTCCCCTCTGCATAAACGACATATGCCCGGCAAATGTAAGTTTCATTATCGGTCAATCCGTTTAAGATACCTTCCAAAAGTCCTGTTTTCCCTTCAACCTTCAGTTTCGTCGCATTTTCCAAAGCAGGTTCATCTGTTCCAGCTGATTGCAAACGATAAACGACACCTCTTTCTGTTATGTCCACCCCTCCGTCCGTAAACACCTGAGCCTGTACTTCTGCCGAGGTCTCCTTTATATTATTTATCCCCATCAGTAACATCGTAGGCCGTCCATGAGCCAATGTTACACAGGTTTTTTCTTCCCCATATTTAACACCATCGCTTGTTTCCACCCAAGCCCGGACATAATACTGTACACCTTCGGTCAATCCGGTTATCTCACTCCGGAATTCACCACGTCCGCTGCCATCAGTGGTATGTTTGTCTTTGACAGTCGGTTGGACATCAGTTGACCAACACACTCCACGATTACCAATCCCACTTCCCCCGCTGATCTCCCCTCCACAAACAGCCGTTGTATAACCAATCTCTTTTAATAATCCGGTCTTTATTGTCAGCGGACCGGTCACTTCATCATCATCTGAACAAGAAAACAGGATGCTTGACAAACTGACCAGTAGCAATGACCACAAAAATCTATATTTTTCCATAACATGTCATTTTATAAATATTTTACTATTGCTTTAACTGCCCGGCAAGATACATTTCCTCCCGGTCAGCCCGGAACATACCACCGATATTCCCTGTTAATCCCTGAGTCTTGTTTTCAGCCCAATCAATCTTAAAAGTATGAGGAATGATTTTAGATTTCTCTACATTTGCCCAGCTTTCACCTGTATCGTAATGTGAATATTCTAAACTACAAAAGAAATCCGGCAATTCTTTCATATACATTTCGTAGTAAAATTCATTCGTTGACCCTGTCTGTTCGCGATCCGTAAATGTTATCGTACCATCCTCATTCAAAGTATAGGGATATTGCCATTTTGCAGTAAAACTTTTCTGCGTGGAAGTATTTAAATATGTGATACCCAATTCCATAACAGGCTTACCGATAGTCGCATTCATCACAAACTTACAATACATTTCCTGAATAGCACGTGTCCTGCCATTCAAACGATTATAAGCCGGAGTATACACTTCACTCATAAAAGGATCTGTTAAAGTACCCACCATAGCTGAAGGATTCATATACAATTGGGAAAAGGTCTGATTATAACCAAAATTCAATGGATAGGGGGGAACCAGATTATCTACCAATTCATAAGTTTTATCATTAATTTCAACCTGATATTTATTTCCTATCCATTTCATACCATCCACTTTCATACCATTAATTTCTGCAGGTTCAAAGAAATAAACATTACTTTGCGCATTTTCCTGGGTTATTCCCTGAAAATCCAGATAGGAACCGACAGCAAGCTCTGTCAATACCCCCTCTTCATCTACATAAGCAAACTCCGTTTTCCTGAAATTCGGACGCATCAGGTATCTTTTCCCATCGACTTCAACCGTCGGAAATTTATTGGAATTCAGGAATTCATCATGATGTTCAATCACTTTTTTCAATCCTCCCTGTACAACTTTCTCTGCCTCTTCGGGAGTAGCCCGGTCCATCCGTGCCAGACGACCATTATAATTCCCAATCAGATTAATTCCTCCATTATCAGTATCTACGATCCGGAATTCAAAATCGGAAATCAACCCCTCAGAATTACTTCCTCCGTTATTCACCCCCTGAGGATCCGCCAAAATATGTAAATAACTATAGGTATCGAATATCAAGGAAGGAGCTAGCAAAGCTTTCAAACGCCACGAAGAAATACAGGGAACAACAGAAGTCTCCCCGGCTTTGCTGAAAGTTGCATCCATATCAGAAAGCATACCTACCCGTTCATTCTCTTCAAACGACATCCACAGCCGGTAAGCTCCGTCTTTCTTTGTATCCACAGCCAGAAACCATCCGTTAGGTGCAGAAAATAAGGCTTCCCGGTATTCATCGGCAGTTGCTTTTAACCTTTCGTCAGGAGTCTGGGTAAAAATATTGTCCTCTGTTTTATCACAACCAATAAACAGGACTATAATGAAGAAAAAAAGATATCTGTTCATAGGGATAAAATTTACTGTTTATAATCATCACTTGTCACATAGTCGATTGCTTCCTGAACCAGAGTAACCAATCCCTTTTCTCCATCCTGATCGTAGAAATTGATTCCCCAGATATCTTTCAGATAGCTTACCACAATTGTTTCCTTCTGCCGGAGAGCTTCGGAAGGATCATATGCGAAATCTAAAGCTGAAGTCGCATTCAGATACAATTCTTTAGCCCGGGCCACTTTTTTCTCATACCATTCCGGCCCAAATACTGCAATCCGCGCGATCATTTCTACGAAATCCTCATCAGGCCCGGCACAGGCATAACTGCTGACATATCCCAGTTTCAAGGCTTCCTCTTCACTCATATTGTTCCAGGAAGTCGTATATCCACCCGGGGTAATGTTTTTAAACTCTTCGGGGTACAAAATCGTTTGGTGCAAAGTATGCCCAAATTCATGATGGACGGTTTTCATGATCTGCTGAATCAAATCGCGGTCTTTCAGATCGAACCAATTCAGACGGTACAGCACAATCTTTCTTCCTCCTTCAGCTTCACCCAAAGTGATAGTCCCGGTATTCGGATTATATTTCGGACTACCCACGAGTACATATTTTTTAGGTGAATAGGAACGGATGAAATTGGCTCCAGCCAATTGTTCATAAGGTTTAATCCAGATCTCCTGCACCACTTTCATAACAGAAACCACCAATTCTTCTTTAATCGGTACCAATGTCCGGTTCAGGTCAAGCTCCGACTGATCCCAGCGATATTTCACTTCCATATTGTAAGGACGCGTATAATTATCGATAATCCACTCGTCGATTTCATTCAGAACATACTCATCGCCTCCCAAACCATTCAAATACTGGTCGGGCACAAATTTGTCTTCAGAACACCCCCACAGCATCAGAGCTGCGGCTATGCCGGCAAAATATTTTAGTTTTCTCATAACATCTTTCTCATTTACCATTGTCTACTCAGAAAATTACTTCGGGGATTTAACTGTACATCTGCCAGTTCAGCAGTTTCAGGCAACTGCAACAACCAACGGTCATCGCCCGGATAAAGGGTATTACTGTCGCCCTCTTTCGTAGTATGGGTGATAGGAATCCGATAGCGCATCATATCCCACCAACGGAGTCCTTCCCACATAAATTCATTACGACGGAAATCGAGTATACAAAGAATCAATGCTTTTTTCACATCGCTCCAGGAAGCAGAACCATAAGCATTATATTTTTTCATAAAATGATCTTCGTTTGACAAAGCCGCATTATAAAATTTAACTACAGTCTGTTCTGTAATCACATGCTTTTCTTCATTATAATTCTTGATCCTCTGCCGGCAGAAAATATTCAGATCTGCAAGTGCCTTCTCATAATCCTCCAGCATTACATAAGCTTCCGCCCGGTTCAGTAACACCTCTTCGTTCCGGAAAGTCGGGAAGATCGTATAAATTATCCCGGAGGAAGCGTTAATATCTGTCTTGATAAACAATTCATAATATTTGGGTACATAATAGTTATCCCCACTATACCAGTTGCGATAAGCCCATTGACCTCCTGTCACATTCAGAGCCGAACTGGTCAGCGTCTGTTCCAAATCCGATTTCACACAACCATATCTCCAGGTATTGGCATAGCGGGACATCCGGGATGACATTTCCGTCAACAACAGGTTAGAGGTATTATCCGACTTGGTATAGGCTATTTTCACATCACTGGAACCAGGCGCCACAGCATAGGTAGTTAACCAAGGCTGGAAATTATTTTTTGCATAAATATTTGCATTATCTCTATCCGAAACATTTTTCGCCCCTTCCTGGCCGACAAATACGGATGGCATAGGGAACACTTTACTGGCATAAGTAATTACTTTTCCCCAATCTCCTTTGTAAAGATAAAAACGCGAAGCATAAGCATTGGCAGCAGCCCGGGTAAAATGATACCGGGGAACGGTATAAATCGCATCTGATCCCAATTTATCAATGGATTCAATCAGATCTTTTTCAATTTTTTCGTAAGTTTTAGCTACAGTTTCACGGTCATATTTCGCCAAAGCCACTGTTTCCGGTTCCGTTACATAAGGAACACCGGGACTACTATTGTCACTATCTTTATCATAGAACTTAGCAAACAAAGACACCAGCATAAAATGCGAAAACGAACGGATCATTTTTGCTTCAGCGATATAGGGTTCCTGCTCTTTCGGAGCCCCCATTTCTTCTGCAGCTTTCAGGGCATGATTCACTTCAGCGATACTGTAGTAAAACTTTCTCCAGAACCAGGTTGGAGTATCCTGAGTCTCATCCTCTACATCCCGCCAGAAAAAAGGATCTGTATTCGAATTATTTTCTTGTTTACCAGAACCTTTATCAGTCACAAAATCTACACGGGAATTCAGCATGGCAGCATAGGAAGCTTTAGGATAAGCATCGGCTACCAGTTTTGCCAACTTTTCGGTAGTATTGATCTCTGTCCGGTCATCGGGAACCACATCCAGGAAATTGTTACAACCAGTTAATAGTACCAATCCCCCAACCGCTATATTTCTAAAGTATTTCTTCATAATCATATCATTTAAAAACCAATATTCAAGGCAATCGTAAACTGACGGGAAAGTGGCTGAGCCACACCTCCGGTATTATAAAACTCAGGATCCTGTCCGTTCAGCTTTTTATCTGCATAAATCAACCAAAGATTAGAACCGGCAACAGTTAGGGACACATCACTCAGAACTTTAGTTCTCTGCAAATAATGTTTAGGAACTTTATAGGTCAGCGAAATAGTTTTCAGACGTATAAAGTCACCTTTAGCCACCCGTTCCGTTGAGTAGTTATAAGAATTATAAGGGTATTTACTTTTAAAACCGTCAGCTGTTAACACATCGACAATAGAAGGCACGTTGGTATATTTTTCATCCCCGGGTTGCATCCAACGGTCAAAAAAGACACTCGACATTGCGTCCAGTTCGCTATAGCTGGTCTTAAATGCCGGAGCCAGACGGATTTTATTGCCGGCTTGGAAAGTGAGGAACACATTCAATGAAAGATCTTTCCAACGGAATGTATTCGACCATCCTCCGGTATACTCCGGATCAATCGGTCCCTCATACTTCAGATAATCCAGATTTGTACTCTGGAAATAAACTGAATTAGCAATCACTCCGCTCTCATTGATAAACAGAGGAACGCCTGTATCGTGCTCCAATCCCTTATACTGAATAGAAAACAAGCTCCCCACGGGATATCCTTCGCGGTTCCCACCACTGGCATTGATCATATTATAAATAGAAGGCATGTTCTTGGAGTTTGTAATTTTGGTTGTCGTATACCCCAAGGTCAGGTTTGATTTCCAATTCCAGTTTTTTGTACGGATAGGGGTAACACCGATAGCCAAATCATAACCCCGGGATTCCATATCGGCATAATTGGCATATTTATAAAGCGTACCTCCGATAGCTGAATTCTTCAAAGAGGCAATCAAATCGAAACTATTTCTTCTCCAATAGTCAAAGATTACATCCAGACGCCGGTTAAACAAACCGATATCAATTCCCAAGTTGAGCACATGTCCCTTTTCCCACGTTAATTCAGAGTTTTCAAGTGCTTCCAGAGTAATTACCGATTCGATCTCATTACCATAAGGACGTTTGGTATTTTCATTGACAAACTTAGCAGAAGCAGAAGCGGAAGAATTCATAGAAGCAGTCAAGCCATAAGATCCACGCAACGACAATTGATCGATCCATTCGGTAGATTCCATGAAATGTTCATTACTGATATTCCATTTGGCACTAACATTCCAAGTCGGTAACCAACGGGCACTACGATTGCTTCCCAAAGCATTTGTTCCGTCATACCGGACTGTTCCGGAAAAAATATAACGGGAATCAAAACCATAATCGGCATTAAAATAGAATGCAGCAAAACGGTCACGGGTAGTTCCCATTCCATAATAATCAAAATTACTTTCGATCATCATTTTCATAATCCTGTAATCCACAGTGACTTTCCCTCCTTCATTGTATTGATAACCGTAACCGGTATTTGAAAACTTCTGGCGGTCAGCATATTTCACCTGCACACCCGCAATCATATTCAGATCGTGCAAGCCGAATTTTTTATTGTATTTAAAAGAGTTGCGGACATCATAACTGGTTAACTGATCTTCGGACCGGTTATAAAAACCACCATAGGGTAATACAGATATGGCTTCTGCTTCCGGATGTTCAGGATCTTTGTATAAAAATTTATTTTTAGCACGGATGGTTGAAGTATAATCAGCCCGGTAGGCTTCTGCCATATTCGAATTTTCAGTAATCATATGTTCCCGGTCGGATTTTACATAACGCACAGCTCCCATAAACTCATAGCGGAGTCCTTTAATGATTTCCCAACCTAATTCCAATTGTGCCTTTACATCCACCATTTTCAAATGGATGGAGTTGTTCTGCAATTCATTGATAATATTGAAAGGGGCATAATTCCGGGTAAAAAATTCCGGATTTCCAGCCTCATCAAAACAGGTGAGTACACGGCTGGTATTTAAAGCATAGCTAAATGGATTAATATCGAAATTCCGGTCATAGGAACCTTCCACCGTATTACTCCGGCGGGACAAAGATCCCGGAGCTTTCTGATCCCGTAGTGACCCTATCAATTGTACGCCTAAATCCAAATTTTCAGCCAATTTATAATTATTGCGAAGATTTGCGGTATAACGTCTCACCTTATCAGCCACAGTCCAGCCCTCATCATTCAGAAAACTCAGAGAAGCATATGAACGGCTACGCTGGCTACCTCCTGAAATGCTGATGGAATGCTCCTGTTGCAGCGAATTCCGGAATAAAATTTTAAACCAGTCAGTATTGGCATTGGCATAGTGTCTCAAAAATGCATTCCTGGCTTCCCGGGTATTTTCCAACTGAAACTTTCCGGTTTCCGGATCAAAGGAATTAATCATTTTATACATTTTTCCATACACTCCGGAATTCGACGCATTCACCAAGTCCGAATTCAAAAACCCTTTTCTTTCAAGCTCAGCATATACAGACATCTGATCACCGGAATTCATAATGTCATAATCAGCATAAGTAGGACGAAGTTGCACGGTAAAATTTCCGGAATAGCGGAAAACAGGGCGCCCTTCAGCCCCCGCCGGGTAGTTACCACCACCACCCCATTCATAGCCCGGGCTCCATAAAGCGCTGTCGCAGCAGCATCTTTCAGGATATCAATACTTTCAATATCATTGGCATTTAAACCTGCCACTGCCGATCCCAATAAGGTCGTAGGATCGCCACTGGTCAAATCATCATTACTAACACTTACAATGTCTTCATGTACAATCCCGTCAATCACCCACAAAGGCTTATTCTCACCCGACAAAGAGGTAGCACCACGCACACGCACTTTCGGGGCAGCACCAAAAGTTCCGGACACATTCTGTATACTCACACCAGCGACAGCCCCTTCCAGCATACGGCTGACATCCATTACCCCCTTCAGTTTGATGTCATCCTGCTGCAATTTAGTTGAAGAACCGGTAAAGGTAGTCTTACTGATACTCCGGTAACCGGTTACAATAACATCATCCAACACCTTTTCTTCGTCTTCCAGCACCACATTCAGCGCGAAGCCCATCGCCGCCGCGATCATTATGGCGACCTGCTGGCTACCCGACTGCCAGCTGGTGTAGAAACCCTTGCAGCCCGGCGTGGCGATCTCCGCCAGATAAACCGAAACCCCGCCCAGCTCGGCGCCTGCCGAAAAACCCTGCAACAGGCGGCCGGTCAGCACCAGCAGCGGTGCCCACAGGCCAATGCTCTGATAAGAAGGGATCAGCACAATAAGAAAGGTTCCGGCGGCCATAATCGACAGGGTGACGATCAGCCCTTTACGGCGGCCCACTTTATCAATATAAGCCCCCAGCACAATGGCCCCGATCGGACGCATCAGGAAGCCCGCGCCAAAGACGGCGAAGGTCATCATCAGTGACGCAAATTCACTGCTTGCCGGGAAAAAAGTATGGGCGATGTAGGTGGCATAAAAGCCGAACAGAAAGAAGTCGAATTGCTCAAGAAAGTTGCCCGACGTGACGCGGAAAATCGCGCCCGCTTTCGCACGAACCGTTGCAGGTGAGGTTGAGGAAACCATGATTATCTCCAGTTTTATAGCGACGTTATGCTCGTCTGTTTCTGAAAACTGGATCAGGAAGTGGAAATTAATAAGCGCAAATAGCGCATAAACCGATGCGTGTGGTGCATTAATGACAATGCGTTGACCAGTATTTACATATTCAACAATAACTTAACATTTCGATGATCTTTTATTTACCACGTTTCGCTAAGTCGCTGATATATCAGTTTTGTGACACCGCGCAGATGAGAAGCCAGGCGGGGCCTGGCTTGGGATTATCAGCGCAGCGCGTTCGCAATCGCGCTAAACATCAGCGACGCTTCCAGCGGCTGGGCGCTGAATGACGGCTCTGCCTGCGGCCAGGTGGACCACTGGACGATAACCAGATTTTCTTTATGATTAACCATGATCATCTGCCCAAAAATACCCAGCGCCCACAGGGAATCCTTCAGCGAATTTTCGACTTTCGGCTCCACATTTGTGGCGGTGGCTGGCACTTCATTGTTCCACCACTGGTAGCCGTACAACCCCTTCGGATGCGCCTCGGACACCGATCCTTTGGCCTGTGTCCAGGCTGAGGACTGTTTCACCCAGCCCTCGGGGAGGATCTGCTTTCCGTCCGGCAGGGTACCGTTATGCAGGATAAACTCCCCGAAACGCCCCCAGTCTTCCAGCGTGGCGTTGAACCCATGCGCACCCACGTCGTGCTGGCCTTTGCTGTAGGCATGCCACACGCCGTCGCTCGCCATACCGTACGGCTGCCAGATGCTTTTCTCCAGATACGCCGCGAGCGTCATGCCGGTGGCGCGCTCAAGCACATCGCCTAACAGCCAGGCACCACCCGAGGAATAGGACCAGTTTTCGCCCGCCGGGTGTTCACGGTGTAACCCCTTCACCAGGGTGCGCACACAGTCGTAGGTGCCCGGTTTCGCTTCGCATTCGGTAAGCCGGGCGAAGTCAGATTGCGCGTTGGTGTAATCTTCAGTCCACGCCACGCCCGAGGTGTGGGTGATGAGCTGTTTCAGCGTTACGCCCTCCCAGGCGGTGCCTTTTAAATCCGGTTCGTATTGGGTGACAAGGTCGTCCAGGGAGTGGATTTTCCCTTCTTTAATCGCAACACCCACCAGCGCGGAGACCACGGATTTGCCCACGGAACGCGACGTCCAGAGCGTAGAGTCGGTATTGCCTTCTCCCAGATATTTATAGGCCACTTTGCCATTTTTCAGCACCAGCATGCCGCTGACGTTCTGGCGTTTCAGGTAATCCTGAAGATTGTAAATCTTACCCTTCACCTGATAGCGGGCATCGGTGAGCGGTTTTTCTGCGGGCAGCAGTGGCGTAGCGTTGCCGTGGCGGAACACATCGCCCGCGTAGTTGCGGTAGTCATTGCGAAAGCCCACCACGCGATCGGCCTGGCTCCAGGTGAGCATGGTATGTGCGTCCGGGAGTCTGGCATCGAAAGGCGCCGGACAGGTCGTGAGGTCGGTACCGTTGCAGGCCGCCATGACGGCGGGCGAGAGCAGGCTGCTGATAACCAGCGCCGTGAGCAGTGTGCGGTTTGTTTTGATTTTCATATTTATCTCGTTTGGCTCAGGAAGGACTTCAGTTTAAGAACCTGAGGCCTATAATAAAAAACGCGTTATGGGGGAAAATCCCCCGGAAAAATCGCGTGGAGAATGACGTGGCATCACTGATCTATTCCTTTGCCCAGCTTGAGGCGTTCACCGCCGTCGCTGAGCACGGCAGCCTGATGAAGGCGGCCAGTAAACTCGGCAAAGATCGTACAACCCTGCGGGATCTGATCGATTTCCTTGAGGATGGGCTGGGCTACGCGCTGTTCCTGCGGGAGGGGCGTAGCCTGCGCCTGACGCCGGAGGGGGAGCAGCTTCAGCGGCAGGCGCACCTGCTGATGCGGCAGGTCAAAGCGTTTGAGGCGTTTGCCCGTACGGTGCCGGACAGCGCGACGCAGGACATTGCCCTCGTTTACGATCCGTTCACCCCCAGAGCCTTTTTGCAGGCGCTGATCGCTACGCTGGCGACGAAAAAGATCCGCCTGAGCCTGACCAGCGCATCGCGCGATGAGGCGGAAGCCATGCTGGCGAACGGTCAGGCCGATCTGGGGATCTGCCAGGCGCGCAACCGCAGCGTGGGCAATGAGATGGAGTGGCGGGCGCTGGGGGCGATCGAAATGGATTTTTACGCCGCAACGGCGCTTTTTGCGGAGGTTGCGTCGCCGGTGTCGCTGCTCGATCTCTCTCTGGTTCCACAGGTGATTATGCATGCCGCGTCAGACGAGCCGGTTGCCCGTCGCCTGCAAATTTCAGGGCACACGCTTTTCACTAACGAACTGGAGATGCTGCGCGGCCTGCTGGAGCAGGGCTGCGGCTGGGGATTTTTGCCGACCCATCTTCACGCAACGCAGTGGAAAAACGTAAAAAGGCTGCCCACCGAAGTGGGCAGCCAGGGGATAAGCCAGACGATGGTCACCATCTGGAAGCCGGGCAGCGACAAGCGCGGGTTGATCAACGATACGCTCTCGCAGCTTCCGGCGTTATGGAAACGCTCAGCGCTGTGAGCACCCTTTGCACTGTTTATTCTGGATCTGCTGGAAGAAGTCGTTGCCTTTGTCATCCACCAGGATAAACGCCGGGAAGTTCTCCACTTCAATTTTCCAGATGGCTTCCATTCCCAGTTCAGGATACGCCACGCACTCCAGACTCTTGATGCTGTTTTGCGCCAGTACCGCCGCAGGGCCGCCGATGCTGCCGAGGTAGAAGCCGCCGTGCTTATGGCAGGCGTCGGTGACCTGCTGGCCGCGGTTACCTTTGGCCAGCATGATCATGCTCGCACCGTTGGATTGCAGTAAGTCTACGTAGGAGTCCATACGCCCGGCGGTGGTTGGGCCTAAGGAGCCAGACGCGTAACCTTCTGGCGTTTTCGCCGGGCCAGCATAGTAAATCGGGTGATCTTTAACGTACTGCGGCAGTTCTTCCCCGTTGTCGAGCAGCTCTTTCAGCTTCGCATGGGCGATGTCACGCGCCACGATGATGGTGCCGCTCAGCGACAGGCGGGTGGATACCGGGTGCGCGGAAAGCTGCGCCAGAATGTCGGGCATCGGCTTGTTCAGATCAATGCTTACCACGTCGCCTTCTCCCTGCTGGCGCAGGGATTCAGGAATATACTGGCCCGGATTGTGCTCCAGCTTCTCAATCCAGATCCCCTCGCGGTTAATCTTCGCCTTGATGTTGCGGTCAGCGGAGCAGGAGACGCTCATGCCGATCGGGCAGGAGGCGCCGTGGCGCGGCAGACGGATCACGCGAATATCGTGCGCGAAGTATTTCCCGCCAAACTGCGCGCCCAGGCCGAGGTTTTGCGCTTCCTGAAGCAGTTCCTGCTCGAGCTGGACGTCGCGGAACGCCTGGCCGTGCGCGTTGCCTTCGGTTGGCAGGCCATCGTAGTAGCGCGCAGAGGCGAGCTTGACGGTTTTCAGCGTGGCTTCCGCAGAGGTGCCGCCGATAACGAAGGCGATATGGTAAGGCGGGCAGGCCGCGGTGCCCAGGGTCCGCATCTTCTCAACCAGATAATTTTTCAGCTTCGCCGGGGTGATCAGCGCTTTGGTTTCCTGATATAGATAAGTTTTGTTGGCGGAACCGCCGCCTTTCGCCATGCACAGGAATTTATACTCGTCACCATCAACGCTGTAGAGGTCGATCTGCGCGGGCAGGTTGGTGCCGGTATTCACCTCTTTATACATATCCAGCGCCGCATTCTGCGAGTAGCGCAGGTTGTCTTCAATATAGGTGTTATACACGCCCTGACTCAGCGCCGCTTCGTCGCCGCCGCCGGTCCAGACGCGCTGGCCTTTCTTACCCATAATGATTGCCGTACCGGTATCCTGACAGGTGGGCAGCACGCCTTTCGCCGCAATTTCGGAGTTGCGCAGGAATTGCAGGGCAACGTACTTATCGTTCTGGCTGGCTTCCGGATCGTTAAGAATGGCGGCAACCTGCTTCTGATGAGACGGACGCAGCATAAACGCGGCGTCGTGGAAAGCCTGCTGCGCCAGCAGGGTCAGGGCTTCCGGCTCCACTTTCAGCACTTCCTGACCGTCGAACTCGGCAACGGAGACATGCTCTTTGGTCAGCAGATAGTATTCGGTGTCGTCATGCGCGAGAGGGAAGGGGTTCTGGTAAATAAAGGGTTTGTTTGACATAGCTTGCTCCACAAAAATAAAACCGCCGGAGGATATGTCCGGCGGTCAGGAATCAGAACATCATGGACATCCACGGGTAACCAATCAGCAGCAGGGCCGCCAGGAAGATGGCACCGAAGATGGTGCCGAGGCGCCAGTAGTCTTTGGTTGGCAGGTAACCGCTACCGTAGTAAATCGGGCTTGGACCCGTACCGTAGGGGGTAATGATCCCCATCACGCCCAGAGAGGTCACCATCAGCAGGACGAACACTTCCATATTCATGCCCGGAATGGTGGAGGCGATAGTCAGCATCGCCGGCAGCAGCGCCGTGGTGTGCGCGGTGGTGCTGGCAAACAGGTAGTGCAGCAGGTAGAACGCCAGCAGCAGCACGATGGTGGCGACACCCGGAGAGATACCGCTCATCAGCAGGCCGCCTTCTTTACCCAGCCAGCTGATAAAGCCGGTGGAGGAGAGGCCGTCCGCCAGCGCCACCAGGGTGGCGAACCAGACGAAGGTGTTCCACGCGGCTTTGTTACCGGTGATATCGTTCCACTCCAGCACGCCGGTCCACAGCATCAGGCCAACGATCAGCAGGGCAGCCATGGCCGGTTCAATCCACGCCGCGGCGAAGATCCACATCAGCAGCGCACAGCACACGAACACCAGCAGCAGGATCTCATTGCGCGACAGTTTGCCCAGTTTTTCCAGTTCACGGGTCGCCCACAACGGTACTTCGTTGTTTACCTTCACTTCCGGCGGGTAGAACCAGTAAGCCAGCAGCGGCATGGTCAGGATCAGCAGAATACCCAGCGGCAGGAAGGCGAGGAACCAGGTCCCCCATGAGATATCAATTCCGACCGTGCTTTTTACCAGCGCCAGCGCCAGCAGGTTAGGCGCCAGAGCGGAAAGGAACATCGAGCTGGTGATACAGGCCGCGGTAATTGCCACCCACATCAGATACGAACCGATTTTACGCGCGCTTGGGTCGTTGGGTTTTGAACCGTACAGCGGCGGCAGGTTGGCGATGATCGGGTAGATGGTCCCACCGCTGCGCGCGGTATTGGACGGGGTAAACGGGGCCAGCAGCAGGTCCGCAAACGTAATGGCGTAACCGAGCGTCAGGCTGCGACGGCCCAGATATTTCACCAGTATCAGCGCCAGGCGGCGACCGAAGCGGGTTTTGTCGTAGCCCGCAGCAAACATAAAGGCACCGAAGATCAGCCACACGGTGGAGTTACCAAACCCGCTGACCGCCCATTTAAAGGAGGCGCCCGCCAGCTTGAATTTTGGGTCAGCCAGCTGTTCCGGGCTAAAGAGCACCCACTGGCTGCACAGCGCAATCGCCACGACGCCGGTAAGACCGATCACGGCGCCCGGCAGCGGTTCGAAAATTAACCCGACGATGACGCCAACAAAGATGGCGAAGTAGTGCCACGCATAAGGCGGCAGCCCGTCCGGAACGGGAACAAACAACAGCAGGACGGCAACAATGACGGGCAAAGCCATCATCAGCAGTCGTTTTGCTGTTCCATTTGATGCCAGATTCGCCGCAGGAGGCGTTACAGCAGTTTTTGTTTTCATAGTTTCACGTCTTAAGTTGTCAAAAATTCGTCGTACAGCGAAAACACAAATTCGATTGCTTTATTCGTTTTGCTTTTTTTAGTTATTTAAGGTGCGTTTTTGTGTTTTCAGTAATAGCGATTTAACGCATTTTTGTTTGCGCTAAATAAAAAATGATGATGTTTTTATATTGCTCTTTTGAATGCCATAACTATTGATCACGATCAAAAAAACGGAACTGAATGGCTATTTTTATATTTTTATAATAACCACTCTGAGTAGTGTGGTTATTCGCTGATTTTACGCATTTTATGTATCAAAACTATAACATTTAAATTTTGGTGCTTTTTCTTGTTGTTGTTTTATTTGGTTTTTTGATAGTTGTGGTGTATTGGTTTGACCTTTTGTGATTTAACTTTTTTTAAATTATTGTGAACGAGTGAAACATTCGCGCTAACACCAATGTGTTATTAATGTTATCGAAGGGATTAAATAGTTTATTAACTAACGTAATGGCTTTATAAACTAAAAAAAGCTTTATATTACTATCATGACATCGGCAAAAAACACGAAATAAAAAAATCATCCCGATAACGAATTCTTAATTTTTAAAGTTTGGAGTTTCTATTATGAGCACTAACGAACGTATTTTAAGCCCCTTCACATTACCGAATGGTACTGAACTGAAAAACCGTTTGTTAATGGCCCCGATGACAACCTGTACCGGTTATTACGATGGCACCGTGACCAGCGAGCTGGTGGAGTACTACCGCGCCCGCGCGGGCAGCATCGGCACCATCATCGTTGAGTGCTGTTTTGTTGACGATCTCGGCCTGGCGTTCCCGGGCGCAATTGGCATTGATAACGACGAGAAAATCGCCGGGCTGGCAAAAATCGCTGACGCCATCAAGTCAAAAGGCTCCAAAGCCCTGCTGCAAATCTACCACGGCGGCCGTATGGTCGACCCAAAACTGATCGGCGGTCGCACGCCGGTTGGCCCAAGCGCCGTT